>Ga0256407_10011579_pt1 | contig 12176 bp, 3 predicted proteins | sample RumenRJG_04DNA_FD_193489 | JGI IMG/M metagenome (GOLD analysis project Ga0256407, IMG submission 193489) | Bovine rumen microbial communities from Lethbridge, Alberta, Canada - RJG_04 | ecosystem: Host-associated > Mammals > Digestive system > Stomach > Rumen | place: Canada: Alberta | collected... | reverse complement strand
CTCCTTACCTAAAAGTTTGAGCGCAATTTGCCTTCGGTTGTGGATTTCGAATCGAAAGCGATCCCATGTTTCTTTGTCCATGTAGACAATATCACATGATGGCGTTACAGCCTTTTGATAGATACATCTTATAGCTACTCTCATAATGTATTCCTTTTACTTTCCTAATTCATAGATAGCATACATCCAAGGAATTTCGGTGCCGTCTTCCTCGTTCTGGTACTTTGCATCGTTACCGTTCTCGTCCCTAAACGTGTCCCATCCGCAATTTGTCACCTTGCGAACCATCACGTCATTCTGTTTGGTTTCCTTGTTTGCATGAATAATCCGTAGTTCCTTGACAGGCTTCAGTTCAAAGGAATCATCCTTGCAGATAATTCCAATTGTATATGGGTCATTAATGTCTATACAGAAGGTAGAATCATCCTCCTCAAGAACCTTCCAAGCCCGGTCGCCAACATGAACGGTCAAGCATTCTCCATCCAAAACAGGGAAGTTCTGTGCAACCTTATGTGCCGGAGGCAGATTGTCCTCGTCAAGAGGATAGTCGAACAGGCCCAACTTACCTTTTACATCCATAATAGGTTCATCAAACAAGTATGCATTCTCTAGATGCCAGTGGGTACTGTTAGCACCTGCCCAGGGAGAATCATTATTGTTGTCCGAGTCAAAGCCCGTCACATCGACATAACCAATGATAGCAGACAACGGCATATCTTCATATTCAGGCATGATACCAAACAGGCGAAGGTTCGCCATCGTCGAAATCATCTCTGGATCGAGGTTCAGTGCATCAAAGTCCTTTGGCACTTTCTTCGCGCTGGCATGTATAAGAATACGACCAGGGGCAGATTTTGGCTGCCAAGTGCGATTTTCGACATCCTTGACTCCCGTACATATTGCAGAAGCCCAAGGCTGCTGTACTGACAATACTTTCATGTTACCACTCTTATTTCTTACAGGTTCACTTTCAACAGGTGCCTCTGCTGCCAAACCGATAGACTGTGGCTCTGGATTCATGCTAACAAGTTGTGCGAGCATTTTAGGCTGCAGGTATTTAATGTTGTAAGCAGTGACATAGAGATAGAGAGCCGTAACTATATGGATAGCGGCATCATACTCTGCCTCGGTAGCAATTGGAGCCTGGTGCGACTGCTCGTTGCGCCAGTCACGCAACTGCTGTAGCCAAGTCTTAAACTTATTCGAGTCTGGTTCATACTTCAACCGCTTCAGGCATGGAGTCTGATAGATACAGTCACCAAGGGCAGGCATCTCGCCCGGACGGGCATTCTCACGGGTAACCACCATCTCCTTGCCGTTCTCGATGAAATAGATCTTCTTCAGGAACACTTCAAAGTAGCTCACCAACGAACGGAAGTGACTCTTCTTGTCTATGAAAGCCACCTTTCTGGGTGAACAGTAGAGACGGTTGAAGGCGTTCTGTAACACATCGTTAGCACCATCCATTGATTGTGCTGTTTCTGCGGCAATCACCTTGACAAGCCAGTCGGCAATAATGGGATATGGCTTAATCTCTGCTTGAATATCTCCAAATTCATCCTGCATCACAGGCAGCACCTTCTCCTTGAAGCGTTCTGGATTGAACACAGCTTCGTCCTGAGCACGGAAGTTAGCATACATCATGTCGCCCATCTGTGTCATAATGCTGTTGTAGAGATCATGGTTCTGGAACAGCCGGCGGAAGGCTTCCATCTGGTCTCCATAGCATTCCTGTGCAGCCTCGGCAAATACTTCGGGGAAGATACTCTCACCAAATTGCTTGGGGTCATTGCTCTTGGCCTGTTTGATAAGTTTCCGTCGCACCTTTGGCTGGTTCAGCTTGTCATAGATACTCTCTACCAACACACGGTCTTCCTTGGTAAAATTGCCTCGGAACATCATGTTCACCTTGTCGATAATGTTAGAAAGCAGGTCGCGCTTATCGTCTGGGGCACCACCGGCACCGGGTTTAGGTGTTGACAGTCCACCGGCATTCTTGTCAAGATGGATGCTCTGTGTCTCTCCTGCCTCGATACGTGAATTGACCAACATCAGTTGCTTGTTCAAGTCTATATGCTCGTGTGGCTTAGTCTTGATAAGCTTCAGGAGCAAGTCACAGAATACGTATGTGCGATACAGGTCGCGGTTGTAGGTGCGCTCAACCTGGGCCAAATAGTTGTAGAAGCGCACGAACTGCTTAATCTGCCCACGCACAGTGTAGAATGTCTCTTCATCTAATTGGTCGATGCGGTCAACCACGCCCTTGAAGGCGTTCGATAGTTTTCCTAACCGCGTCGGATCATCCTTTTTCACGGTCTTTACTATATCTTCCACTCGCTGTTCATCCTGGTCAGTCCAGAGATTCAGTTCATGGATATTGTCACGTAGCGTAAAAACGGAATTCAAGTCCATAGGCTTGATGAGTTCGGTGCCAGTGTAGAATGGCTCGAAACTCTTTTTGATATCCTCAGGTTCATTTGCGAAATCGAGAACGTAGGTGTCAACCTTATCAGGATGGGCACGGTTCAGACGGCTCAGTGTCTGTACAGCCTTTACATCACGCAGTTTCTTATCAACAAACATCGAGTGCAACAATGGCTCGTCGAAACCTGTTTGGTACTTGTCGGCTACGACCAATACGTTGTAAAGGTCAGACGCAAAGAACAGCGGCAGTCCTGCCTCACTTATCTTATAGTCAGGCGTAGAGTTCATGGCCGTCTCTGTGTATTCTTGCTCCTGGTAGAGAACCTTACCAGAGAAAGCCACCAGTGGATGAACATCGTTATAGCCCTGCTTCTCGCAGTAGGCTTTGATGGCCATATAGTAGCGCACAGCATGAGCACGGCTGGCAGTAACCACCATAGCCTTTGCCTTTCCCTGCATGGCAGGTAGCGTCACCTCGCGGAATTTTTCCACGATGATGGCACACTTTTTGTCTATTACATGCTGGTGATTATCGTGGAATGCCTTGACTGCTCGTGTTGCTGGAGTCTCTTCATATTCAGGATCTTCGGTAATGCGCTTAGTTATCTCATAGCTTACACCGTAAGGCGTATAGCTCAGCAGCACGTCCTTAATAAAACCTTCCTCAATGGCCTGTAGCATAGAATAGGTGTGGAATGCCTCGTAGCGGCACTTCGTCGGATCAATGTCCTGATGAGTGCAGATGCCAAATGTACGCAGCGTCTTGGGTTTGGGCGTAGCGGTAAAGGCATAGAACGACAGATTGCTGTGCTGTCCCTGTGCCAGCAACGTATCCATTATCTCGTCACGCTTTTTCTCCAGTTCTTCTTCGGCGATGTCCTGCAGGGCCGCCATCTCGCGTAGTGCCTCTTCCGTGTCAGCCAGCGCGGCTTTCATCTTCTCTGCTGCCTTGCCCGTCTGTGACGAGTGCGCTTCATCGACAATAAGGGCATATCGTTTCCCCGTATTCTTGTTCACTTCCTTATAGATCAATGGGAATCGATGCAGCGTACAGATGATGATACGCGAATTATCGTCATTGATAAGATTACGCAACTTCGTAGATGGGTCACTGTCCTTCACCGTTTCTACTGTCCCATCAACATGGTCGAAGCCAAGGATGGTGTTCTGTAGCTGTGAGTTCAGCACACGGCGATCGGTTATGACAAAAACACAATTGAACATCGGCTTCAATTCTGCGTTCTGGAGTGCTCCCAAACGATATGCTACCCAAGCTATTGAATTCGATTTACCAGAGCCAGCCGAATGCTGAATGAGGTAATTCTTGCCCGACCCATGTTCAGCGGTGTCGGCCAACAGTTTCTCTACCACGTCGAGCTGGTGGTATCGTGGGAAGATTATCTTAACGCTTTTATTTTTGTCCTGTCGTATCTGGCCGTCCTTTGTCTTGTGGATGCTGATGCGTTCCTCTTCCTGACGGGAAATATATCGCTGGAGGATGCAGAGCAGCATACGCCGATTAAGTACACGCTCCCACAGGTAACAAGTCGTGTATTTCCCTTCAGGGGCTTCGGGGTTGCCTTTGCCACCCACGTTACCAGCACCATTGCTTCCCTGGTTGAACGGCATGAAGAATGTCTTCTCACCTCGCAGTTCGGTGGCCATGATAGCTTCGTAGAGGTCCACGCCAAAATAAGCCAATATACGGTGGTTGAACTGGAATAGTTCCTCGCGCTGGTCGCGGTCGTTCATCCACTGATGGCGTGAGTTCTCCACATTCTGCCCTGTCAGTTGGTTCTTCAATTCCAATGCCACCACTGGGATGCCGTTCACCGATAGCACCATATCTATAGTGTTATGGTTCTGAGTAGAATATGCAAACTGTCGCGTACACTCCATAATGTTCTGACTATACTTCAAGTTCAGGTCCTCATTGAGTGGACTGGCAGGCTCGAAATAGACCAACTTGAATTTGAACTCCAGATCATCTATTCCGTTGCGTAGTACCCATATCAGACCGCGCTCATGAATTTTGTCCTGTAGTACGTTGTAAAGTCGGTCTTCCGTCTGTACACCATACTTCTTCTCGTACAGCTCCCATTTCTTCGTCTGCGTTAGACTGAGAAACTTGACCAGTGTTTTCAGGTCAATGGCACGCTCTTTGTCGTAGGTACTTTGGTCGCCCTTTGTATAGCCACCTTCCGTAAGAAGCCAATGCTCGATGTAGGCTTCAAAATCCCGTTCTTTCAAGTCGTTGTTGTCCATATCTTATTGCGTTATTTTTTTTATCGTTTTTTGTTTCCTAGTTAGGGGAAAATTATTTCCAAACTGGGGAAATAGTTTTTCTTAACTATCCCGCAAATCTGTCTTACCTGTCACGGCCTCGTAGATGACACTCTTCTTATACTCCTTTAGAGTATCTATCTTTTGCCGCTTAATTTCTATCAATCTGTCAATCTCTCCACACTTAATGTCAAGGTGCTCAGCGATGGCATGTTGCTCAGCGAGAGGAGGCAAAAGCACAACAAGATTTTTAAGCAAGTCCTGTCCCAAGGATGCTCTTGTTACAATATTCATCTGCTTTACAAAGTAAGCGCGATGGACTTGGCTCCTAAAATAGTACTTTGAAAAGCCCTTATACAATTTATTAGATGTCGGTCTAAATCGAATTAAGAATCCTGAATAGACCGCATCCTTTATTGTTTCTAAGCATGTAGATGAAAATCCAATCTCCTCAATCGTTTCTGACGTTCTGGTGAATAACACATCACCTTCTACCAATGAGTACGTTTTTCTATCCTTATCTGAAGAGTTTGCCCTGCCTTCTGGATATGGAATAGAATAGTTTTTGTATGCATCTGAATAGCTTACAAACGGATATGCATAATCCTCACCAAAATAATCACCACTTTGACTTATTCCATTTTGAGTCCAGCCTAATGTCTTTAAACGTTGCATCTCCCAATGTTCAGGAATACCTCCAATCCAATCTATGCCGGATGGGATAAGATGAGCATTAGGATTTATGCCTTTAGTGACAGCCTCTGTAATTACAGACTGCTTATAGTCCGTTAGCTGCACTATCATTTGCTCCAGCAACGTTATCAGTCGATCAATTTCCCCGCACTTCTCGTCCAAGTACTTTGCTATCAGTTGCTGCTCGGAGATGGGCGGCAGACACATAACGGACTTTCGAAGTTTGTTTTGTTTGATGCTTTGAAATGTTGCACCTGTTGCATCCATTCGTAGTTCTTTATGGAATCCTTCGTCTATGATGTGGTAATAGAAATATCCATTGTTAAAGAGCGTCTTGTTTACTCTTATACAGAACACTGATTCATTAATGTTCCAATTCTTAGGTTCGTCGTTCAGTAAATATGCCTGACCATCTTTTGATATACTTGCAAAAAGAATATCACCTTTATGAAGTTGAGAGCGTACTTGTATGATTTCCCAGGCCTCGGGACTTATTCTATCGCAATTTTCATCTAAAAAAAGCTTACCATCTTTGAAATTTCGGATGGTTACATAATAATATTCATCATCATTCGTAAGTATGAAGTTGTCTCTGGGATTTAAGCCTGTAGCCATCCTCAAGATTGCATTAGAAAAGGAACAAGTCTTCCAATCCTTTGGAATCCTGCCAATCCACTTGATACCACTATCTTTGTATAGCCTCTCCATATTGTTAGTCTTTTAGTGCAATAGTTTCTCCATTAATTCACTCTCCTGCTGCTCCAGTTTCTTCAGTTGTTGGAAGATTTCAGCAGAGGGCTTCAGAGGCGTATATTTGTAGAACTCACGGGTGAAGGGAATCTCGTAACCGATTTTGGTTTTCTTCTCGTCTACTATAAAACCAGGCGAGTAAGGAAACACATTTTTTTGCAAATATTCGTTACGGTCAGTTAACCAAGGAATTATTTCGGTGTCGTTGAGAGACTTGTCTATAACAGGATTCCCCTTCTTGTCTCGCACAACGTTTCCTTCAGTATCACGCTGTGGATTCATTATGAATATTTTGGAGTATTTGAAGTAGTCCTTTTCACGCACTTTGCTTTCCACATGAATCTCGGTACCATCGGCAGTAGTCTGAGTCAGCACACCATCGTTGAAGTTGTGATAGGCCTGCATGATAAGCTTTCGGGCGGTCTCGGTTATCTCCACACGCTTATTGCCAAGAGGTTTGCGGCGCTTTTCGTAGCACTGGCTGGCATCAATAAGCTGTACTTTGCCCTGACGCTCAGCCGACTTGTTGCGGGTGACAACCCAAATATAAGTGGCAATACCCGTGTTGTAGAATAGGTCGTTAGGCAGTTGGACAATGGCCTCCAACCAGTCATTTTCCAAGAGGTAGCCACGGATATTGCTCTCGCCACTACCTGCGTCGCCTTTAAACAGCGGACTGCCGTTCTGAATTATGGCCATGCGGCCAGTGTCTTTCAGTTTTGCCACACCATTAAGCATGAACAACTGTTGACCATCACCGATGGCTGGCAGTCCAGGTTCGAAGCGTCCTGCAGCACCTTTCTTGTTCTCGGCCTCCACAGCTGTCTTGCTCGTTTTCCACTCTATACCGAAAGGTGGATTAGAAATGATGTAATCGAATTTATATCCTTCGAACTTATCATCGCCTAACGTATCGCCTTGTCGCATGTTGTCGGCGTTGCCACCTTTGATAAGTGTATCGGCCTTGGCGATAGCAAAGGTCTGTTCGTTCAGTTCTTGGCCGTATGTAGTAATATCAGCATCAGGATCAATCTCCAAGAGTCGGTCGCTCATGCAACCCAGCATCTGACTAGTTCCCATTGCCATATCATAGATGGTGGCGGTGATGCCTTCTTCCTCTAATCGTACCTCGTCTTCGCCCACCAACAACTCCGTCATCAAGTTGATGATGTCGCGGGCAGTGAAGTGTGCTCCGGCATGTTCGTCGTAACTTTCAGAGAACTTGCGCACCAGTTCCTCGAAGATGTAACCCATATCTACCGAACTTACCTTGTCTGCACCAAGGTATGCTTTTTCTGTACAGAACTCTTTGATTACCAGATAGAGCAGATTGTTCTCGGCCATAGTCTCTATTTCCTGCTGGAATTTCATGCGGTGAATCACATCGATGACATTCTCTGAGAAATGGTTCAGGTACGACTCGAAGTTCTCACGGATGTTCTCTGGGTCACTGAGCAGCGTCTCGAAGGTGAAAGGAGAGAGGTTATAGAACTTCTGTCCTGCCGCCTTCTCCAAAAAACCCTGCTTCACAGTGATACCGTCCTCGTCCAATTGCTTGTTCATGTCAAGCACCTTCTGCTTGGTTGGTGCCAATGTGTCCTCGAAGCGTTTCACCACACACATCGGCAATATGACATTACCATACTCATGGGGCTTATACACACCCACCAGTTTGTCGGCAATAGCCCAAATCAAGTTGGCCTTCTCCTGCACATTAACAGTCGTCTGCTGTTGTAATTCGTTTATGCTCATGCTATATTCATTTTATTTGTTTCAATTTTAGTAATACCATTCTGGTTTATACCTAAGAAGTATAAGATTCACAACAACCAAAACTGCAACGATAAGAAATGTCCACACCCCAAATGTTAATGAGGCGAGGAAAAAGCACCAAAGACCTTTTGTCAACTCTTTCATAATTCATCCAATTGAATTTGTTATCATCTTTACAGTGCAAATATACTGGTATGCTGTGCAATCTATCTTCACAGAATGTTCTATTTTTGATTATTATTTCTTTTTTCTCTTGTTCGTTGTTGATATTGTGCAACATTTATCTTCATAGAAGATGATTTTATATGAGATATTATGCAAATCCATATTAAATATTATTAAATGAGATGGTATATAGTATTCCATCGTACCTTTTTCGTTGATTATAGAGATCTATTTCCAAATCCCAATTATACCTGAAGTCCTCGTCTGTACAATCAATATTATCACGACCATCGGGTTTCCAACCATACGCTATACCAGCATCTGGTCTTATACATAGTTCCATTGAATTTGTTTTAACCGTCAAACAGCGTTCATGGTGGATAAAGCCATTGTCGTTTACTATTGGTTTTATACCAACAATTTCTTTGATAGCATCTTCAATAAAACTATTTCTCGAATCGCTGCTACGGAAATTCTCGCATATTTTCGTTGAGTCTCGGAAAATAGAGTCATTACTCGTCGGCTTTGTAACAGCGATACTAATCGATGTGATATTTATACCGAAATCCTGTTTCAGGCTTGAAATGAAGTGCGCAAGCAACATGCAGCCTAAAGGCGTATAAAGATAGCGGTCAGAATATTCTATCGAAACAGATTTACCATTGAGTGAATTTCTTATGCCGGCCCATTTGTCTGTTTTGTTGTTAATAAGCGTATCAAATAAGGTGTTGATTGCACAATCTTTATTTATGCGCAAATCAAACATGATGGATCCATCTCCTTCAGAAACGCTCTGAACTAAATCAACTACATTAATCGTATTATACTCTATTTGTCTTCCATTCATTGTAGAGTAAATATCTCCTCTTCCCCAACTGTCAGACAGTGACGTACTTACATTTTCACCAAAGTATGTTTTTGTCTTGCCGTCATTAAAGATAACTTTCAAGACTGGTGATAACGTGTTTGGCAGCGCATCCGAATAGTAGCCAAACTTATAGTGGAAAAGCGCAGACAATAAAGTAGCTCTCTCTGATGATTCACACCCAGTGAAATCAATCGGTTTGTCAAGAATGAAAGTTGTGTCTACACCGGAAACGATTAACTCATTGAGCAACCTGTTATAAGGGAACTCACTAACTTGCCATTCAGAATAATTACTATTAATAAAGAAACTCATACTACGTATATCTTTATTCCGTGAGAGTTGGTATAGTTCTGTAGCAAAATCGGTAGTAACAGATGCCGCATCAGGAACTAATGTGGTAATTGATTCTGGTGCTGTTCTTGATTTTAGCTCCATTTGCAGCCAGTCCAGGGCTTTCTGCCGATTCAGGTAGTTCAAGTACCATTGCGATCGACGGTCAATAAGACATTTTGTACATGCTCGTTCGCAATCACATTGTCTAAGAGCATCATAAGCCATTCTCAATATGCTGTCTTTGTATTCGCGGAAGAGTGGCGAATAACCAGCACCACCAAGTGCCGTATCATAAATAAATATTGTATGACTATTATTATTATAACCAAAATCAATCTCGCCGTCGTTTACACCAAGTAGCTCGGTCAATTTCCGACTAAGAATAACGCCTAAAGAGTATAGGGTCTCAGGATCAGAAACGAGGGTATTATCAGAGTTGTAGAATTTTATCTCTACGAAGTCCGTCTGATACCGTCCCACCAGCAATACATGCCGACGTACATTCCCGCTTCCAGGACATGGTAGGCCATTTGATAAGTGTTTATGCCGAACCATGACAGTATTTGTGGAATCGATGCTCTTCTCTGATTCCATTTTACCGCAGTACGGACAGAAGGCATAGCCGAATCCATTTCGTCCCCTATTGTAAAACAGAATTTCAGACTTTGACGTTGAACAACGCACAATCATCTTGGCAGACGATGTTTTGTCTTCCCATTTCTCCATTTCAAGAAGAACAGGTTGGATAAAATTCATAGATCCTTGACCGTTCATCTTTCGTGTGGGTTTTGTACCCCACGCAACAGAAAAGGCAGCAGGCTCAACAACTTCCGTGAATCGCTGTTCTCCGAGACTCATGTCCTTGATACCATGCATACAATCTGTTCCACCGCATTTGGGACAATCATTCTTTGCGGAACCAGAGTTGATGGTTGTGTATCCGCAGCGATTACAATTTTGCAAAATATACCTTGAGGTATTATCGTCATATTTTGTTTTTAAGACAATACCTGCAGGTTCATATATCCACTCATTTTTTACTACTTGATTTCCAGGAGCGTAAGCCGCGATAGCCTGGCTTAGATGCATGGTTGGATAATTATTATCTCCGCTTAAGGTCAACATGCATTCAACAAGACCAGTAGGAATGCCAGCACTGGGCAGGAAAGAATTCTCTGCAAGGAATGTTAGCAAAGCTATCTTAAAGAAATTATCCCTTTGATGCTCCAATGCTTTGACTGCCGCATTACCACCATCCTCATTCTTTAGTGTTTCTATAGACTGATTTATGGAATCAAGTCGCGTCCTGTATACGTTATAAACTTGAATGATGTCCTTTTTTGTTGCGAAAACTGCATCACCAATAGAGGTACTCCCAAGAGCTGTACCTTTGATAAGACGCTGATATGAATTCTCTAACACCCCACGCTGACCTCCTATAACTTTATCTATATGGGTCAGAAATAGTTCGTAATATGATATCCCATCTGAAGCTTCAAAAAAATCGAATAGTTGAGCAGTTACCCGGATTCCGCCCTGGGATGAAACGAAATCTCCAAACACCATTGCATTCACATGACGTTGTATAAGCTGTCTGCTTTCAAGTTTAAGCAACGGTGTCTCGGTAATGTGAGTCATTGGATACTTTGGATGGTTCCAGGTATAAGACCCGATAGGATTGGGCGCACAAAAGGTCAAAGCCAATGCTTTTGACTCATTTCGCCTTCCTGCTCGTCCTGCTCGCTGTAGATAATTGGCGGACTTGGGAGGAACATTGTTCATTACGACCTCATTAATACCACCAATATCAACACCCATTTCCATTGTAGTTGAGCATGAAAGTACATTTAGATGGCCTTCATTGAATTCTTTCTCATATTTATCAAGGTCTTCACGCGATTGTTGTGCAGAATGTTCGGCAGCAATGAAAATGGGTTTCTGGTTGTAAACACGCTCATGCATATTGGAAAAGACACCTGCCTTACGCTGGTTCTCAAAGTGCTGTAGTAACCATTCTTCAATTTTGTCTTCAGACAATTCTGCAGACTTATATGGGAAGAAAGGATATGAGAATTCGTTCGACACTTTGAATCTGTCGAAGTTCGTTTTGCCAATATAACCATTAATACGAGGGCTATACCCACGGAAAGTAACATCAACTACAACTTTATCAACGGGACACAAATAGCCTTTATCAATAATCTGTAGTCTTACTTTCTGCCCAAAAAGGTTGAGCATGAAACCTTTATTCTCCACATCTACCATTTCCAGTATATTGGATGTGATAAAATTCCATGCGTCAGTCATTAGGCTGTTAATATTTGCAATCTTTTCTTCATTAAAGGTTTCAACTTCATTATACCCAAGAACAGCACACAACAACAAAATTAACCTTGATTGATCTTCTTGTATTCCAGAAAGAGTCCTTTTCATCGTTGGCCACTTGCTAACAGGTTGGCCGTTTTTCCTTAAATCGGAGTCTTTGGGATAAATAGCAGAAGTATATGTGTTCTGGGTCAAATAATCCTTGTACTCACTGGAAATCATGTAATGGCGCCCACCTCTGATGAGATAGTCAAGACAGATTTTTAGAAAATCTTGCCAATCCTTGTCCGAACATCCAGCTCCTAATAGTATTGAAGGACATTTCGCTCTCTTAAGATCAGGATAGACTAATCGAATAAAGCCCATGTTCTCTAATGAATTTGCTCGTTTTGGAATCCATCCAAACTGATCCACAAGCAAGGCTTTTAAATATATTGAAGGATTCTCATACCTACTGCCTGCTTTGGCATTATTGAGATGTTGAAATAGCTTCCTGAAATCAGAATTGTTTTCTAATGACTGGCAAATATCTCCAAATGTTACCTCTGGTGACTCAGGGATA
>Ga0256407_10011575_pt1 | contig 12178 bp, 10 predicted proteins | sample RumenRJG_04DNA_FD_193489 | JGI IMG/M metagenome (GOLD analysis project Ga0256407, IMG submission 193489) | Bovine rumen microbial communities from Lethbridge, Alberta, Canada - RJG_04 | ecosystem: Host-associated > Mammals > Digestive system > Stomach > Rumen | place: Canada: Alberta... | reverse complement strand
CCATGTGGTTGACACCGACGGCAACATCATCTACAAGGGCCCCTGCTACAGCGAAAACTCATCCATTGAGACGGTGGGCGACGTGTCGCGGCTCGGCGACCCGTGGTGGTACGACCTGCTGGGGCGGCCGCATGAGACCCGTCCCACACAGCCCGGCATCTACATCCACCAGGGCCGCAAGGTCGTGGTCCAGTGACTGCCGGCAGCAGAATAGCTGTTAGTTTTTAGTTACTGCAACGTCTGCAGTCTAGCCTCTAACGTCTAAGAACCTGCCACTGTGCGATTTTGAATTAGATTTTGTACGATTTGCTGCTTATAGGGCGCTTTATCAGTTGATAGTTTATAGTTAAAAGTTAATAGTTCCGGGTTGCTCCCCACAGCCACGACTAATGTCTAAAAAATCTGTCACAAAATCGCACAGTGGCAAGAAGAATATTGTGGCAGGGAAAAATAATGCTTGCACCCTATAAAAAACTGCGGGACTCGTGATTGAGCGAGTCCCGCAGCTGCATGTGTTGTGTTGATGTCGGCATGGGGCCTACTGGGCCATCTCGCGCTTGAGACGCTCGGTGAGCATGGGCACAATCTTGTGCAGGTCGCCCACGATGCCCAGGTCAGCGACGCTGAAGATGGGGGCATACTTGTCCTTGTTGATGGCGATGATCAGATCGCTCTCCTCCATGCCTGCCAGGTGCTGGATGGCACCGCTGATGCCACAGGCCATGTAGAGGTTGGGGCGCACGGTCTTGCCCGTCTGTCCCACCTGGCACTCGTGCGGCATCACGCCGTTGTCGACCATGGCACGCGACGAGGCCACCTGGCCGCCCAGCTGGTCGGCCAGAGCCTGGAGCTTGCCGAAGCCCTCCTTGTCGTGCACGCCACGTCCACCCGAGACCAGAATCTTGGCCTCGCTGATGTCGGCCACGTTCTTGTCGGCACGGATGGTCTCGACCAGGCGCACCTTGAACTTGCTGGTGTCAAACTTGGGCTGGAAGTCGGTGACTGTGCCCTGACGCTGCGGGTCGCGCTCGCGCTTCTGCATCACGCCCGGACGCACGGTCGACATCTGCGGACGCGTGTTGGGGCACACGATGGTGGCCATCAGGTTGCCGCCAAAGGCGGGACGTGTCGAGTGCAGGTCCATGAAGCCCTCTTCCTTGGCGGGGCACACTTCGAGCTTGGTGCAGTCGGCGGTCAGGCCGGCACGCAGACGGCACGCCAGGCGCGGGGCCATGTCACGGCCGATGGTGGTGGCACCATAGAGCACGATGCCGGGCTTGCGCTGCTCGATGATCTGATAGACGGCCTGCGAGTATTGCTCGCTCAGATAGTCCTTGAGCTCGGGGCAGTCGGCCACGATGACCTCGTCGGCACCCATCTCAATCAGGGTCTGAGCCTGGTCCTTGATGCCGCAGCCCAGAAACATGGCTACAACCTTCTCGCCCAACACATCAGCCAGGTCACGAGCCTTGCCCAGAAGTTCGAAAGCAACGGGTTGGATCACACCCTCGCGCTGCTCTGCAAAGACGAATACGTTCTTATAATCTTTCTTATCCATAGCAATGTCATTTTTTAGTTTTTAGACGTTAGACCAGAAACTAACAACTAAAAACTAAAGTTTAGATGATGTGTTTCTCTTTCAGTTTGGCGACAATCAGCTCGACTGCCTCCTCCTCACTCACTTCGTGCAGCTCGCCCGGGGCCTTCATGGCCTTGGGGAACGACTGGAACACCTTGGTGGGCGAGCCGGCAAGACCCAGTTTGGTCTCCTCGACGTCAATCTTGTCGGCGCTCCACACCTCCACCTCCTTGTTGTAGGCCTCCATGATGCCGCTCACGCTCATGTAGCGCGGCTCGAAGGCGCTGGCCAGGACGGTGAGCAGGCACTTGCCCTCGACCTCGAGCACTTGTGTGCTGTCCTCGTTCTCCTTGTGCACGAGCAACTTGCCGTTGTCCTGCAGCTTGGCATCGACAACATAGGTGATCTGCGGCAGGCCCAGATGCTCGGCCAGCTCGGGACCCACCTGTGCGGTGTCGCCGTCGATGGCCTGACGGCCGGCGATGATCAGGTCATAGTCCAGCACGCGGCACAGACCCGACAGTGCGTAGCTGGTGGCCAGCGTGTCGGCACCGGCAAACTTGCGGTCGCTCAGCAGGATGGCGCGGTCGGCACCCATAGCGTAGGCCTCACGCAGCATGACATCGGCCTGCGGTGGACCCATCGAGATAACTGTAACATTGGCACCGAACTGGTCTTTGAGACGCAGTGCGAGTTCGAGGCCGCCCTTGTCATCGGGGTTCATGATGCTGGGCACACCCTCGCGAATCAAGGTACCCTTGACGGGGTCAATCTTGATCTCGGTGGTATCGGGAACTTGTTTTAAACAAACTACAATATTCATATTCTATATTATTGACATTAGACTTTAGTCGTTAGACATCAGACGTTAGAATTCTCTAACCCCTAACCTCTAACCCCTAACCTTCAAGTTCTGGGAACTTGAATCTTACTTAAACAAATGACCGGCGATGACCATGCGCTGGACCTCGGACGTGCCTTCGTAAATCTCGGTAATCTTGGCGTCGCGCATCATGCGCTCGACGGGATACTCGCGCGTGTAGCCATAGCCGCCGTGGAACTGCACGGCCTTGGTTGTGACTTCCATCGCGGTCTCGGCAGCAAAGAGCTTGGCCATTGCAGCGTCGGCCGAGTAGGGAAGTCCGTTGTCCTTCTTCCACGCGGCACTGCGCACCAGCAGGCGGGCGGCCTCAACCTTGGTCTTGAGGTCGGCCATCTGGAACTGCGTGTTCTGGAACTTGGCGATGGCGCGGCCAAACTGCTTGCGCTCCTTGGTGTACTTGACGGTCTCGTCCATGGCTCCCTGAGCGATGCCCAGGGCTTGCGAGGCGATGCCGATGCGGCCACCGTCCAGGGTCTTCATGGCGATGTTGAATCCCTTGCCCAGCGGGCCCAGCAGGTTCTCCTTGGGCACGATGCAGTTCTCGAAAATCAGCTCGCACGTTGCGCTGCCGCGGATACCCATCTTGAGCTCCTTCTTGCCGATGCTGAAGCCCGGCATGCCCTTCTCGACGATGAACGCCGAGATGCCCTTGGTGCCCTTGCTCTTGTCGGTCATGGCCATGACGATGAACACGTGGGCGTAGGAGGCGTTGGTGATGAAGATTTTTGAGCCATTGAGCACCCAGTGGTCACCGGCGTCGACGGCTGTGGTCTGCTGCATGGCTGCGTCGGTGCCGGCGTTGGGCTCGGTCAGTCCGAATGCGCCAATCCACTCGCCCGAGGCCAGCTTGGGCAGGTACTTCTGCTTCTGCTCCTCGGTGCCGTTCTCCATGATGGGGGCCATGCACAGCGACGTGTGGGCCGAGAGCACGACACCCGTCGTGGCGCACACGCGAGAGAGTTCCTCAACGGCCATGATATACATCTGCACTGTTCCGCCGGCTCCACCATACTGCTTGGGCACGGGGATGCCCATGATGCCCAGTTTGCCCATCTTCTCGACAGTCTCGAGTGGGAAGCGCTCCTGCTCGTCGACCTCGGCTGCCAGAGGCTTGACCTCATTCTCGGCAAACGAGCGAATCATCTGCAGGAACAGTTGTTCTGTCTTTGAATAACTAAAATCCATATATTCTTTAATTCAATGCACAATGCACAGTGCACAGTGCATAATTCGTAATTAATAATTAAACGAGAATCGAGAAACGAGTGTCTCGCGTCTGATTAATACTTATAGAAACCTTGACCTGTCTTGCGGCCCAGCAGACCGGCGCGCACCATCTTGCGCAGCAGCGGGTGAGGACGATACTTCGGGTCGCCAAACTCGTTGTAGAGCACCTCCATGATGGCCAGGTTCACATCGTTGCCAATCAGGTCGGCCAGTGCCAGCGGGCCCATCGGGTGGTTGGCACCCAGCATCATGCACTTGTCGATGTCCTCGGCACTGGCGATGCCATCGGCCAGGATGCCCACTGCCTCGTTGATCATCGGGATGAGGATGCGGTTGACGACAAAGCCGGGAGCCTCGTTGACGGGCACAGGGGTCTTGCCAATCTGGGTGGTCAGGTCGACGATGCACTGGGCTGTCTCGTCGCTGGTGAGCTGGCCCTTGATGACCTCGACCAGAGCCATGCGGTCGGCGGGGTTGAAGAAGTGGCAGCCGATGAACTTGTCGGGGCGGCTGGTCACAGCGGCAATCTCAGTGATTGAGAGCGACGACGAGTTGGTGGCAAAGATGGTCTCGGGCTTGCAAATCTTGTCAAGTTCGGTGAACACATCCTTCTTGAGCTGCATGTTCTCGACGGCTGCCTCGATGACGAGGTCGGCATCGGCAAAGGTTGCATAGTCGGTTGTCGTGGTGATGTTGGCCAGGATGGCTTTCATCGCGTCTTCACTGATCTTACCTTTCTCGACCAGCTTGGCATAGCCCTTGTTGATCGAAGCCATGGCCTTGTCGAGGCTGGCCTGTGTGCGGCTCTTCATGACGACGGGCATCTTGGCTGCAAAAGCCTTGACAATACCCTTGGCCATGGTGCCGGTTCCAATGACACAAATTTTCATATCGATTGTTTTTAAAGTTATTGCTAATTCTCTGGGAGAACTGAGAGTTCTGGGAGAACTGGGAGTTCTGAATTATAAATAATAAATTATGAATTATGAATTGGTGAAGGTGGCCTTGCGCTTGTTGAGAAATGCGTCCATGCCTTCCTTCTGGTCGGTGGTGGCAAAGCAGCGGCCGAACAGGTCGTTCTCGAGCGCGATGGCGGCATCGGCGTCCAGGTCGTAGCCCTCGTTGATGCTCTGCTTGGCCAGACCGATGGCGATGGGGGCGTTGGACAGCATCTTCTGCGCCATCTCCAGGGCGGCGGGCATCAACTGCTCGGGCTCGTAGGTGGCGTTGACCAGACCGATGCGCAGGGCCTCGTCGGCGCGAATCACCTTGCCGGTGTAAATCATCTCCTTGGCATAGCCCTGGCCGATGAGCTTGGGCAGGCGGTAGGTGCCCGAGAAGCCGGGGATGATGCCCAGGCCCACCTCAGGCTGGCCGAACTTGGCCTTGACCGAAGCAATGCGGATGTCGCACGCCATGGCCAGCTCGCAGCCACCACCCAGCGCGAAGCCGTTGACGGCTGCAATCACGGGGAAGGGAAGTAGCTCAATCTTGCGGAACACCTGGGCACCCAGGCGGCCGAACTCGTGGCCCTGCTCCTCGTTGAGGTGAGCCATCTCGCTGATGTCGGCCCCGGCGACAAACGACTTCTCGCCGTCACCGGTGATGATGAGCACGCGTGTGCCCTCCAGATGGCTGACGCAGTCGTCCAGCTCGCGAAGAACTGTCGAGTTGAGTGCGTTGAGCGACTTGGGAGCCGAAATCTTCAGCACCGTCACGCCCTCGTTGTGCTCAACTTTCAAGAATTGATAGTCCATAACAAACTATAAACTTTCAACTATAAACTGAATCAGATGTCCATCGGTTTCAGGTCGGGCGAAATGATGAGACGGGCCTCGGTGGCCTCTTGCACCTGCTCGACAGTGAACTCGGGGTGAATCTCGCGCAACACGATGCCCTCGGGGGTGATGTCCATCACACCCATCTCGGTGATGATCATGTCCACCTGGCCGGCTGCGGTCAGCGGCAGGGTGCACTCCTTGAGGATTTTGGGTTTGCCCTTCTGGGTATGCTCCATGGTCAGGATCACACGCTTGGCACCCACCACCAGGTCCATGGCGCCGCCCATGCCGGGAGCCATCTTGCCGGGGATAATCCAGTTGGCCAGGTTGCCTTTCTCGTCCACCTGCAGTGCGCCCAGGAACGACACGTTCACATGGCCGCCACGGATGATGGCAAATGATGTGGCCGAGTCGAACGTGCAAGCACCCGGTGTGAGGGTGATGTAGCCGCCACCGGCGTTGATCAGGTTCTTGTCCTCCTCGCCCTCGGCCGGTGTAGCGCCCATGCCCATGGCGCCATTCTCGGTCTGCAGTGTCACTGACACTCCCTCAGGCAGGTAGTTGGGAATCATGGTGGGGATTCCGATACCCAGGTTCACCACATCACCATCGTGCAGCTCTTTGGCGGCGCGTTTGGCAATGACTTCTCTCATTTCATTTTTTTCCATAATAATCTGATTTATGAGATTAATTGTATTTTTAAGTGATAATATATTGTCTTATGTATGGTTTATGTCAGGCAAACAATTGCCCGCTGCAAATTTACAAATATTTCAGCACATGCTAAACAATAACTGTGTTTTTTTTAGTCCGCTGACCCAAAAATGTCTCCCCCACCCCATTGCGCCAGGATGGCCGCACCCAAAACAACACCCCGCCCGATGCCGTGGCACCGGGCGGGACATTAGGTGAAATGCCATGAGCAGTTGTTGACTCTCCTGGCAGAGACGGCGCTAGTCTTTAGCGGCGCGGAGATAGGCATGGACGGTGGCTTTGAGCCCCAGGTAGAGCGCGTCGCTGATGAGCTGGTGACCGATGGAGACCTCGGCCAGCCAGGGGATGCGCTGCTTGAAGTAGGGCAGGTTGTCCAGGCTCAGGTCGTGACCGGCGTTGATGTCCAGACCCAGGTCGCGGGCTGCCTGGGCGGCGGCAACGTAGGGCGCAATAGCGGCCTCGCGGTCGGTGGCGAAGTCGTGGGCGTAGGGACCGGTGTATAGCTCGATGCGGTCGGTGCCGGTGCGCGCTGCCCAACCGATGTTGTCGAGGTCGGTGCCGACAAAGATGCTGGTGCGGATGCCGGCGCCATGCAGCCGGCCGATGATGTCGCACAACTGGTCGTAATGTGCCTCGACCTCCCAGCCGGCGTTGCTGGTGAGCACACCTGGAGCATCGGGCACGAGAGTGACCTGCTCGGGCACCACCGCCAGCACCAGGCTCATGAAGTCTTCGCTCGGATAGCCCTCGATGTTAAACTCGGTGGTGACCAGCGGCCTGAGGTTGTGCACATCGGCACGGGTGATGTGACGCTCGTCGGGCCGAGGATGCACGGTGATGCCATCGGCACCGAAGCGCTGGATGTCGACCGCAACGCTCTCGACACAGGGCACGTTGCCGCCACGTGCGTTGCGCAGGGTGGCTATCTTGTTGATGTTGACACTGAGGTTTGTCATAGAGATTTCTTGAAAACTTTGTTGCTGTGTGAAATTATTTGAGTAATTTTGCCACACTCGATTTCACGCTGCAAAAGTAGTGGGATTTCTTGAATTGGCGAAATATTCTCTGCCAAATTCGTGTGACAACCCCCAATTTTGTGGCTTAAAACCTAAAACCGACCCGATGAAACTGGTTATCTTTGGCAACAACTACCAAGACACAAACATCACGGCCATCTTGCAACTGGTGGATGGGCTGCGACTGCGCGGCGTGCAGGTTGCGCTGGAGCGTGACTTTCACCACTACCTGCAGTCACAGGCAGGCATAACTGTCGACACGCCCACCATGTGTTGCTCACAGGCGGTCGACGCAGATGTGGCGTTGAGCCTGGGCGGAGACGGCACTTTTCTCACCACGGTGATGTGGGTGGTGGAGCAGGGCATACCCATCATGGGCATCAACATGGGGCACCTGGGCTATCTGGCGGCATACAGCCTGGACGAGGCTCAGCAGGCCATCGACGACCTGCTGGCAGGAAACTACACCATCGAGCACCGCGCCATGCTGATGGCACAGTGCGAGGGGGTGGACATCGAGCATCCGCTGGCACTGAACGACATCGCCATCCTGCGACAGGACACCTCGAGCATGATTGAGATGGAGACTACGCTGCAGGGCAGACCGCTCACCACCTACAAGGGCGACGGACTGGTGGTGTGCACACCCACCGGCAGCACTGCCTATAACCTGAGTGCCGGCGGACCCATCCTTGAGCCCTCCACGCGCTGCATGGTGCTCTCGCCCATCTCGCCACACTCGCTGACGATGCGTCCGCTGGTGGTGCCCGACGAGGCGGTGATCACCATCGTCACGCACACACGGGCCGACAGCTACCGCCTCAGCCTGGACGGCGAGGGCATCACCTGTCCGGCAGGGTCGCGAGTGACCATACGGCGTGCCGATGCCCAGGTCAAGGTCATACAGCGCACCGGCCACAATTTCGCCCAGACTCTGCGGCACAAGCTGCACTGGGGATCGTGAATTAATTCATAATTCACAATTCATAATTATTGATTCGGAGTTCTTGGCCCTCGTTTTCGAGAGGTCGATTGTTCGAGCAGTCGAGCAGTCGATAATTCACAATTTTCAATTTTCAAGTTGCAATACTATTACGACGACACAGAGTTTGGCCGGGTGATTGTGAGCACGCGGCGCGGCATGCGCAACTACACTGCGCGATGGAAGGGTGATGTGCTGCACGCCAACGTGCCTTGGGGCACAGACGCCCGCAAGTTGGCCTGTGCGCTCGACCAGATGCGACAGGGGCTGAGGGCACAAAGGCTGACCCGCCCCACACTGGAGTTTGCCATCGGCCAGGTGATTGACTGCTTCGGGCGGCAGGTGCGGCTCACCGAGCAGTCGCATGTGCCGGGTCGCATGCTCTTCGGGCGTGATGGCGACATGCTCACCCTGGCTCTCCCCAAGGGAATGGACTTGAACAGCGACAGAGGGCAGCGCAACATCACGCACGGGCTGCAAGTGCTGCTTGAGCAGGAGGCACGGCAGGTGCTGTTGCCGTTTGCCGACCAGGTGGCACGGCAGGTAGGTGCCACCCCTTCCCGCTGGGAGGTGGGGCGCGGCATGACCAAGCTGGGCCACTGCACGTCGCAGCGCGTCATCCAGCTCTCGCGCAACTTGATGTTCCTGCCCGAGCGGCTCGTGCGCTACGTCATCTGCCACGAGTTGGCCCACCTGACCCACATGAATCACTCACCCGAGTTCCACGCGCTGGTCGACCGCTACACCGGTGGACAAGAGAAAGCGCTTGAGCAAGAGCTCAAGCGCTTCAAGTGGCCCATCGTGCGATAGCGTGCCGTCAGTCGCTGCCAAAGTTGATGGTGGCGCTGGTGCCGGGCTTCTTGGGGGTGGCGGCCTTGGAGGCCTGCTCGGCGGCCTTGGCGGCCTGGGTGGCGGCGGCCTGGCGCTTCTCGCGGATGGCGGTCTTGTCGTCGGGCTTGCGCTTATAGGCCGGCGTGCGCTCCAGCAGGTCGACCAGCTCGTCGTTGTCGATGTCCTCGGGGGTGAGCAGGATGAACTGTGCCTCGTCCTTGCGGGTTTGCATCTCGGCGATGGCGGCGGCACCATACTCCTCCTGCAGTCGCTTGTCGGCATCGGCTGGGGCGGCCGGCACCTCGGTCGTCACTGTCTCGGGACGCTTGTGGCGCACAACGGGAGCGGGCGACTCCTTCTCAAGCGAGACATTGAATCCCGCGGCTAGCACCGTAATCTTGATTTTGTCCTCCAGCGAGCGGTCGTGGGCATAGCCCGTGATCACATCCACCTCCTGGCTGAAGTTGGCCATGAACTCCTCCACCTCGCTCAGCTCCTGCGTCTTGAAGGGGTTCTTGCTGTCGGGGTTGTAGTAGACATTAATCAGGATCTTGCGCGAGCCATAGACGTCGCGGTTCTTGAGCAACGGCGACTCCAGGGCATCCTCGATGGCCTTGGTCACACGGTGCTCGCCCTCGCCGTAGCCACTGCTGATGATGGCCACACCGCCATCGCGCAGGGTGGTGTTGACGTCCATAAAGTCGACATTCACCTGCCCCTCGGCAGTGATCAGCTCGCTGATTGAACGCGCCGCCGTCGACAGGGTGTCGTCGGCCTTGCCGAATGCGTTGTTGAAGTCCAGGTCGGGATAGATGTCGATGAGCCGCTGGTTGTTGATGATGAGCAGCGCGTCGACATACTTGCTCATCTCGTCGGCTCCCGCCAGGGCCTTGAGAATCTTCTTCTGCCCCTCGAACAGGAAGGGGATGGTGACGATGCCGATGGTGAGCACGCCCTTCTCATGCGCGATGCGCGCCACCACAGGTGCCGCACCGGTACCGGTGCCACCGCCCATGCCGGCAGTGATGAACACCATCTTGGTCTCGTCGTCAAACAGTGCGGCTATCTCGGCCTCGCTCTCCTCGGCTGCAGCCTTGGCACGCTCGGGAACGTTGCCGGCTCCCAGACCGTTGGTCGTCTTGGGACCGATGAGCACGCGGTTGGGTACTGGCGACATGTTCAGGGCCTGGCGGTCGGTGTTGATCACGACAAACGACACGCCCTCGACGTTCTGCGCCCACATGTGGTTGATGGCATTGTTGCCGCCGCCGCCAACACCCACCACCTTGATGATGGTCGGGTTCTTCTTCTGCTCGTCGAAACCAGGGTTCTGGTCCACCGAGTCAATGATGTTTGGTCTCATATAGTACTGTTCTTAATTTCGTACCATTATAGTTAGCATTCCGTTATGATGTCCTGAGCAGCAATGAGCTGCACAAGGTTTGGCCATGCCGCGAAACTCACTGCAAGCAGCGGTTCGGTCGCAAAAATCAGAAACAAAATCCAATCGGCACAGACAACTTGCAAAGTTAGCAATAAAATCTGACAAATCGATGCCTTGTGGCCGATTTTTTTCAAAATCGGCACAAAACTCGGTCAGCAGTCAGCACAACGGCCGGCAGCAAGCGTCGCGTCATGACCCTTTGCCACGGGGTCATGTGGCTATCATGACCCAGTAGCCGCGGCTGCTACTCGTCGTCGGTGTCGTCCTCCGAGAACATGTCGGCGGCTTTGCCCTTGAGGCGTTCCCAGAAGCTGGTTTTCTTGGGCTTCTTGGGCTCCTTTGGGGGCTGCTCGCGCACGGGCTCGGGCGTGACAGGCCGTTGGGTGGCCACCTGGAAGCCGTCGTCATAGTTGCGGCGGGTGATGCAGGTGTCGCTGGGCTGGATGTCGGCAGCTGCCTTGGCCAGCAGGCAGAATGCCTCGATATATTCGGCACGGTTGAAGCTGTGGTTGAGGATGTTGAGCGACTGTGGGTAGTGACCCATGCGCACGCTCAGCTTGGTGGTCTCCTCGAGCTTCTTGGCCAGTCCCTGCAGCTGTGCGCCGCCACCGATGAGGACAATGGTGCGGATGTCGTCGGCGGTCATGCCGGCCAGATTGAGCTGGTTCTTGATGTTGGCGATAATCTCGCGGTTGCGGGCGGCGATAAAGTTGGCCGCCTCGCTGCTGTTCACCCCCTCGATGACGATGTTGTCAACATTGGCCTCAAGAGGGTTGTTGATGTTCTTCTTGACACGTTCGGCGGTGTCCTCAAGCACGCTCAGCCCGTTGCTGATGTCACGGGTGATGTTGCGGCCGCCCAGTGGCAGGGTCGACAGGTAGGCCAGAGAGCCGTCCTTGTAGATGCTCACGGTGGTCGTCTCGGCTCCCAGGTCGACCAGCATGCAGCCCAGACGCTCGCTGTCGGTGAGCACATACTCGCCCACGGCCAGCGGGGTGACGATGTAGTCCTTGACGTTGATGCCGAAGCTCATCACGCGGGTCAGATTCTGCTTGATGGCGGGCTTGGCCACGATGAGGTTGGCCTTGATTTTGATGCTCGACCCCACGACACCCACCGGGTCGGCGGTGACATTCTTGTCGACCAGAAAGGTGCGAGGCACCACGGCGATGGTCTCGTAGTTCTTGATGGGGTTGCGGCTGGCGTCGCGGATGATGCCGGCGATAATCTCGGTGGTGATGGGCTTGGTGGCGTCCAGACCGCGGTTGACCTCGCTGACCTCGCTGTGCAGCGAGCGTCCGCTGATGCCGATGTACACCTGCGTCACATCGCCGCCCACCTGATCCTCAATGTTCTTGATGATGCGGTTGATGGCTGCCTTGACGTTCTCCACGTTCTGCACGCAGCCATAGCGCACACAGTTGCTCAGGCGCTCCTCGACCAGGTGGCTCACGCTCACCATGCCCGCGGGCGACTTCTCGGCCACAGCACCCACAATCTTGCTGGACCCAATCTCAAATGCTACAATATACTGGTTCTTATCCATAAATGATATGATGTTTTTGTTTTCTAAATACACAGTCGGCGACTGTTCAACACTGCGGTTGCTAATTACTGATTGCAAAGGTAATACAAAAGTATGAATCTGGCAAACAAAGTTTCTTTTCAGTGCTTCATTAAAAGGCAATTTGCCGTCTTTCTCTATTTTTTTGCTTCCGCAT
>Ga0256407_10011574_pt1 | contig 12178 bp, 10 predicted proteins | sample RumenRJG_04DNA_FD_193489 | JGI IMG/M metagenome (GOLD analysis project Ga0256407, IMG submission 193489) | Bovine rumen microbial communities from Lethbridge, Alberta, Canada - RJG_04 | ecosystem: Host-associated > Mammals > Digestive system > Stomach > Rumen | place: Canada: Alberta... | reverse complement strand
CGTCAGTTTCTCAAGTCTGTTATCCTCTGCGAAAAGATTCAACTGCATTCCCATCACCTGCTGTCTTTTTATGATTCTATTATACCATATCTTCGTGTTTTGGGGAAGGTATTTTTAGAGGTGACCTGTTGATGATTTGCTCATAAAGTCCGTCTTGCAGCATAATGACCTCGTTTTTTGTAATTATTCTATCTTCAGCCAGCCTTGTTCAAATGCGTCTTTGCGTGTAAAGGCAAGCGTTTTTTCTCCCAGATTTACCTTGATGATGTAGGGGTTGATTTCCGTGATCACGCCGACGCCTTTACTTTTGACGTGCACCTTTGCGCCTGTTTTAACACCGTCGGGAAGCGTTGCCTGTGGCTGTTTGGGTTTCACTTTCGGCTTCGGTGTATGCAGCTCGGGATTCTTGAAAACGTCGAGCGGATGATGCAGCATCCGCATGATTTCAAGCTCGTCCGAAGCGTCCGTGAGGGCGTTGTGCGTTTCATAGTAGCGGCTGTTTCCGCTGAGCATTCTGTAGACGGACTGAACGCCGCAGCCGCGTTTCAGCCGTCCTGTTTTATAGCAGGGAGTGTCCTGCGGGATACTTGGATTGAACTGCCTGTAAACCGCGACCTGCATGATGTCAAACCAATCGACATAGTTTACTTCGGGCAGATGTCCTTGGTCGAATTTCGCGTTGTAGGCAAAGAGTGAAATAATATGATAACGCTTAAAAACCGCATGTATATCCGCAAGAACCTCAGCGTGTGTGCCGACAATTTTATCACAGGTCAGCGGCATCTCCGTTACGTTGGAGTACATACCGCCGACGCGGCATTCGGGCGTGAGGATATAGTATTTTTGATAAACGCTTTCAAAGGTTTTCGCGTCCGCAATCTCAATGCCGATGGACATGACCTCGTCCGACCAGTTTGTTTCCGTGTCGATCACGGCGAAATACCGCTCGTCAAAAATCCTGCGCGGTTCAAAATAGGCGCAGATTTGCTGCTTTGTGACGGCTTTCGCCACCGCGTCGAGATAGCGTTTTCTGTCCGGTATCTCAACCGAAAACATGGCGTTGTCGCGAACGTTCCAGACGATTCCCTTCTGTGTCCCAAGTCCGATCATATAGCAGGCACATTCCAGAAAATCCTCATGGCTCAGCTGCGAGGTGAAGCGCAGGGTGTAGACTGTGTTGTCGCGCACCACGTCCGCATGTCCCATGACGGAAAACGCCCTTGACCTGTTTTCGCCCGCGGCAAAATCAATTTGACAATATTGCTGAACCTGCTCGTCGGGAACAAACAGGGTACTCAGGCGCGCGCAGATTTTCTTTGTGGTGACGCCGTTGACAAAGGGTGTTTGAACCTGTGTATAATACCGTTCCTGATTGGTGTCCAGAAAAGTGGAAAAGAGAATCTTTTTGTCAAGCGGCGCGTTTTTGATTTCTTTGTTGTACAAATAATTCTTGTTCTTTTTGATCTGGATTTTCAGCTCGATATCCTTGTCGATTTTATATCCGCTGAAAAAGACCGCCTTTTGGTATAATCCGATGCAGGGCGCCAAATCAATCAGCCCGTCGGTGGTGTTGGTGTGGATGACGGAGGCGTCCTTCTGCGGCAAGGGCGCAATATTCAGACGGGCATAGCATTCCTCAATATCCTCGCGGTATTTGAAGTGAAACATATCTCCGATGTCCATATCGTCAAGCAGAGTGTTTTCCGTGCCGTTGTTAGAGAGCATATCCTCTGAAAGAAGCTTTTCGTCAGAATGCGCAAAGATGATACGTTCTTTTCCCCGGCTGGCGGCGACGCAAAAGATGTTGCGCAGGATTTCATATGACTGCTGCGGCTGACGGAGCCGCACCTGCCAATAGCTCTCCGTAAAATCAAACACGACGCAGACTTTCCGCTCCAAGCCCTTGCTGCTGTCAAAGGTGGTAAAGATGGCCGTTTCAGGCCCCGGTCTTGTGTTGTCGCCCTCCGAAATGCTGGCATAAACGGTGTTTTTGTTGTAGCGGTCGGGATATTTGGATTCCAGCTCATTGAGCGTATCGGACAGCGAGCCGTTGCGCGAACCGAGACAGAGTATATCGCGCAGATCCTGCTTTGAAAGGAATTCCTCCGCCTGCGACAAATTCATTTCCTCCACGACACAGCTTTGGTTCACGCCGGTAATCTGTTTTTTCCATACCCTGCCGAGCATGGCGGCGTGATCTTGAGAAAGACGGAAGCATTGCGTAAATGTCAGCCGTTCATAATCGCCGAGGAAGCGGTGAATGAACTGAGCGGCGTCGAGCGTGGTTTTGTCGTAAATCTTCTGCTGCATATCGCCGACGGCGATGATTTGCATTAACGGATTCGCAGCCTTAATGATTTCAAGCATATCCGCAAATTCCTGCTCAATGTCCTGATACTCGTCGATAATCAGCACATCATACGGCGGAAACGGTGGTTTTGCCGCGATAAAGGCTTGAATCAAATCGGAAATACCCGGGCTGATACCGACCCGTTTTAGCGTTCCGTAGGCAAAGCCGTGGTAATTGGTAACGGTGGTGTTCGCGCTGACAATTCTTGCCCTTGCATCAATTTTCAGCAGGCGGTTGTAGGTGAGGTAGAGGATGCGCTTGTTTCGAGGCAGCTCGTCGCACAAGCGCTGAATGGCGGTCGTTTTTCCGCTGCCGATGCAGGCGTCAACAAGGACGTTTTTGCCTGTCTGTGCGAGTTTGATAAAGTGCTGCTGTTCCGCTGACAGCGTAATGGGATCTGCCACTTTGAAGCACCTCCTTTGCAGTGGGAGTATTTGGATTTATTGTAGCACAACCTGCTTGATTATACAAGATAAAACCATCCCTTGTTGCCAATCGTTTTGAGGAATGGTTTAGCGGCGCCCGTTGAAACGGTTGCAATCTCAAGTCGTTTGCGGTATGATATGTAATATGAATGGAGGAGAGCGTATGACCGACAACAAATCCGCGTTTGCGGTGGATCAGTATGATGAAAACGTGCGGAAGGTGATCCCGTTTTATGATGAGATATATGAGCAGATTTTCAGCGTGATTCAGGCGTATGGCGGCGACAGACCGCTCGCCGTTCTGGATACGGGCTGCGGTACGGGAAATCTCGGCGCAATGGCGCTCGAAAGGCTGAATTTCTCGGAGCTGGTGCTCTGCGATCCGTCCGAAAAAATGCTCGCAGACGCGCAGGGAAAGCTCAAAAATCTAGTCTGTGAATTTCACTGTTTCGGCTCGGAAAAACTGGACTTTGAAAACCGCTTTGATGTTGTTGCGGCGATCCAATCGCACCATTATTTTGACAGAGCGACCAGAGAAACGGCGGTCAAAAACTGCTTCAAAGCATTGAAACTGGGCGGTATTTTTATCTGTTTCGAAAACACCGCGCCGTTCTCCGAAACGGGGAAAGAGCTGATGTTGAAACGGCTTGAAGATTATGAAATCCAAGCGGGCAGAACGGCAGAGGAAGTGAAATCCCACTCCGCGCGATACAACCGCGAATTCTTCCCGATCACGATCAAAGAGCATTTGGAGCTGCTCGAAAAAACGGGCTTTTCCGCTGCGGAACTGTTCTGGCACTCGTATATGCAGAGCGGTTTTTATGCGATAAAGGGGTGATGATATGTGCCTGATTTGCGACAGAATTGAAATGATCAAAAACGGCGAAAACCCTTATTTTGTCAGGGAACTGAAAACAGGCTATGTCGTGATCGGCGACCACCAGCATTTTCGCGGTTATACGCTGTTGTTCTATCATTGACGGCATGATCAAGTAAAAATGCCAAGAGTTGCTTTCCTCGTTACTAACTTCAACGCTCTCGCAAAAATTATTCTCAGTAAGAAGTGGCAAGCGATGATTCCAAAGGCACTGATACAAAGGGAGAATGGCAACGGGGATTTGTGAATAAATGGTTGTTTAGCTCTGTGTTGATTTCTTAAATAAATGCTTTATCACACATAGAGTCTTCTTTATTATCACAAAAAATACATTTTTTTGCATTTTGCTCTTGTTAGCTAAATGTGATTGGTCAATTTCTTGCCATCCAGTAATTAATTTGAGTTTAGCATGGACTTTTCCTAATACTTTTTTTGTAGCTTGAGGTATATTGCAACCAAACAATCCGTTTACTATTGTAATAAGCTCAGTATTAAAATGCAAATAATTGAATCCACTTTTTTCAACTTTTTCTAGTTGTTCTAAGACATATTCCCAAAAGCCCTTACTTAGGAACACCTGCCTAAGTTGCAATAAATGATTATCATCAGTTACCTCGCAATATATCGATTCATAATATGGATTCACAAGCCAATATACAACTTTAATTGGATTGTATCTCTCAATCTGGTCATAATCCATTATTGTTTTTTCTTTAGTTAAGTCATTAAGCAAAGGCCGATACAACAGGTTAGTGTTTTGTCCAGATCTCAGCTTACTGTAGTAATCTTTATAGTTATGCACAAATATGTACATCTTATCGGACTCACTATTTCTTGATGACATATAAATGACCATACTTAAGTCCAGCAGCAGTTCTTTTGAAAAAACTTCATCCTTTACTAAATTGGTTGCATTTCCGGTATACTTTCCATGCGCAATACGATTTCTAATCAGATTATTGAAATAAAACTTATAATAAGCAACAGCTTCAGGATACATATTTTGGTCTTTTTCAACTAAGTAATCAATTTTATCTCTTAGTACCGCTTTTGGGTACATTTCAAAGTGTGAAAACCTATTAAAAATTGTGGTTTCCTTTAAGTAATCAGCAAAAACTCCTTCAATTTGAACTGGAACAATAGAATTAAAAAGCTCTGTTTCGTTTTGTGTATATAATTCAACAATTCTCAATAAGAGTGCTCTACGTTTTCTTAGGCATACACATGATTGAATAATATTTTTTATCTTTGAAATGATATTATAATCCTTGATTAACTGATCCAACATTTGATTGTACATATTTAAATCGGTGTTTTTCATTTGATTTAATTCATCAAACTTTGGACATTTCCCCAAAAACTCTGTGTATTCTTTTTCTGCATTGAACTGTGTATTGAATTTGTTTAAATAAAGTAGCTTATCAGCCTCTGCTGCAATAATATATGTTTTAATCCTAAAAAACAACGCATACGGCCTGACAATATCATCTTCAAAAGCTTCAACTAGATTTTTATATACACAAAAAAATGATTCTGCACTATATACTGTATTTGTGCAAAGGTAAAGAGCCGTTTTCTTTAGTGCAAGGTTTACACTATAATTATTGTGAAAATCACAGTATTCCATCAATCTTTTCTCAACGTATTCTTGTTCAAACTTCAGCGTTTCAATTCGGCTTTCACACTCTCGTCCTTTTACTTCTAATTTTTCTAGTCTTTCCTCGTCAACTGCAAGGTTTCTTTCAAACCGGTGTCTCAAAGGCGAATTCAAAATTGTATTCTTTTTGGATTGAATACTATCTATCTCTGATTCAATACGTTTTATTTCTGTGTTAACTTTTCCTACTGCTCGCTTGTACTGATTCTCAAAAATGTCAAAATATTCTTTCTTAGCTTCCTTCAAGCTATCTTTCGGAAGTTTTTCAATCCTAATAATATCACAAAGAGATAGATAATAATCTGCTGACTTTTGGTAAGGAATATCTTTCTTTCCAAGTTTTTTTATTACCACATCAAGATGCTTTTGAGTAGCTCCTTTTACCATATTGAGCACATGATAATAGTACAGTTTCCCAAGTTCACTTTTAGAACTTTTTATGAAGATTCTATAATCTAACCAGTTTTGTAAATTGAAAAGTATATACTGATGAATTTTCATGCATATTTCATTGAAGCCATTCATGGTAATCTCCCCATTATATTCTAATCTGTTATTCACGAATAATATATGCTATATGTTTCAACGAAAGTGTTGAATGTGATAATTAAAGTTTATATCACTAAATTATATTATCTGCTAAATTGAAGTAAAGCGGAGCAGTTGCTCCGCTTTTACAAAATGGCTATTTATCAGTTATTGCAATAGTTTCACTCTGCCAAAATCGGGTCTAAATATCCATTTACATATACATATATATGGGTTTTACTATTGTTATTTATAGTCCCCTAAAGGCTTTAGAGAAACAATTTGCGTAGGGCTTTCATTTTTTTGCATTAATGTCCCTTTTTGAAGATTGAGCAATACCTCAAGTTCATCTGGATTCATAGCCATTCCCATATTTTCTAATTCGTCAACGAACTCTTTAGTGGTAAAGACATTATTATCGAGAAGAAGTCCAACAGCATCAGCTAATAACGAAGGTTGTGTAGCTTTCATCGTTTTGTCTAATGGTTCGGTTTTTCGCCAACCTTTGTTTTGCATAACACGTATCATATATTGATACTGCCCCTGTGAAATCAAACCCAAGTCACAACTACGATATAACATTGCTGCAATAGAAACTTTCCATTTGCGTTTGAGTTGAACATAGTAATCCAATCTTTGGGGATCCAATATCACATCTTGAGTAAATGTTTCTTTAGGTAAAAGAAATGCTGCGGCAAATTCATTTGCTTCCTTCTCTTTTTGTTTAAACTCCTCTCGTGTAAGGACTTCTTCGTTTTCGCTCCATTCATGTAGCATGATATGTCCGAGTTCATGTGCAATATCAAAATTTATTCTCGCTGCAGATTCTTTGTTGTTTGAAAGCGCGATAATAAATAAATCAGAATCAACTAATCTAACATATTGACTAAATGCATCTATATCATCTGTTTCTGTGGAAAACGTGGTAACTATTATTCCGTTTTGTTCAACTGTCTGCATTATGTTTTCAATCGGTTTATCTTCTAGCCCCCAGAAATCACGTAAAACTTTTGCTGCTTTTGTTGGGGCATAAGCCTTTTCTTCAAGGCTTGGTATATTAAGGTTAGGAAAATCAACATATTCACTCAGATATGAATATATCACCGCTATATGTTCCATTTTGATTTCTTGGGCTAACCGATATTTTTTGCTCGTTTTCATTAATGATCGAAAATATGTGGCTCCCGTTTTTAAACTTGGTATATCATCTTGAACAAAATATTGGTATGGGAAGTTTAATACATTTGAAATAGAAAATATCCTTTGAAAAGGTACATCTTCAATTCTTCCAGTTTCATATTGAGAAACCGCTTGTTTACTTACGTTTATTTTTTGGGCAAGTTCTTCGACTGTCAGACCTCTATATTGGCGGGCTGTTTTTAGTCTATTACCATTAAATGATTTCATAATAAATACACCTTAAGATATTATTGTGATTGCTTTTCGACGTCTTGTTCTCGCAAAGAAACAAGCGCTTTTTTCTTGATGCGATTCCTTGCTTTAGTGGTAAGAGAGAGCGAAGGTCGAGTATCGTTGTTATCAGCTTTTTCTATAGTGTTACTCATTACTGGCTTTATGCTATGTAGCCAATCCTGTGTTACCACAACATCCAAGTCCCGATCCAGAATATATGCGTTTAGCGATACAAGACATCCGTTACTTTCAGAAAAACAAACTAATACATGGCGAGTGCACGCGTAGTCAATGGTGCAGTTAAAACCCCTGCATAAATCATTAAGAACTACCATTAGCTCTGATTCACTACCTACAGGTGTTTCGTCAACACTAAACAGTGTTTGTTGTTTAATCGGCGCTTGCAGCTTGTTATTAAGTTCTATTAATGCACGGACGTACTGTGGTTGATTATTTGCTCTTGATTGTTTAATGTCCTCTAAACGTTTGTCTCTCATGAAAGATATTAATAGAGAGCTGTCCGGGTCATAGAGCAATAATACAGTCCACATTCCACGTTTTGTTACTGAATATTCAACGTTTTCAGTGCCAAAAGAACTTATTAGATTCCTGTAAATTATATCCCATTTTAAAAACGGGGCAGATATATGTGTTCTTAGGTTTAAATATGCATTAGCTTCTTGCTGGTCTTCACCTAATGCTTGAAAAATGCTTTCATATATTTTTTGCCTCACTGCTTGAGAGATTCTATCCAGTTGATTATCCATAAGTTCAGCTCCTGGTTTTGTATTTGTATAGAGGATAACATATTTTCTGAAATTTGTCAAGTGGAAGTTTTAATTTTTGAAAACTTATCTATCGAACTTGAACGATAAACATATTCATATCCCGAAATATGTTATATCAACTAGCATGTATTTCAATTTGAAAAAATAACAATAACGGCTGATGTAATAGTTAAACCTACATCAGCCGTAACGTTATTCGTTGTACATATTCCTTCAAAAATTAGGATTTGTCGAGAAATACGGGCAGTTCCGCGCAAGGCAGGGTATCAGTGTCCGTCTTCATCTGCTTCACGGGTGCAATGATGATTTTCATTATTGACTGCTCACTTTCTGTATCACTTTACCGACGATAAACAGTACAGCGGACAGGCACGCGAAAATCAGCACGAAGGAATTGATCTCCTCCGTCCACCTCATCCACAGCACAACCGCGTCACCTATGACCATTGTAATAAAAGGAGCCCACAGGAGCAGGTTTTCGCCTTTTCCGATGAACAGCCGACGGAGCATGAGGGTGAAGGAAAGCACCAACAGCAGCATAACGACGGATTCAATGATATGGAATAGCACGGCGTTTGCGATCTCGGAGTGATACACCACGGGGATCGCCATAGAAAACGCGGTAAGATATCCGAGTGAGTACCACAGGGAAAAGCGGCTTTTCGCGCCGCTGGACAGTTCAACCGTGCGCAGGATCATCGCCACGATTAGCATGCCGTAAGCGGTGAATTGGATTGCGGGAATGGTGAATTCCGTGTGCAGCATGCCCGAAACGAGGATCACGCCCGAGGTGACCGTCAGCGGACAATAATCCGCATCTGCCGAGGAAAACAGCGATTCCCAAAAGCTGCGGCAACGCACCAATAGCATGATTACCGTCACGCACAGCGACAGTATCGCGGTCAGGTTGACAAAGCCGTCGAATGCCGACGGGAACAAGCCGTATTGTGTGATCGCGCGGATCAGGCTTTGCGCCCTTTCCGCGAACAGGATCACAAAATACAGCAGGAACAGCCACGAAATAAGCCTGACGAAGTTTTTCTTTTTTGCGATCATAAAATCAGCCCTTTCCGATTGATAGTTTCATTATATAAGACGCTGTGTCGGTTGTAAAGAAGTTTTTCGCAGCAGCGGTTGAAAGCAGTTGCGCAGAATGGTATAATAGTATAAACAGTCATTTCCATTGAGAGGAATACAAAATGGCGACATAAATAATACGGAGAGCGTCGAGAGAAAAGGTTGACGTGATACGCGTGGCAGATCACAGCGTCTCAAATTTTGACACGATAAACGGTTGTTATTAAGCGTAAAATATGGTATACTGATAGAGTAAAGGCGGTGAGAAAATGAGTGATAAAATTCCATTCGATTTTGATGAATATATCCGTCAAAGCGAGCCCGACAAACAGCAAAAGGGCTATATCTGGCAGACGGCAATCGGTTTGCAGGATGTAGACGGATTGAAGCCGTCGGATTATCTGATTGAAACGGCGAAGAAGAATATCGACGGCGACATCACGCTTGAAGAAGCCAACGACCTGATTCACAGCTACTACAAGAGTAAAACCACGAGGCTTGATGTCGAAAACCGCACAGAGGAAGCGGACAAGGTTTCCGCGCGTATCGCTCAGATCCTCTCTGAGGACGCGTTTGTTTTCTCGCCGAATCAGTTGATTTCCATTCACCGCAGACTGTTTGACGGGATTTACAAATTTGCGGGAACGATCCGCGATTATAACATTTCAAAACAAGAGTGGGTTTTGCAGGGGAAATCTGTGGTTTACGCGGGAGCGGATTTGATTCGTGATACCTTGCGCTACGACTTTGATTTGGAGAAAAGCTTTGATTACAGGGCCCTCAGTATAGATGAGAGCATTAATCACATTACCGGATTCATCGCGAATATGTGGCAGATTCATCCTTTCGGAGAGGGCAACACCAGAACTACAGCTGTTTTCGCAATCAAGTATCTTCGTTCTCTCGGATTTAACGTCACAAATACTCTTTTCGCCGATAATTCGTGGTATTTCAGAAACGCGCTTGTAAGGGCGAATTACGCCGATATTCAAAAGGGCATTTATGAGGATAAGAGCTATCTTGAAAAGTTTTTCCGCAATTTGATTCTTAATGAACAAAACGAACTGAAAAACCGTTATCTGTTGATCGGCGCAGATTTATCAACGACTGAAAAAATCGGCGATAACGAAAAAATTGGCGATAAAAAGTCGGCGATAAACACACGGACAAAACAGGCGATACTCGATTATATGAAAGGCAAGGAGTTTGTGAAAGCGCGTGATATTGCCGAAGCGATCAACCTCAAACCGTCACGCACCAGAGATTACCTCAGCGAATTAGTAAAAGAAGGTTTAATTATCGCTGAGGGCTCTAAGCGAAACAGGATTTACAGACTGAAAAAATAGATATTTCGGATTTTCGGCTTTCTTTGTTTTATGCAGCGCAGATTTTGACTTGTAAAACGGTTGATTATTTTATGAAGTATATAATCATAGCAGGAATAGACGGCACAGGAAAAACAAGCTTGATTGGCGCGTTAAAGGGCTTAAATCTTATTTCAAGCAATATTGTTGATGATGAAACTGACAATTTAAATATGATTCAGTACTGCCTTGAAAACAACCTGACTTTTACGCAGGAAACAACGCTTGAGGGGCATCGCGTGAAAAAAACAATCCGTCAGGCGCGAAAGCAGGGATATGATGTTGTAATGTTTTATGTCGGGCTGAATTCCGTGGAGGAAAGTCTTTTGCGCATTGCCAACCGTATGCGCAAGGGAGGTCATAATATTCCCAAGGATTATGTGAAGCTCAGATATCAAAACCGTCTTGAATCGCTCAAAAGAGTATTGCCGTTGTGCGATGAGGTGATTTTTTACGATAACGAAAACGGTTTTGTAAAGGTCGCCGAAATCAAAAATAACACCTTCAATTATACAAACGGCTATCGACCGGATTGGATTCAAGAGGTCGAACAAATAGTTTGAGGAACTCTGACCACATACCCGACCATAACGCACTTTGGGGCACCCGGAAACAGTGCGGCAAAGAGCGCCAAAGAGCAACTTTTCCGGAACAAAAACCACTATATGTTGTGGTATGGATTTATTCCCAATCTATTTTATCTCTTTGGGAGCAGGATGTCGGGGGTTCAAATCCCTTCACTCCGACCAAATACGGAGGATTAGCTCAGCAGGTTAGAGCGCTTGCTTGACATGCAAGAGGTCACTGGTTCGAGTCCAGCATTCTCCACCAAGAAGTCCGCGGATCTTCCGCGGACTTCCCACAATTAAATCAATTCCGGAGGATTAGCTCAGCTGGTTAGAGCGCCTGCTTCACACGCAGGAGGTCACTGGTTCGAGTCCAGCATTCTCCACCATGAAAATATCGGACAGTCCAACGGACTGCCCGATATTTTCATTGTTTATGAGGGATTTTCTCTGTCTTTTCAAAAAACCTGACCTCTTGTGTCATCTGCGGAAATGCAGTGACGCAGGAGGTTTGTTTTTATGTACGGAAATAGGATAAAAAGAAAAGTGACAGCGGCAAGACTGTCACTCTATTTGTTTTTTATATGTATGCAAATCTGTTTCTATTTCATTATTTACTTTCGCAACTTGCTATTGCAATTTGCGTCTGTAATTTATTATATAAAAAAACTGAACCAACAATAAGAGCAACAACAAGAGCCAAACTAACAACGGAAATCAAAATATACTTTATCTTATGTTTTTTGAATTTTTTTATCCTTAATTGTTTTTGCTTTTCACGTTCGGCTATCTTTTTGTTCCATGTCTCCTGTTGTTCTTTTTGTTTTGCTTCTCTTGCTTTTTGATAGAAGTATCTCTCTATTTGAAACCCACAATTAGGACAAGTTTGTGCATGTTCCGAAACTTGTTTGTTACACTCAGGACAGTTTATTAATGCCATAATTCCAGCCTCCTTTTTATAATATTAGCATAAACAACTTCTGAAATCAATACTAACAATAAAATGAAACACGTCAATCTAATTCTGAAATAATTCTGTAATAGAAATTACAAAGAAGATATGTTATCATATAGTAGGGTGATAACATGGAAGTATTTGAAAGATTGATAGAAAAGATGGCAGAGCTGGAAAA
>Ga0256407_10011573_pt1 | contig 12179 bp, 9 predicted proteins | sample RumenRJG_04DNA_FD_193489 | JGI IMG/M metagenome (GOLD analysis project Ga0256407, IMG submission 193489) | Bovine rumen microbial communities from Lethbridge, Alberta, Canada - RJG_04 | ecosystem: Host-associated > Mammals > Digestive system > Stomach > Rumen | place: Canada: Alberta | collected... | reverse complement strand
CAAGCCAGAGGGAGGCACCACCCCCGAAGGGCGCTCGTATACCTACTCGGCCAACGATGCCAGCGTGGCCGATGTGGATGGCGACGGCCAGTATGAGATTATCCTGAAATGGGACCCGTCGAACTCACGCGACAACTCGCACGACGGTTTCACGGGCAGCACCATCTTTGACTGTTACCGGCTAAGTGGAGAACGTCTGTGGCGAATCGACCTGGGCAAGAACATCCGCAGCGGCGCCCATTACGTGCCGTTCATCGTCTACGACCTCGACGGAGATGGCAAGGCAGAACTGATTGTGAAGACTGCCGACGGCACCATCGACGGGCAGGGCAAAGTGCTCGGCGATGCCACTGCCGACTACCGCTACGGTGTGGCTGAAGCCCTCGCCCACCCTCTCGACACCGCCATCCTGAATCAGGAGCGCCGCGCACAGGAACAGTTTGCCAAGATGATGGCCGAAGGACAGAACTGGACTCAAGGCAACCGTCCTCCAAGAGGTGGCGACCAGCGTCAGCGTGAGGGCATGCCCCGCCGTCCCCGCTTCCCCGCCCGTCCGGCCAAGGAAGGACGCATCCTCGACGGTCCCGAATACATCACCGTCTTCAATGGTCTTTCTGGAGCGGCAATGGCCACCCAGCCCTATATCCCCGAGCGTGGTGAACTCAGCGCCTGGGGCGACGACCGCGGCAACCGATCGGAGCGTTATCTGGCCGCTGTGGGCTATCTTGATGGCAAACATGCCTCGGCCATTTTCTGCCGCGGCTACTATACCCGCACTGTGATAGCCGCATGGGACTGGGACGGACACGAGCTGCGCGAGCGGTGGACTTTCGACACCAACAACGAAGAGTGGAAGTCGTATGCCGGACAAGGCAACCACAACCTGCGCGTAGCCGACGTGGATGGTGACGGATGCGATGAGATTACCTATGGTTCGATGGCGATAGACAATGACGGCCGGGGCCTTTACAACACAGGCATGGGCCATGGAGACGCCATTCACCTGACCGCCTTCGACCCCTCTACCGACCGTCTTCAGGTGTGGGACTGCCATGAGAACAAGCGCGATGGCAGCGACTTCCGTGATGCCGCCACCGGCAAGGTGATCTTCCAGATTCCGAGTGGCGAGGACGTAGGCCGTGCCATGGCTGCCGACATCGACCCCACCAATCCCGGTGTGGAGATGTGGAGCACCGCCAGCGGAGGCATCCGCACCATCAAGGGCGATTTGCTGGCCGCTGGAAACCGGTCGGATGGCAACAACACATACATGGAAACCAGAGGAGTGCGGCTGTCGGTGAACTTCGGCATCTGGTGGGATGGCGACTTGCTTCGCGAGTTGCTCGACCATGAGAGTGTGACGAAATACAATTACCTGGAAGAGAAGGCCGAGATGGTGCAGCATTTCGAAGGTGTGCAGTTCAACAATGGCACGAAGTCGAACCCCTGTCTTTCGGCCGACATCCTCGGCGACTGGCGGGAGGAAGTGGTGGTTCGCGACCGCAAGTCGGACGAGCTGCGCATCTACGTCACCACCATTCCCACCGACTACCGCATCGACTGCCTCATGCAGGATATCCCCTACCGCCTGTCGGTGGCCACCGAGAATGTGGGATACAACCAGCCCCCCGAGACAGGTTTCTATCTAGGTCCAGACAAAAAGGATTATCTGAAATAGTTGAAAGGATTTCTGAGGTGATAAGAATTGGGGACTAGGAAAGCTAGGGAGACTAGAGAGACTAGAGAAACTAGTGAAACTAGTGAAACTAGAAGAACTAGGAAAACTAGTGAAGCTAGAAAAAGCCAAGAAAGCCCACATGGCTGGCCCTGACCAGCACTTGCAGACGAAGACAAAGAAAAAACACCAATATTTTTGGCGTTTAGCATGGTAAGTAGTACCTTTGTCGAAAAATGCAAACCATCAATACCCGCCGTACTATCCGGAAATACAAGAAAGAAGATGTTTCTGGGCAACTTCTCCATGAGTTGCTTACCGTTGCCGCACGCACCCAGACGATGGGCAACCTGCAACTCTACAGCGTTGTGGTGACCCGCGACGCAGAGATGAAAGCACGGCTTGCCCCCGCACATTTCAACCAGCCGATGGTGACCGGAGCCCCCGTGGTGCTTACCATCTGTGCCGATTTCAGGCGCGTGACCGACTGGTGTGCCAACCGTCAGGCCGATGCCGGATACGACAACTTCCTCTCTTTCATCAACGCTGCCAGCGATGCCCTGCTCTACACGCAGACCTTCTGCAACCTGGCTGAGGAAAGAGGACTGGGATGCTGTTATCTCGGCACCACCGTCTACATGCCCCAGGCGATTATCGACATACTGGAGTTGCCCCGGCTGGTGATGCCCGTGGCCACCATCACGCTGGGCTGGCCCGACGAGGAGCCCCCTCTCACTGACCGACTAGCCACTGAGGCCTTCGTGCACGAGGAGACCTACAAGCCCTATACACCCGAACGCATCGACGCCTTCTATCGAGAGAAGGAGGCCCTTCCAGAAAACCAAGAGTTCGTCCGCATCAACGGCAAGGCCACCCTTGCCCAGGTGTTCACCGACTGCCGCTACACCCGCAGCGACAACGAGGCGATGTCGGAAGGTCTGCTCTCCGCCCTCCGCCGCCAGGGATTCCTATCCTGAATATGCCAAACATTATTGTTTCAAAGAGTTCTTAGAGACCTTAGAATCCTTAGAGACCTTAGAGTCGTTAAAGCCCATTAAAGTCGTTATTTCTCATGATTCACCTCAAAGGCATCAACAAGACCTATTTCGGCGCCCAACCCCTGCATGTGCTCAAAGGCATCGACCTTGACATTGCAAAAGGCGAGTTCGTGTCGATCATGGGCGCATCAGGCTCTGGCAAGTCGACCCTGCTGAACATCCTCGGCATCCTCGACAACTACGACTCGGGCGAATATATTCTCAACGGCACACTCATCAAGAACCTCTCCGAACGCAAGGCCGCCCAATACCGCAACCACATGATCGGGTTCATTTTCCAGTCGTTCAACCTCATCAGTTTCAAGACCGCTGTGGAGAACGTGGAACTGCCCCTTTTCTACCAAGGCGTGAGCCGCAGGAAGCGCCACCGCATGGCGATGGACTATCTCGACCGCCTGGGTCTGGCCGCCTGGTCGGAGCACTACCCCAACGAACTCTCGGGTGGCCAGAAGCAGCGTGTGGCCATTGCCCGTGCCCTCATCACCCAACCCTCGATTATCCTTGCCGACGAGCCTACCGGAGCCCTCGACTCGAAGACCAGCGTTGAGGTGATGCAACTGCTCAAGCACCTGAACACCGAAGAAGGGATGACCATCGTGGTGGTGACTCATGAGAGCGGTGTGGCCAATGAGACCAACAAGATTGTACATATCAAGGACGGCCAGATAGGCTTGATAGAAGAGAACCTGAACCACGACTCCTCGCCTTTTGGCATCAACGGAATGATGAAATAAGCCCATGCACGACATCCTGGATGAAATATGGAGCACTGCCAGTCGCAACAAGTTGCGCACCACGCTCACCGGTTTCGCCGTGGCGTGGGGCATCTTCATGCTCATCTTCCTGCTGGGATGCGGCAACGGTCTGATCAATGCCCAACTGAAGAACACCGGCCGCTACATGAGCAACTCGATGATGGTGGGCGGCGGCAGCACATCGAAAGCCTATGAGGGACTGCAGGAAGGACGCCGCATCACCCTCAACGACCGCGACATCGGCACCACTCGCCGCGAGTTTCCCTCCAACATCGATGGTGTGGGAGCCCAGGTGGAGTGCCAGGGTATCACCATCAGCAACGGTGAGAACTACTTCAGTGGAGGTTTGCTCGGCGTGTATCCCAACGAGGCGGAGATCAACAAGCGCGAGATGCTCGCCGGCCGCTTTATCAACCAGACCGACATCGACTGCCAACGCAAGGTACTTGTGGTGGACGACGCCCAGGCCAAGGAACTAAGCCCACGGTCACCCCTGTCGTTGGTGGGCCAGCATGTGAAGGTAGGCAACCTCATGTTTTTAGTGGCAGGCATCTACCAAGGCGACAAGAGCCGTTTTGAGAGCAACGTCTACACCCCCTACACTACCCTCCGAACGATGTACAACCTGGGCGACCGTGCCGACAACATTGTTTTCACCTTCCACGGTCTGGAGACAGAGGAAGACAACGAGGCCTTCGAGAAACAGTATCAAGCCCGCATCAACAAGAACCACCGTGCCGCTCCCGACGACGAGAGCGCGATATGGATATGGAACCGCTTCACGATGAACATGCAGATGAACACGGGCATGTCGATCATCCACACTGCCCTGTGGATTATCGGCATCTTCACCCTGCTGAGCGGCATTGTGGGCGTGAGCAACATCATGCTCATCACCGTGAAAGAGCGCACCCGTGAGTTTGGCATCCGCAAGGCCATCGGCGCCACCCCATTCAGTATCCTGCGCCTGATCATCATCGAGAGCGTGCTGATCACCACATTTTTCGGACTGATAGGCATGATGGCCGGCATAGGCGCCAACCTCTATATGGACGCCACCGCCGGGCACATGAAAGTAGACTCCGGCCTGTTCGAGGCCACTATGTTTGTAGACCCCACAGTAGGATTCGACGTATGTATCGAAGCCCTTCTGGTGATGATTATATCGGGCACAATAGCCGGACTAATGCCAGCCCGGAAGGCCGCCCTCATCCGTCCGATAGAAGCCCTTCGTGCCGACTAATGCTTGTGAGCCATGAGGATAGACATTGACCGCTACCGCGAGATTCTCGACACCCTGTCGCGCAACAAGAGCCGCACGTTCCTGACCGGTTTTGGCGTGTTCTGGGGCGTGTTCATGCTTGTGGCGCTGATAGGCGGCGGCAATGGAATGAAAGAGATGCTGAGCAATAATTTCGAGGGTTTCGCCACCAACTCGGCCCTGATTTGGGCCCAGCCCACGACAAAGCCCTATGCCGGTATGCGCAAAGGCCGCAACTGGTGCATGTCGTACCGCGACGTGGAGCGCCTGCGCGAGCAAGTGCCCGAGCTCGACGTCGTGACCCCAATGGTGTCGCGCTGGGGATGCAACGCCGTGAAGGGCGACAAGAAGAAGTCGTGCACGATGAAAGGCCTCACCCCCGAGTATGCCGACGTGGAAACGCCGAAGTTGCGCTACGGCCGCTACATCAACGAGATGGACATCCAGTTGCACCGCAAGGTGTGCGTGATAGGCAAGCACGTGTACAAGGACCTCTTCCCCCAGGGCGGCGACCCCTGCGGGCAGTCGATCCGCATTGACCAAAGCTACTACCATGTGGTGGGTGTGGACTACAGTTCGGGCAACATCAGCATCAACGGCAATGCCGAGGATGCCGTGAGCCTGCCCCTGACGCTGCTTCAGCAGACCTACAACCTGGGCGACAGCGTGCATATCATCTGCGTGACCGCCCGTCGTGGCGTGACGATGAGCGACATCACCTCGAAGATGCGTGGCGTGATAGCCCGCGCCCACCAGATAGACCCCGATGATGAGAAAGGCGTGATGGTGTTCAACACCGAGGTGATGTTTGGCATCCTCGACAGTCTTTTCTCGGGTGTCAACTTCCTCATCTGGCTCGTGGGCATCGGCACGCTGCTTGCCGGCGCCATCGGTGTGTCGAACATCATGATGGTGACCGTGCGAGAGCGGACCACCGAGATAGGCATCCGCCGCGCCATCGGCGCCACCCCCATCAACATCCTCTCGCAGATTATCAGCGAGAGCATCGTGCTCACCACCGTTGCCGGCATGAGCGGCATCCTGTTCGCCGTGCTGATTCTCGAGATGCTGGAGATGGGCAACACCACCGACGGCATTGTGGAGACCCACTTCCAGGTGGGATTCTGGACCGCTGTAGGTGCCGTGGTCATGCTCAGCGTGCTAGGCGTGCTGGCCGGTCTGGCCCCAGCCGCCCGTGCGATGTCGATCAAGCCCGTCGACGCCATGCGCGACGAGTAGCCCACCCCCAGTCCAACGACACCACATCAATTCATCAACCCTTTTCGAAGAGCATTATACAGACAATATCCAAGACATGAAGAAGTATTTGAAGTTCGTGATAGCCTTGCTCGTGTTGAGCATCTTTGTTGGCACCTTCATCTTCCTTTGGAAGAAGTCGCAACCACAGCCTGTGGTCTACGAGGAACTTTCGCCCAAGTATGGCGACATTGTGAAGACCACCATCGTGACGGGGAAGATAGAGCCCCGCAACGAGGTAAGCGTGAAGCCCCAGATCTCGGGCATCATCACCGAGATACTGAAGGAAGCCGGCGACCAGGTACAACAAGGCGAGGTGATAGCCAAGGTGAAGGTGATTCCCGACATGAACCAGTTGAGCCAGGCCGAGGCTCGTGTGCGCCTTGCCCATATCAACGTGGGGCAGGCCCGTACCGATTTCGAGCGCGAGAAAGTGCTCTACGATAAAGGGTTGGTGAGCCGAGAGGAATACGAGAAATCGCTACAGGCCTTCAACCAGGCCACAGAAGAAGTGAAGGCCTCGACCGACAACTTGGAAGTGGTTCGCGATGGTGTGTCGCGCAGCAATGCCAGTGCGAGCAGCACCCTTATCCGCTCCACCATCAGCGGCATCATCCTCGACATTCCCGTGAAGGTAGGCAACTCGGTGATTCTGAGCAATACCTTCAACGACGGAACGACAATAGCCACCGTGGCCAACATGGGAGACCTGATTTTCCGCGGCAACATCGACGAGACCGAAGTGGGCCAGTTGGTGACCGGCATGCCGATGAAGATTACGATTGGCGCGCTGCAAGACTACCATTTCAGTGCCTCGTTGGAATACATCTCGCCCAAGGCCGTTGAGAGCAACGGCGCCAACCAGTTTGAGATCAAGGCCGCCGTGCACCTCTCTGGCGGCACGAAAATCCGCTCCGGCTACAGTGCCAACGCCGAGATTGAGTTGGCCGCCGCCCGTCAGGTGATTATGCTCCCCGAGAGTGCCATCGAGTTTGATGGCAATGAGACATACGTGAACATCCTGAAGGGCAATGACGGCGAGCAGCAAATCTTTGAGCGCCGCAAGGTGACCACCGGTCTGAGCGATGGTCTGAACATTGAAATCAAGAGCGGTCTGTCGTCGAAGGAAAAAGTGCGTGGCCAGAAGGTCGTTGATACCGAAGATGATGAAAAAGAGTGACGTGAAAATGTGAATTGATATTAAAAAAGACGAAGTCGGACCGATGTGTGGCAAAGGAAAACTAAAACTTTGTTTAATTATTTTGCATTTCGGTGGGATTTCCGTATTTTTGCAAGCTATTAGAGGGTGGTGGTCATCTCCCACCCTTTCCTTTATGGATGGAGTGGCATGCCCGCTCCTTCCGTCAAGAATGATTGGAACACAAGATTTTAGAAAATGAACAATACCTCGAATCCTGAGCAACGAACCAACCCCTTTTTCGAGGCGTACAACACGCCCCATGACACCATTCCTTTCGACAAGATTCGTCTGGAAGACTATGAGGAAGCCTTCATCGAAGGCATCCGCCGCGATGACGAGCAAATAGCCAAGGTCATCAACAACCCCGCCAAGCCCACTTTCGACAACACCATCATCAACACCGATGAAGACAGTTTCTACTATGGTCTTCTCGACCGTGTCTCGACCGTATTCTTCACCTTGCTGAGTGCCGAGTCGTCGGACGAGATGGACGCCCTGGCCCAGAAGATTGAGCCTTTGCTCACCAAGCACGCCAACGACGTGGCCCTGAACAAGGCCCTCTTTGAGCGCATCAAGTATGTGCATCTTCACCACCGCCGCCTCACCCCCGAGGAGAAGATGCTCCTCGACAACGTATATGAGGGATTCATGAAGAGCGGTGCCCTCCTCGACGAGGAAGGCAAGGCCCTTCTGCGCAAGATGAACGAGGAAGGCAGCATGATTGGTCTGCAGTTCTCGCAGAACCTGCGCAAGGACCGTAAGGCCTACACCCTGCACCTGACTAAGGAGGAAGACCTGGACGGTCTGCCTGAGCGCGTGCGCGAGGCCGCTGCCCTTGAGGCCAAGGAGCGCGGACTGGAGGGATGGGTGTTCACCCTGGATGCCCCGAGCATGGGACCGTTTATGAAATACTCCACCCGCCGTGAGTTGCGCCGCGAGATGTACATGGCCTCGAACACGGTATGTACACATGACAACGAGAACAACAACCTCGAGATATGCAAGCGCATCGTGAACCTGAAGCGCGAGCGCGCCCAACTGCTGGGTTTCCGCAGTTTCGCCGACTTCGTGCTGAAGCGCCGCATGGCCAGCAACCGCCGCAACGTGTACCGCCTGCTCGACCAGTTGATTGACGCTTACAAGCCCACTGCCGAGAAGGAGTTGCGCGAGGTGGAGCGCCTAGCCCGCCAAGTGGAAGGCCGCAACTTCGAGCTGGAGCCCTGGGACCTGAGCCACTACTCTTATCAGTTGCAGATGAAGAAGTACGACATTGACTCAGAGATGCTCCGTCCTTATTTCGAGTTGTCGAAAGTGATTGAGGGCGTGTTTGGCCTGGCCAACAAGCTCTACGGCATCACGTTCCGCGAGAACAGCGAGATACCCGTCTACCACCCCGACGTGAAAGCCTATGAGGTATTCGACCGCGACGGCAGTTACCTGGCCGTGTTCTATGCCGACTTCCATCCCCGCAAGGGCAAGCAGGGTGGTGCCTGGATGACCAATTTCCAAGGTCAGTACATCAACCGCAAGGGCGAGAACATCCGTCCGCATGTGAGCGTGGTGATGAACCTGACGAAGCCCACTGAGAATTCGCCCTCGCTGCTGAGTCTGGGCGAGGTGGAGACCTTCCTCCACGAGTTTGGCCACTCCCTTCATGGCATGTTTGCCAATACCCGCTTCGAGAGTCTCTCGGGTACCAATGTGTGGTGGGACTTTGTGGAACTCCCCTCACAGTTGATGGAGAACTACTCGATAGAGAAAGAATTCCTGCGCACCTTCGCCTTCCACTACCAAACCGGCGAGCCCCTTCCCGACGAACTGATCAACCGCATCGTGAAGAGCCGCAACTTCATGGTAGCCTATGGATGTATGCGCCAGGTGAGTTTTTGCCTTCTCGACATGGCCTACTACACCCGCAGCGAGGAACTGACCGAAGACATCATCCCCTTCGAGAAGAAAGCGTGGGAGCGGGCCATGATATTCAAGCAGTTGCCCGACACCTGCATGACGGTGCAGTTCTCGCACATCATGTCGGGAGGCTACTCCGCAGGCTACTACAGCTACAAATGGGCCGAGGTGCTCGAGGCCGACGCTTTCAGCGTGTTCAAGAAAAATGGCATTTTCGACCAGGCTACGGCCCAGCGCTTCCGCGACTGCATACTCTCTCGCGGTGGCACCGAGCATCCCATGGAACTCTACAAGCGCTTCCGCGGCAGTGAGCCCACCATCGATGCCCTGCTCCGCCGCAACGGCATCCGCAAGAAGACCAACCGCAGCAAGACCAACCGCAGCAAGACCAACCGCAGCAAGACCAGCAAGAAATGACCCAAGAAGAGAAACAACACCTTTTAGACAAGCGCTACCTCCGCATGGCCCGCATCTGGGCCGAAAACAGCTACTGTGTGCGTAGGCAGGTTGGCGCCTTGGTGGTGAAAGACAAGATGATTATCAGCGACGGCTACAACGGCACCCCCAGTGGTTTCGAGAACGTGTGCGAGGACGAGCACAACGTGACAAAACCCTACGTGCTCCATGCCGAGGCCAACGCCATCACGAAATTGGCCCGCAGCAGCAACAATAGCGACGGCTCTACCCTCTACGTCACCGCCTCGCCCTGTCTGGAATGCTCGAAACTCATCATCCAGTCAGGCATCCGCCGTGTGGTATATGGCGAGGAATACCGGCTGTCGGACGGTATCGAGTTGCTCCGCCGCGCCAACATTGAATTAACTTACATCAACCTTAACGAGCATGAATCTGAATAAATCGAATCGTTACATGCCCCTATGGCTTGCCCTATGCGTGATTCTGGGCATCCTGATAGGCACTTTCTACGCCAACCATTTCTCCGGCAACCGTCTGAACATCATCAATTCGGGCAGCAACCGGCTGAACAACCTGCTTCACGTGATCGACGACCAGTATGTGGACAGCGTGAACATGAACGACTTGGTGGAGAAAGCCATTCCGCAGATTCTCGCCGAACTCGACCCCCACTCGACGTATATCAGCGCCAAAGACGTACAGGCCGCCAACGACGACCTGCGCGGTTCTTTCTCTGGCGTGGGCATCGAGTTTGTGATCAGGAAAGACACCGTTCATATTCAGAACGTGATAGAAGGCGGTCCGGCCGAGAATGCCGGATTGCAGGCCGGCGACAAGATCGTGAGTGTGGATGACGAGAAATTCGTGGGCGAGATTGTGACCAACGAGGAAGCCATGCGTAGGCTGAAAGGTCCTCGCGGCACGAAGGTGAAGATAGGTGTGATGCGCTATCACCAGGCCGATGTGAAGTATTACACCGTGACCCGTGACGACATCACGACATCAAGCATCAGCGCCACCTATATGCTCGACAATGTCACAGGCTATATCAAGATCAAGAATTTCGGCGAGAACACCTGGGGTGAGGTGCTTTCCTCACTTGCCCAATTGGAGAGCGAGGGATTCGAGCGCTTGGTCATCGACCTTCGCGACAACGTAGGAGGCTACATGACCTCGGCCATCCAGATAGCCGACGAGTTCCTGCCCCGCAACTGCCGCATTGTGTATACCGAGGGCCGGAAGCAGCCACGCCAGGAATTCATGAGTACGGGCAAGGGCAGTTACCAGAAGATACCCCTCGTGGTACTCATCAATGAGGGTTCCGCCTCGGCCTCCGAGATTTTCGCCGGAGCCATCCAGGACAACGACCGTGGCACGGTGATTGGCCGTCGCTCTTTCGGCAAGGGTCTTGTGCAGCAGCAGATGGACTTTGCCGACGGAGGTCTTATCCGCCTGACCATTGCCCGCTACTACACACCCTCGGGCCGTTGCATCCAGAAGCCCTATACCGACGGCAAGGACAGGGACTATGAGGAAGACCTGCTGCAGCGCTACCAGCGCGGAGAGTATTTCTCCCAGGACAGCATCAAGCATACCGGTCCGGCCTACCACACGCGTATTGGCCGCACGGTGTATGGTGGTGGCGGCATTACCCCCGATATCTTCGTTCCCGAGGACACCACCGACGTGACCTCCTACTACAAGGAGGCCGCCATGAGCGGACTGATTCTGCAGTTTGCCTTCGAGTATACCGATGAGAACCGCGACAAGATGAAGTCGATTAAATCGATGAAAGACCTGCTGTCGTATCTGAAACGCCAGAACCTGGTGGAGCAGTTTGCCAACTATGCCGAGAAAAACGGTCTGAAGCGCCGCAACCTGATGATACAGAAGTCGCACAGTCTGCTCGACAAATACATCAACAGCCGCATCATCTACAACATGCTCGACGAGCAAGCCTGGATGGAGTATCTGAACATCGACGACCCCACCGTGGCCAAAGCCCTGAAGGTGCTACGAGCCAATGAGGCCTTTCCCAAGAAGGAATAGGAAGGCCTAGGTAATACTAGGGGAACTAGGTAAAACTAGAAAAAACAAAAGAGAGTCATAAAAGGCCAGGGTGGCAATCACCTTGGCCTTTTATCTTATTGAGAATCAGAAGAGCCGGATATCTGTTATGACTTGCGAGCCCACTTGCTGGTTGAGTCGTTTCACGAGTTGTGAGCGCATCATCGATAGTTCAGCCCTGAGGGCGGCGTTGGTGATTTTCACGCAGAGTGTCTGGTTGTGTATGAACTTCTGCTGCGTGTAGTTGGCCACCGTTTTTCCGGTGACCACAGTCCATGCATCAATGAGGCGCCGCTGCAGGAGCGGTGTCTCGAGTCCCGAGTAGCGGAGGTATTCTCGGAGGAGGTTGTCGATGGGTTTTACGTCTCGTCGGAACATTCTAGTGAAGAAAATGAGTGATGACTTTGCAGAATTCTTAGGAGGACCGTGGTTACGGTCTTATTGGTGAGGGGTGATCTCACCATTCTCCACGTCAAAGATACGGTGAGGTGTATTTCCGTTTTTGAGAATTTTGTCGAGATGCTCGCGGTTGGTGTCGGTGACGAAGATCTGTCCGAAATCATCACTGGCCACGATTCTC
>Ga0256407_10011572_pt1 | contig 12179 bp, 13 predicted proteins | sample RumenRJG_04DNA_FD_193489 | JGI IMG/M metagenome (GOLD analysis project Ga0256407, IMG submission 193489) | Bovine rumen microbial communities from Lethbridge, Alberta, Canada - RJG_04 | ecosystem: Host-associated > Mammals > Digestive system > Stomach > Rumen | place: Canada: Alberta... | reverse complement strand
CTCAAAGAGCAATAACTTATAAAAGATTGGAGAAATATATCTAACAGAACTACACTAATATCGAGTTTTAAAATTCCTTTATTTATCTTAAGATAAATAAGTGTTTGCTATTCTGTAAAAGTTAAGTGTTATAATTTTATTAAAAAAGCGTTATAATTCAAATACTTTTGTTAACTATTTAATATCAGTGTGGTTAATATATAAATAATCATTGGATAGTCAAAACGATTATCCTCTAGCGCTATACAAATACCTTGCTTGATATACGATTTTATATTCTTTACCTTTGTACTTTAAAGTATCAACAATGTGAAAATCAATTGTAGGGGAATGGTATTTTAAAAAATATGGTTTTTTTTCGCCGATACTCTCATATTTCATATACAGAATGTTCCCATCGCTAACATATGTACCCCATTCGTCTAAAATAATTCCGTTTTTATATTCTAGATGATAATGACAATTAAATCCATTTTCTTGATTGAGATAAAAAGTCTCGTAGTACCCGCTTTTTAGAAAAGTCATGTAATCATCCTGATCAGGAAACTTATGATTAAAGTCACCAACTAGGGTAAAGTAATTTTCACATAACACTTTCCTTGAACCACTATCTTTAAACTGGCATGATGAAAGAAACATAGAAGGTAGCAATAACAACATTACTAAATATTTTTTGTTCATAATCTATTATTCTCTACTTTCTTTTTATGTAAAAAACTAGAAAAAAACATTCTTGGATTAGCAACTGTTAAATCGTCTTTTAATTCAAATAGTAATAAACCCATTATCATTATATTAAGCGCAAATGTATTAGCAGACATAGATAAGAAAAGTCTATATGTCTCGGCCATGCCAAATAAAATCGAAACAAATAATATTATAGCAACCATTAAAGAAATGGCTTTGTTTTTCTTAAACAATTTATAAATTAAATAAATAACATATGAGTACAAAACAATTAAAAAGGAGCAACCCACTATTCCATGATAAGCATAGAAATCAATATATGCATTATGAAGGTCATAAAGTGAGGCTGCAGTAGATCCGTTAATTGATGTGTATGCAGTAATAAGTGAATAACCAGATGCACTAGAAAAACCAATTACACTAAATATACCATTTGTCATTCTCGGAACTATTTCCCATTCTGTAGTTCGACCAATAAATGAGCTAATATTAAATGTCTTAATAGAATCCATAATTTTTGTATATATTTTTCCAATTATGCCGTCCTCATGTAATTGGGGAATTGTAAAAACCAAAACAACTCCAATAGATATTAAAAGGGCGACAACCAAGAAAATAATACTAATATAAGTTCTAGTTTTAAAATATCTAAAAATAACATAAACATAAGATAAGATGAATAAAATCAAAATACAAACAGCTGCCAACTTACAATTAATGATGTATGACATAATGAAAAATACAGGGACTGTTAATGCGAACAGCTTCATCCATTTTCTTGTATCACTAAAAAATATAAAAGTAGCTACAGTTGCGCCATTAAATAAGAAAATCCCATAAGCATTTTTACTATGAAAAATAGAATGAAGATTCTCTGCGGATATCGTTCCATCAATCACAGCAGATATAACATGTCGTTCGAATATTAAAGTATATGTTACACCAATTAGAGCAATAATCACTATAGGCAAAATTACATAAGTAAATTGATTCCTATTTTTAAAACAATAGGGATAACAATTTAATAAAAAGAAGAAGAAGACCAAATCCCCACCAAACCTAGCAATGTGAACTAATTTTGTATAAACGCCAATTGTAGTCGAGGAGAATGATACTTTTCCTGTAAAATATAATGAATATGAAACGATAGAATCTGACGAAATAAATGTGGTAATAACAAATAGCAGCAATAAGAATATGGATCCTACGAAAAAAAACCTTTTTATCTTTAACTTATTAGCAACCATTAGAACAATGCCAAACAGAGCATAAGCCACCAAAAAGCCAAACCTAAAGGTAAATGCAATCGTAGAATTTGAAAAAAGATTGTTTAAAATAGGTACCCTAGCAAAAATATAAGGAAAACAAATTAAAATAAAATATATCATCAAAAACCATGGAACGATTTTGTTAAGTTTTCCACTGCGTTCTTGAAGGAACAAAAAGAAGTGTTTAATATAAGCCATTATCTACCTCAAAATACGCATAATAAACCACAGGACCCTTATCGTTATCATTTGTTGCTAAATCTTTTCTGCTAACAGTGGTCAAGCCATCACTCCATTTTACAAATATATAACCGTTATTAGGTACAGCTACAACTTCTTGAGAATATTCCCCAACAAATACAGATTGCCATTGGTAAAAATTTTCATTATTAACAACAGGCTTTCCGTTAATAAGAGCACCAATTCTTCCATAATTATAACAAGTATCATGGACAAGATATACGAAAGCGTTATTCACCACTATTTTCTTTTCACAAGAAGTAAGTGGAAGTAAAGCTAGTAAACATATAGATGAGATGAATAATCTTTTTATTTTTTCCATATTTCTTTATTTACTAAATCGATTTTAGTTTTAATGTTTTCCACCACTCTAGCAGAAACATCTTCCACATCATAATTCTCTGGAGTAGATGCAAATTTATATCTCATTAATTCAGTATCTATTGCTAGCATTATACCGTCCTTATCAATACCACTCACTACAATAGATCCTGCTTCTACACCTTCAGGTCTCTCCGTAGAAGTTCTAATCAATACGGCAGGGAAATGTCTCATAGCAGATTCTTCTGTCAATGTTCCTGAGTCGCTTAAACAAATAAAAGCATTCTCCTGTAATTTAACATATTCTAAGAATCCTAATGGTTTAAGATTTCTCACTAATGGATGCATCTTAAATTTTCTTTCTTCTAGTTTCTTTCTAGTTCTAGGATGGGTAGAGAAAATAACAGGTAATTGATATTTCTCTGCAATTTTATTAATTGCAGGCATAAGCTGATTGAAATTCTTTTCAATATCAATATTCTCTTCTCTATGAGAAGATACAACAATATATTTACCTCTCTCTAATCCTAATTCTTCTAAGATGTTAGAATCTTCTATCTTAATATTATTAGCATTTAATACTTCTAACATTGGTGACCCAGTCACAAATGTATATCTAGGAGCTATACCTTCTTTCATTAAATTATCATATGCATGATTAGTATATGGAAGGTTGATATCAGAGATATGATCTACAATCTTCCTATTTATAGTTTCTGGGACATTCCAGTCACCACATCTATTACCAGCTTCCATGTGGAAGATAGGTAATTTTAATCTTTTAGCTGAGATAGCACAAAGTGCACTATTAGTATCACCTAATATTAATACAGCATCAGGATTAAGTTCTTTTAATAATTCATATGATTTTGCTATTGCATTACCAATAGTTTCACCTAAATGCTTGCCAGCACAGTTAAGATAATAATCAGGGGCTCTTAATTCTAGTTCATCGAAGAAAACTTGATTAAGTTCATAATCATAATTTTGACCTGTATGGATTAAGATATGTTCTATATCTTTATCATTATCTAAAGCCTTAATAACTTCAGATAATCTAATTATTTCTGGTCTTGTGCCAATAATAGTTACTACTTTAATCATGCTGTCTAACCGGTCCACCAAAGAGTTCTAATCTTTTTAATAATTCTTTCATACCATTAACATCTAATCTATCTGTATTATGTGAATGGTATGAATCAGATATATCTAAATGTTTATTACCTTCTGAGAAATATTTATCATAGTTAAGATCTCTATTATCCGCCACTATTCTAAAGAAGTTACCGCAATCAACTGCTCTAAGCATTTCTTCTTGTGTTACTAATGTTTCGTACAATTTTTCACCATGTCTAGTACCAATATAATTGATACCAGTTTTACTATTAGTTAATTCAATAACTGCTTTAGCTAAAACATCAATAGTAGCAGCAGGAGCTTTTTGAACAAACAAGTCTCCTTGTTCACCATGTTCAAATGCATATAACACCAAATCTACCGCATCGTCTAAAGTCATCATAAATCTAGTCATATCTGGATTAGTAATGGTAATGGGTTTACCTTCTTTAATTTGATTTAAGAATAATGGTATAACGCTTCCTCTAGAAGCCATAACATTACCATATCTAGTTAAACATAACACTGTATCTCCAGGTAATAATTGTCTACTTCTTGCCACTACATTCTTTTCCATCAAAGCTTTAGATATTCCCATAGCGTTGATAGGATATGCTGCTTTATCAGTGGATAAGAATATAGCTTTCTTAACTCCACTATTAACACAAGCAGTAATAACATTGTTAGATCCTATAACATTAGTCTTAACAGCTTCCATTGGATAGAATTCACAGGAAGGAACTTGTTTCAATGCTGCCGCATGAAACACATAATCCACTCCTTTGAATGCTCCTATGATGCTGTTATAGTCTCTAACATCACCTATATAAAATTTGAGTTTAGAATTATTATATTCTTTTCTCATATCATCTTGTTTCTTCTCGTCGCGAGAAAGAATACGAATCTCTTTAATATCCGTTTGTAAAAAACGATCCACGACAGCATGACCGAATGATCCTGTACCACCAGTAATTAATAAAATCTTATCTTTAAAGTACATAGAAAAACCTCTAATTGTAATTATATAAAATTACAAGTGAAAATAGATAATAAAAAATGCAAATTAGAATAATAAAATATTATCCTGTATCCATTTAACTGTTTCTTTAATTGAATTTTCGAAAACAGCGGTTGGCACCCAACCAGTATCTTTTGTTAGCAATTTTCTATCTATCAAAGAATAGTCAATAGAGTTGTCCTCAGGATATTCTCCGAACCTAAGCTTTATATTTGGATTAACAATTATTCCTACTTCACTAAATATATCTTTAAATGTTCTGTTGTCATCATGGCCAACATAATAAGATTGCTTATCCACACCTTTTTCGTTTATAGCAATCATCGCGGAAACAATGTCATCTATATAAACAATATCGTATAGATTATTTCCAGGAACCAATTTAGGTTCTTCTCCTTTTAATAATTTGGAAATAATAACATTAGGAATCATTTTAGACATATTATTAGGTCCATATGCCATTGCAATTATTGCTTCATTAAATTGAATATGATTATCGAAACAAACAACTCTAGCTATTATTTCAGCATTAATTTTACTTGCAACATGAATCGAGACTTTTCTTGGATTATGTTTTAAAGGATCTGCAATAAGTTGTCTTACCTCTAAAGTATTCATGGTAGATGCCATAATAAATTTTTTACAATTGAGTTTTATAATTTGATTAAGTAATTCATATGTCGCCTTAACATCACTTAATTGTAATTCTACATCTGATGCTGAAAATCCACATAATCCAGCCCAGGCAAAATGGAAACAAGTATCTATATTATCCATAATGAGTGTTGAGATTTTGTAATAATCTTCAAAAAGTAATTTGAATGATTTAAGATTTTCACACTCGATATCTTTCATCTCATTTAGATTTGTTACAAAAGCAAAAACAATATGACCTTGCCTTAACAATTCTTTGGTCAAAGCTTTTCCGATAAAACCATTAGCACCTGTAACTAATATTTTCATTACTTTATAATTTTATAGAACGTAAAGAAATAATGCATCATTATCTTTTTAAAATATAAAAAAGTCTTATTATTCTGTTTTTTATAAAATGTATAATTTTTTTGATCATTTGCACTATTTTATGCAAAAAAATAACTTTTTTTGTGCTTTGTTGATTAATCAAAGAAGAAAATGATACACACCCACTATGTCTTCTCCACAAAACATAAACTTCATTATAAAAAACTGACTTACCATGTTTCTCACAGATTAATCCAATCCATTCATCAAACCAAAAAGGCATTTTTTTAGGAAAAGGTAAAATATATTGTAACATTTCTCTTCGAAAACACATATTCGGACCACAAAATCCGTTTTTAATCAAATTATGAATTAAGCCCGGCCTAGAATTTCTTAGTTTATTAAATGATTTTTCTGTCACATTTAAATCCATGTCAGTAATAGATAAATCATGTGATACTATCACAACATTCTTTTTAGTAAACTTTGAAATGGAGGAACTAATTTTTCCATCAAGCCAAACATCATCAGCATTAGAAAGGTATATAACATCATTAGCGCATAACGATAATGCTTTGTTCATATTACCATTTACACCCAAATTAACCGGATTTATAAATAACTTAATCCTGGAATCGTTATAACTTTTGATTATTTCAACGGTATCATCCTCGCTTCCATCGTCACATATAACTAATTCATCGAATTCCCTAAGATTGACTAAAATTGATTCTAATTGAGGTCTTAAGTATTTTGATGAATTATATGTAATCATTGCAACAGATGCAGTTAAATTACCCATTTTATTTTACCTTAATTATACCTAGTTTACATTTAGTTAAATAAATAAAAGATTTTACCTTTCTAATAAGCGTTTTTTTAGGTAACCAACTGCCTAAAAAATGATGAATACACACTGTGTTTTCTGTGATTATTGTTTTCCATCTAACAAAACCTTCTTTCGTAATATAAGGTTGTTTGGGAAAAAAATAATCACTTGGATAAACTGTCAAATAATCATTTTTTTGATAAACACCATTTGGAATAATGCCATATTCGCATAAAAACGGAGTCCATACTCTAGGAGCTGTTATTGAATGCATCTTATTTTCATCAAAATGAAATATCGAATAATAATCAAGCAACTTTTTAATAACAGGATTCCCTTTTGAAGAGCCTAATATAGCTGATGCAATATATTCTTTGTTTTCAAAGCCAAAAAAACATGAATTGTCATTTAAGATATTATCTATATCATCAATCAATTCAATATCTGTATCTAAGTAAATTCCACCATAATTGTATAAAGCCCACAATCTAAGATAGTCGGCTAAAAAACCATACTTCTTAAGTGAATATGTTTCAAGAACAAATGGTACATTATTTTTAACATCAAAATTATCCTCATTCCATTCTATAATTTCAAAAGAAGGGGCATATTTTTTCCACGACTTTATACATTTTCTTTCCACCTTAGTTTTTTTGCCTTTACCAAACCAACAAAAATGTATTATTTTAGGTATCTTATTATCTTCCATATAAATCAATATACTCCTTGTAACAAATTTTATCATCAAAGTTATCTAAAGCCACCTTGCGTACAGCACTCGAATCCGTATTTGTTAACAACATCTCTCTAATGGATTGGAGAATCGATAAATACGATGTATCCGAAACCAAAACCCCATTCTCTTCATAAATAGCTTCTTTACATCCGCCGACATCAAAAACTACTGTCTTAACACCACTCGAAGTAGCCTCAAGTGTTGTTGTTGGATAATTGTCTTCTAAGGTTGGATTAACAAACAAAAGACTATACCTATAGAGTGTTGATAATTCTTTTTGATTATCAATACTATTTATAATAAAAGTACTAATTCCAACAGGTTTATCAAAACCCTTTCCTATTATTAAAACATTATACTCATTTTCTAAATCAATCGATAACTGTGAAACATACTCAGAACCTTTGGTAATATGCCAAAAAGCACTGACAAAAATTAAATAATTATTAGAAAAAGGTATACGATATTTTTTAAAAACATTTATATCTAAATCATTTTTAATATTGTTGAATATTTGTAAATTTACACCATTATGTATTGTAATAATATTTTTTGAACAAAGAATTGATTCTTTATACACTTTTTCCACGAAATATGAACAGCATACAATTGCTTTAATATTTGCAAGTGGTAATAATTTCTTTTTCTCTAAAAAGAATTTATGAAAAAATCTATTTTTTAGACACCCTTTACAGTTTGAACCATTTTTCCATTTTTCGCATTTATTTGAAATAAAATGTGAACATCCTCCTGTCACATACCAACAATCATGTGCAGTAATAATAATAGGAATTTGTTTCTTAACTAAGAATTTAAAAAGAATTTTAAAATCAAAAAAACCACCATGTATACAATGAAGATGAATTAAAGATGGGTTTAGTTTTCTTATACAATTAATTAGTTGTTTAGATCCGGTCCTTTTTTTGTACCATAAATCTACAAGGCGGATTCTATTGATTAACGTTCTATTCTTTCTTTTAACAATAAATTCGTTACTATGCAAAAAACTTCCATCAAATTCCCCCCAAAAATAAAATATTTCCGCATTTAATCTTTCCTCAGCTAAACTTCCTATTTTTTTAGCAATAGTGCCAACCGACCTATTATTAATTCTATTGACAATAAGTATTCTCATTCTTTGTATACTCCACTATTTTCTTAACCAAATTAATATTTTTATCATCAAATTTCCTAGCAAAGTAATAAGGGCTTTCATTAATCATTTGGTAATCTTCAATTGTAAAAGTGTATGGTTTACCTCTTTTCCAATCTTGTAATCGTTTAGAGGCATCCATTGCGTCATCTTTACCATTATAACCGTATACTTTATCTCTGAAGTATTCTGAATGCATTGCTAATGTATGAACAAATGTTTCATCATTAGATAATGTATGATTAAAAGTTTTTTTGATTAATTTTTCTTGTGAAACAACATACTTAGCAAATTCACCAGTAATTGAATACCAATCCCATCCATTGTAAATAGGGTATAATGGTGAGTGCCTTAATCTATTTATCCCAACAAACTTTTGAGCTTTTCCTAGTACTAACGATATTCCCTTAAGGATCTTACAATACTTAAATCTTTTGGTATTAATAAATGGATAATAATACTTACATCTCTCTTGTATTTGAATAAATGTTCCAGTATTGATATGGAAATATAATTTGTCATTATTCTCATTAAAAAATGCATGTATTTCATCTTGAGATTTAATACACAAATCCTGTCCACTTAATAAATGTATATAGCTATAATCATCTGTATTAATCGCTGCTTCAAATAGACGAAGAACACAGTTAATCATCGTATAATCGCCCCAATACACTTTTGTTGAAGGAATGATAGTTAATTTTGATATATTTGCATGAATAGAAGATGTATCTAAATTCATCTTTTTATCAAAATGAATATAAATATCATTTCTAGGGTCATCTATTTGATCGATTAAATATTGGAGAGTTTGTAGATTACCATATGAAGTAATTACATATGCATGTTTCTTCATAAATCTATTGTAATCCAATCTTCATAAATTAATTTAGTTTTTTTCTCAAGCTTAGACCAAGAAGCGGGGCTAATAACAACTCCCTTTTTTCCATCAAAAACGTCTGCTAAAAAACACGACCAAAACGAAAAGGTAGAATTGCTCAAAATAAAATTGGAACATTTGCTCATCACGAAGAGTTTGTTTGATAATGTATTACCGACATTCTCAAACAAAAAGCCTTTAAAAATATCCTGTTTTTTACACCATTCAATATCATCACTAAAAACAATAAAGCATGGATTCAAAACAGTTTTCTTCATAATTTCTATCGCCCTAGAAAAGTATTCAAATCCACATATATTCAAATCGTCTCTCTCCAAAAAATCTCCACGTCTAACGCTAATACAAACGGAATTATTATCTTCGGTTTTTTTAAGTAATAAAAAATAATCGTTCGAGGAATTTGGAGATAATAAAAAATTACTTACAACACTATTTCTTATCGAGTCATAGTGATTATGATTTTCAAAAAAACCACATATAATAGCATTTTTTGTTTTAATTTTTATCTTATTAAAATCTATATCTTCGTAGCCGTTATAACAAACAAAACCGTGTCTTGATATTTTATATAAATAAGGCAAACTATCATTTGAAACTATTCTTTTTTTATGAAAAATAAAGAAAATTTTTTGAAAAAACGATAAATTATTTCTAAACTTTTTTTCATCAATAATTACATCAAGAATCTCTGTAATGTATAAAGGTTTATCGCCTTTTGTATTGTTAATCAAAAGTTTTCCTAATTTGCCTTCTTTTAACAATTTATAACCAAAAAAATATTGAAATAATTGATTTCCCAATCTACCTTTGGTGTAAACAACAGCCCTTGTGTTTTTCATTATTCTTTTTTTATTTTCTCCAATAATTTTTCTTCTGATAATCCTGCTCTATCAAGAAGATACTCTCTATGTCCTGTTATAGATTGATAATAATCAGGTATACCTAAAATAACTACTTTTGGGTGTTTATCTAATCCTATTAATACCTCAGATATAGCACTACCAAAACCACCACATACATTATTCTCTTCCAATGTAACAATAGTTTTATATTTTATTGACATTTCAATAATTTGTTCTTTATTTAAAGGTTTGATAGTTGGGAATGTATATAGAGATATATCTAATTCTTTAGCAATATGATATGCATATGAAGATATTGCTCCAGTAGAGAATATTGCAACATCTTTACTGCCTTCAAATATCTTATAGCAATCACCTATTTTAAAATCTTTGATAGGTTCTGTATGTAAACACTCTTCTCCACCTCTACCAATTCTAAGATAGAAGGTACCATCTGTATTAAGCATAGCTCTTGTACATGCTTCTGATTCATATTTATCACATGGAGAGTATATGGTGATATTAGGTATGGCTCTTAATACTGATATATCTTCAGTTTGATGATGAGACATACCTAATGAACCATATACATATCCTGCACCACTAGAAACAATCTTTACATTTCGATTATTGTAACAGCAATCATTTCTAATTTGTTCCAACGCTCTTAGGGCTTGGAAATTAGCTATTGAATAAGTAACAACAGTTCTACCAGTCATTGTTAATCCTGCCGCTACACCGATCATATTTTGTTCTTGAATTCCACCATCAAAAATTCGATTAGGGAATTCTTCTCTATATTCATCAAATATCTTAAAACCTAAATCTCCTAATATAACTTCAATATTAGGATTCTTTCTTGATTCTTTTAACAATGTAGAAATAAATGCATCTCTCATATATCACTTATCTCCACTTTCTTTTTCTAATTCTTTTTTAGCATTATCATATTCTTCTCCATCATGAGGGAATCTATAATGCCAAAGGAGTTCTTTTTCCATAAAAGAAACGCCTTTGCCTTTTATGGTATCAAATATAATAGCCTTAGGTCTTCCTAGATGTGGCATTGAAAATGCTTTTCTAATCATATTAAAATCGTGTCCATCATATTGTACTGCCACAAAATTAAAGGCTTTAAATTTATTAAGCAAACTTTCTAAATCTAATATTTCCTTGGTATCACCCATAGCTTGCATGTGGTTATAGTCAATAACAAATGTGAGATTATCTAGTTGATGGTGGCCTGCGAATAATGCGGCTTCCCATACACTTCCTTCATCACACTCTCCATCTCCTAAAACAACATAAACTTGATTAGATTTGTGGTCTTTTTTAAGGCCTAACGCTATACCGACTGCAACAGATACACCATGACCTAATGATCCAGTAGATATTTCTACCCCAGGAACAAGATATGAACTATGTCCTTGTAATCTAGATCCATCTTGATAATATGTCATAAGTTCTTCAACAGGGAAGAATCCTAATTCTGCTAATATAGCATATTGGCCTGCTCCAGCATGTCCTTTAGATAAAATAATATAATCCCTATTAGGATTATTTGGATTATCAGGATACACATTAGCTACTTCGTTATATAAAACAGATAAAAAATCTAATTCAGAATATATCGAGCCAATATGCCCTCCACCAGACTTGTTAAGCATATCTAAAACATGTCTTCTAGAAAGAAGACTTAATTTTTCACTAGTTATCATTTGATTTTTCATATATAAAATATATCATCCTAAAAATTATTATTTAAACTTTTTTCAATTAATTGCCATTTTTCAAACAACCAAATAATCTTGGTAAATGCTGATATAACTATCAATTCTAAAATACATGTTATAAAAAACATTTAATAGTGTTGCTATTGTATTGCTTAATATTGTTTGAAACAATTAGTTCAACAATTTTAAATATTTCTTTTTTAGTTTAGAAACAAATTACTTCCAAACATTTTTTACCTTGCAATTCTGTAATTGTCAATAAAGATATGTAGAAATATGGCGGTCGAAAATGTAGGTATTTAACGGTTACCTACATCGCCTTCTTCATCATAAAGTAATTTTCCTTTAATTCTATATGATTGACCAGTGATT
>Ga0256407_10011571_pt1 | contig 12183 bp, 7 predicted proteins | sample RumenRJG_04DNA_FD_193489 | JGI IMG/M metagenome (GOLD analysis project Ga0256407, IMG submission 193489) | Bovine rumen microbial communities from Lethbridge, Alberta, Canada - RJG_04 | ecosystem: Host-associated > Mammals > Digestive system > Stomach > Rumen | place: Canada: Alberta | collected... | reverse complement strand
AAAAAAAAAAAAAAAAAAAAAAAAAAATAATTTAAATAAAAAAAAAAAAAAAAAAAAAAAAAAAAAAAAAATGAACAAACCAGAAGACAAAAACGTAATGCCAAGAAATAAAAAAATAACAAAAAATTCTCGTGGATATGGTTTAAAGCAAATAGCTCAAATGACATTAGGAAGTGGAAACATAGATTTAGCAGTAGAATTACCAAAAGGAGAAGATTTAAATGAATGGTTAGCAGTAAACACAATAGAATTTTATAATGATATAAATTTATTATATGGAATGTTAATAGAATTTTGTACAAAAAAAAGTTGTCCTGTAATGTCAGCAGGACCAAAATATGAATATTTATGGGCAGATGGAACTAATGTAAAAGCACCATTAAAAGTAAGTGCTAGTGAATATATTGAATATTTAATGACTTGGGTTGAAAATCAATTAAATAATGAAAGTATTTTTCCTTCTGTTATTGGTGTTCCTTTTCCTAAAAATTTTTTGCAAATTATTAAAATTATTTTTAAGAGATTGTTTAGAGTTTATGCTCATATTTATTATACTCATTTCCCACATATTGTTATGCTTGGATGTCAATATCATTTAAATACTTGTTTTAAACATTTTATTTTTTTTATTGATAGGTTTAATTTAGTTGAACCTAAAGAATTAGCTCCTCTTGCTGAATTGATTCAGAAATTTAAAGAAAGGAGAAATGAACAAACTACTAAAGTTTAAGGTAGTTTATTTAGATTAATTTTTATTGATAAATAAATTTTTAATATTATTGAAATTTTTTTTATGAAAGAATTATATAATGGATTAAAATAAAAATATATATATAAAATTAGAAATTTTATTAAAATGTTTAATTTAAAATAAATATATTTATTATAAAATAATAATTAGTAATAAATATTAAAAAATTTTGTAAATGAATAAAAAATTTAGTTTTATTGTAATTAACAATTTTTTTTAATTTAAAATTGAATAAATAAATTTTAATTTTTAAATAGTGAATTTTTATTTTTTTTCAAATAAAAAATTTTTTTATTTGAAAGATTGTGTTTTATAATTTCATAATGAAGCAATTTTTTTTGAATTATAAAAAATTTTATTCAGTTTTTTATAATAGAAAAATGAAAAAATTTATTTTTGAATTTATAAAATTCGTTAAATAATTATTTTAATTGTTTATTCAAATTATGATTTCATTAGTTATTTTTTTCATATTTTTATTATTTTAAAACTTTGTTTTTGTATTATTATTTATTATTATTAATTAAAAGCTCTAATATAAATATTTTTATACAATAAATAATCTAAATTATATAAAATATAAATTTTTTTATAAATGAGAAAAAAGAAACTAACACCATTAGAAGAAAAATTTGAATTATTTACATTTTTCATAAGTGATATAGAAAACTATATTGAAAAAAGATGGATATTAGAAAAACTTCCAGAACAATTTAAATTTTTAGATGAAATAGAAAGAGGTTCAAATATTCATGCATTAATAAGAAAAAATAATTTAAGAGAATTTGAAAGAATTGAACAAGAAAGAAGAGATAAAATTGATAGAAAGAGAAAAGGAATAAGAGAAGTTATAGTATTTAAAGAAATTACTGATGAAGATATTGAAAATGAAATTTTACAAGCTCATGAAAAATCAATTAAAACAAAACAAGCTTTGAATCCAAGTTATTTTGGTCAAAAATCATTTAATGTTATAAATACAATTTTTTCATGTGAAAATGAAATTAAAGAACTTTCATTTTTAATTAAAAAAAAAATTAAAAATTTATTAATTGAATGTTATGAAAATGTTCATGATGTAAATAAAGAAACTAAAAAACTTGTAAGTGAACATAAAGATTATTTTTTATATAATAAAAATGCAAGAGAAGAAAATAAAAAAGAAAAATATAAGATTTTTAAAAATAAAATGTATAATAATGTAAGTTTACAAAATTTTAAAATTGATAGAAATTCAAAAGTTTTTGAATTACTTTTTGATATTGAAAATAATAGTAAATTAATAAATCAATTTATAAATGATAATGAAATAAAAAAAGATAAAAATGAAGATGAAAATAATATAAATTCAATAAATAGATTTCATACTTTATCAAATACTTCAATTAAAAATAGAAGTCAAGATTTAAAAAAAAATAAAATAAAAAATAAAAGATATAATTCCAATCATATAACTCCAAATTCAAAAAGGGAATATTATTCAATAAGTAAAAGTAATTTAATAAATAAACAATTATTAAGACCAAAAACAGCATCTAGTAGAGTTGAAACAACTATTAGTGGTTATAGAAATAATTCTAATAATTTGACCAATTTTACTTTAAGAAGAATAAAAAATCCATCTTCTTTAACAATTAGTAAATCAAACAATAAGAATGAAAATAAAAAAAAAAATCAATTATTATCTGATAATATAATAGATTTTTTTGATATTAATGAAATTAATGTATTAGAAAAAATGAATTTTGATAAAAATATTAATAATATAGGAAGAAATTATGATTATACAAAATTAATGGAATTAAGAAGTACAAAATTAAATTCTAAGAATCCTATTAAATATCCTCTTTTTGTTATATCAAAAAATTTACTTAATTCTAAAGGTTTATTTGATTTTCCAATTGTGAATTCAAAAAATAAATCTAAAGAATTTAGAATATATAAGAAAAATAAACAAAAAGATAAAGACTTTATCAAATTTCAAAATATATAAAATAAAATTTTTTTGGTTTAATATAATATTATTTTTCAAATTATATTATTTAAATAAATTATATTTTTTTTATTGAAAATATAAATAAATTCTTATTATTTTTTTAAAAAAAAAATTATAATTATTAAATATAAATAAATCAAAAAAAAAACATAATAAAAAAATAAAACATAAATAAATGGAAAATAAATCAACACCAAACCAAAAATTTAAACAACCAAAAATAAATATAGAATCATCATCAACTCATCATCATAAACGTAGATCAAATATTCTAAGAACAAATAAAATATCAGAAAGAAAATTATCATTAGATTCAAATCATCCAGAACCAACAAGAAAAGATTCTCATAATAAACCAACATTAATAGAGATTAAAACAGAAGAAGGAAAATTTTCAAATATAATAGCAGCAACTCAATCAGGAAAAGATGAATCAGGAAAAATAAAAGAAAATCAAGATAGTTATGCTTTTATAGAAAAAGTTTTCGATTTAGACAATTGTAATATTTATGGTATTATGGATGGTCATGGTTCAAATGGTCATTTTGTAAGTAAATTTTGTAGTGAAGCTTTAAAAAAATTTTTCCAAGATGAAAATAATATCATATCAAAAAAAGAAAAAGGAAAAATAACAAAAGAACTTTTATATCATAAATTAACACATAATAATTATTCTCTCTTAAAAAAATTTTATAGTAATTTACAAGAACAATTAATTGATGCAACATTTGATACTCATTTCAGTGGTACAACAATGGTAATAGTATATCAAATAGATGATAAAATAATATGTAGTAATATAGGAGATTCAAGAGCAATTTTAGTATCATCAAAAGGAAATGATGAATATCAAGTTACAAATTTAAGTAATGATCAAAAACCAACAAATCCAGAAGAACAAAAAAGAATTGAAGAATCAGGAGGAGAAATTGCATGTTGTGATGATGAGAATGAAAATGAAGGTGTTAAGAGAGTTTGGGTTAAAGGAGAAAAATTTCCAGGTATTGCTATTAGTAGAACTTTAGGTGATGAAGTTGCTAAGACTGTTGGTGTTATATGTACTCCTGAATTTATGGAAGTTAATTTAAATAAAGATTCTTTATATTGTATTGTTGCTAGTGATGGTCTTTGGGAATTTTATACTAGTGAAATTGTTAAAGATTTAAGTGTTAAAGATTATTTAAATGGAAATTATATTGATTTAGTTAAAAATTTAATTGTAGAAATTAGTGGAGAATGGGAAAGTGAAGGACCTATTAGAGATGATATTACTCTTGTTCTTCAAGTTTTGAAAAAGAAATAAAATTTTTTTTCTTTTTTTTATGGTTTTTTAATATTATTATGATTAACATTTTAATTAAGAGATTCAGGGGTTTATTATATAAAATATTAAATTATTAAAAGCAAGAATTTGATTTTTTTTTTCAAGTTTTTTTTAAATTTATTGGTATATTCTTATAAAAAATATTTTATTCATATTAATTATAAAATATTAAGGAAATTTATAATTCATTTGATAAAATAAATGGTTTATAAGTTTTTTTCTTTTTTTTAATTATTGTTGGTTTTTCATTTATTAAATTATCTATATTTTTATCATCTTTTTTATCTAAATCTTTATCAGATATTATATCTGGATTTTTACCTAATATTAATTTTTGTAATAATTTTGCTTTATTATTTATTGTATAACTTTTTTCAATTGGTCTAAATTTATTCTTATTTATTTTTGATTCAAAATTTAACGCTTCATCATTATTATTACTATTATTATTATTATTATTATTTCTATTTTTATATAACTCAAGTCTTTTTTCTATTTTTTCTTTTATTTTTTCATCTAATTTTGTTAATTTTTTAATTTTTGAAAAATCCTTATCATTTTTATTAATGTTTTTATTTAATTCATTTTCTTCATGTTTATTTATCTCATCTTCAAAATTAACATTTTTCTTTTTTTCTATTATATTTTCAATATTTTGAAATGAATTTTTTTCATCAATAGATTCAATATTTTCTTTTTCTTTATTATAAATTTCTATAATTTTATTTGGTAATAAATCATCTTTTAATTTTTTACAATTTTTTTCATCAATTTCTTCTTTTATAAAATTTTTATTAATTTCTTCTTCAGTTTTTACTCTTATTTCATTTTTTATATCAAATTCATTGATTTTATCATATTCAATATTCTTTTTATTTTGTAAACTTTTCATTTTTTGAAATTCTTTTGATTCATTTAACTTTTTCATAAATATTTCTTTACTTAATTTTGTTTTTATTTCTTTTTTTGATTGAATACTATTGTTAATAGTATTATCATTTTCTTTTAGTGTTGATTTTTTTAATTCATCTTTTGAATCATTATTTAAAATATTCCCTTGACTCATATTACCAAAGGATAATTGATTATTAAATGATTTTTTTAAATCAATTGTTTTGTTTCTTGAATTATTATAATAGTTATCAATATTAATATTATTATCATTATTATTATTTTTATAATAATAATTGTTATTATTATTGTTATAATCTTTTTTTATATTAATATGCTTTTTATTATCATCATTTAAATTTTCATTATTTTGATTTAGTTCTAAATCTTTATAATTGTTTATATTTTTATTGTCTTTTGATAATTCATTTTCTTTTTTATAATTTATGATATTTTTTTTAAAATCAGAAGTATTTTCCTTTTGAATTAAACTATTTTCATTTAAAAAACTCGTATTTTTCCTATTTATTGTAATGGAATCATCAAATAAATCTATTTTATATAATCAAATTAATTTACTTATTGTTTTATTATTTTTTTCTTCAAATGATATTTTTCCTTCTGAATTTTGATTATTTGAAAAAGGGAATCTAAATTCATGCTATTTAATTAATAAATTATTATAATATACTCCATCACAATTCTCACAACATCCCATTTTAATTTTTATAATTAATTTTAATTAATAATAAAAATATTATTTTTTTAAAATAGAATTCATAATATATAATGATTATTTAAATTCAAAAAAAAAAATTTTTTTCTGAATTCATTTTTTTATTAACAAATATATAGCCTTAATTATAATTTGAATATATTATTATTATTATTAACAACCAAATAATTTTCTATTAATTCTTTCATAAAAACTTTGAAAATTTTCCTTATTATTTTCTTTATTTTTATTTTTAATAAGTCTGGTTGTAGTTTCATCATCAGAATATGTCATAGGAATTTCTTCTTTTTTATTATCAATTTTACTTGTATTTATATTATCTTTTTTGGAAAAAGAAATTGTTGAAGTTATAGAAATTGATGGTTTACTATTAAAAATAGATGTTTCAGATATTAATGAAGAATTATGATTTGAATTTTTTTCTGTTATTTTATTACTTATATTATTATTTTTTATATTATTTGTTATGAATTGAAAATTATTATTATTTAATATTTTTATTGGTTTTATATTAATACTTTTTATATTATTATTGTTATTAATATTTTTTTTAATTTCAACAGAACTTTTTAATGATTCATTTTTTAATTGGAAATTTTTTTTCTTTTTATTTTTACTAATAGACCTTGTAATATTATAATTAAATATTTTCATAAAATTTCTATGTTCTTTTGAATTTAAAAAATTAAAACTTTGTTTTTTAATATGTTTTTTATTTTTCTCACAATTAATTTTAGTTTGATCAAGTGTAATTCCTGAATTTGTATAATCTGAAGATAAAAAACTTTTGCTTTCTTGTAATTGTTTATTATAATTATTTTTATTTTTTATAATATCAATATTATAATGAGATGTATTTTTATGGTGATTTATAATTTGATTTAATTCATTATTAATTGAGTTAAATGTATTTGATAAAGAAATTTTTTTCATATTCATTTTTTAAATTATATTTTTATTTTTTTAAATATTTTAAATAAAAATAATATTTAGAAGGAAAAATATTACTCTTTAATATTAAAAAAAATAAAAAATTTTTTAAAAATTTAATTATAAATAATCAATCTTTGATTAAATATAAAATATATAAATATATTTACATTAAATATAAAAATAAAATTAATTCATTCAGTTTTTTCATTTTCATATATCTGAAATCCATTTTTTAAATTATCAATTAAATTTTGACTATAATCATTGTAAACAATATTTGGTTGAAGGATATGATATAATTCATCAATTTGTTCATTAAAAATATTTAAATTATTTATCATAGGATTGATATAAAAATTTTTATTTTGTTTAAAATCATTTTTTTGATTTTTTTCAAACATATTTATCATATTAGATATATTATTTGTGTCATAAATTGGATTTTTATAATTAGTTAAATTATTTTGAGTTAAATTTGGAAAAAAATGATTTATTTGATTATAATAATTATTTTGTGATTGATGGGACGTAGACGGAGATTTTACTTCTTCACTTTTACTTAAGGTATTTAAATTTTGATAATTTTGATTTTTTATAATTGAAATTTCATTATTTTTTGTAATAGTTAAATGATTTTTTATATTGTTATTTCTTTCTTTTTCATAATTATTTTCGTTTTTATTAAATTTTGAAAAATTTATATTTGAATCATATTTAGATGAAAATTTAGGAACAAAATATAAATTTTTATCACTATTTGTATATTTATTCATATATTTTAAATAAATATCATTTGGTGTTTCTTTTATTTTTTCATTCAATTTTCTGATTTCTTCTTCAATATTATCATTATCCATATATTTTTTTGTTTCTTTTTCAGAACAAAAAATTTTTTGATAATCTTTTAAAGTAAATGATTCTTTAACAATTCTATTATTCATATTTATAATATTTTTCCTAATAAATTCTTGAATTGGAGTCTTTGAACATGTAATACTTAATCTATCTTTTTGATCTACTATTGCAAGGAAAAAATCAACATCACATAATAATGCTAATTCCATAGCTTTTTTTATAAGACCTTTTTTTCTTTTGTAATAAGTTATTTGACTTGTTAATTTATTCTTTATTTTTGAAATTTCTATTTTTCTTTTTCCCATATTTCTTTTTTTATTAAATTTTAGGATAAGATAGTTTTTTTTATATAAAAATTATATAATATAATAAAAACCGAAAAGAAAATTTAACTCAACTTTTTTTTCTAAAATGAACAAATTTTATTTAATAAAGAAAGATAAATAATGATTCAATATGAATTTATTATAACATATCAAATAAAAGTACCAGTTGTTAAAAAAAATTTAGTTATATAGTTTTTTATTGTTTATCCAACTTTGTCATATTTCTTATACCAATTTAGGGAATTATAAAAAAATAAATTAATTTTTTATTTTTAATTATATATTAAAATTAATTTAGTATCAAGAAATGAAAAAAAATATTAATTTGATGTTTAAACAATATAATATCCTTTTTTTTTTGAAAACAATAATTAAAAATAATTAATTATCCATAATTAGAATAATAAAAATTGTTTTTGTATTTATTTATTTTTTACTAAAATAAAAGTTAATTAAATAAAAAAATAAAAAAATATATTTTTTAAATGAATTCTTCTATAATTAAAATTTTATTTGTTTGCTTAGGAAATATATGTAGATCTCCAGCAGCACATGGAGTAATGGAACATTTAATAAATAATGAATATCCAAATTTAAAATCAAAAATTATAATTGATTCATGTGGTACAGCTGCATTTAATTCAGGTGATCTTCCTGATTATAGAATGATAGATGAAGCAAAAAAAAGAAAAATTATTTTAAATCATAGAGCAAGAGGAATTAATTTAGATGATTTAAATAAATTTGATATGATTATTGCAATGGATAATTATAATTATAGAGATATTATTTATATGGGAGGAGATAAAAAAAAAGTTTTTAAAATGATTGATTTTGTTAATGATAAAAAAGGATTAAATGAAATTCCAGATCCATATTATGGAACACAAAGTGATTTTACATTAGTATTAGATTTAGTTTATGATGGTTGTAAAGGAATTCTTAAATATTTAAAATTAATATAATATATAAAAATATAATTATATTATAACTACTTTATTAGAAATTTTATTTCTTAATTCAAATTAAATTTAATTTTTTTTTTTAAGTTTTTTAAATATAAATTAAATGGAACAAATTATGTTAGAAGGAAGGATTAATCAAAATGAAGAAAAGGAAAAATTTCTTGAAGAGAGATTAAAAGAAAAAATTAAAAAAAATTGTAAAAAAGAAATTTATAATGAAGAATATAAAAAAGTTTATGAAAAAATTAAAAATGAAGTTTATGATAAAATTAAAGATGAATTAATAAATAAGAAAAAAAGAGAAATTGAAATTAGGAAAAAAAAAATTGAATATGGAACTAAAAAAAAATTAGAAGAATATGAAAATAATTTATATATCAATTTAAAAGAAGAATGTAATATTCAAAAATTGGAAATAATAAATCAAAAAGTTAAAGAACTTGAAGAAAAATATAAAAATGATTTGGTTCAAATGAAAGATAAAATAAAAAGAGAATTATTTACTAAATATCAAAATAAAAATAATCAATTAATTCAAGAATTTGAAGAAGCAAAAAATAATTTAAAAGAACAAAGAGAAAAAGAACAAAAGAGAATTGAACAATTAAACCAGATTCAAAACAGTTATAAAATTGAAGAAAAATTTCAAAAAGATAAAAATAATAAAATCAATAATTTAGTAAAACAAAATAAAAATAATTATATTAAATAATAAAAAAAATTTTATAATAAAAAAAATATGGTTTAAATAATTATTATGAGATAAATAAAAAGTATAAAAAATTAATATATATAATTAAGTAAAATTAATTTAATAGTTTTAATAAATATCAAAAAAAAGAAGAAATATAGAAATATGAGTAAGAAATTTTAATCTAAAATAAGTAAAAAAACAATAAATAATAACAATTAAATTATATTAAAAAAAAATTAATTTTTGAAAAAAAAATAAAAAATTATTCTAGATAGATTGACCTATTCAATATTAATTATTCTTTTTATTAATTATAAATTTTTTTAATTCATGATATTTCTATTAAAATTCAAAATTAATGTTTTTATCATTTATTTTTCAAAATATTATGATAAGCAAAACATAAGATTTTCTATTATTAATTTAAATTTTGTAATTTTCATATTAAAAAAAAATGGTTAATGTTTATAAATGATTATTTTTCATTTTTTTTATAATTATTTATTTATAATGTTTGATGAATCAAATAATTAATTTTCTAGTTTTCATTCTTCCTATTGCAATTTTAATAAATTTCAACATATTATCCTTTTCATTATTTTTAAACATAGGAATTTACAAAAAATTTTTTAAATTATATTATTTTTTTTATAATGGATATTTTTAATATAAATTAATATTAATATTTAATTACACAATAATTTTTAATTTCATTTAAAATAAAGACTGTTTTATATTTAAAAATATTAAAAATTATTTTTATCAATGATTAAAAATTAAATGATAGAAAATCTAATGATAATTAATTTTCTTTGAACCTTTACTTTTTTGGAGTGAAACATTTACAAGTTCCTTCAATAATTTCTACATAATTACTACATGTTCTATTAGATTCATTTATTTTTTCAAATATGGAAAACCTTTTATCCATATCAGAATTTTCTTGTCTAATATAATTATTTCCATATACAATATGATATAAAGTTTCATAAATATCATATGCAGTAATGAATTTTTGTTGATTTTTTAAAAGTTGTTCATCATTAAAATTTTCTTTTTTATCCATAAATATAAACATATAAGAAAGACTTCTTTCATGAAAATAATTATCAGGTGCTAAAATAGGAAAAACTGTTGAAATATGTAATCCATGATCACTAAAAAAAAAAATAACAGTATCTTTTAAAAGTCCTTTTTCATAAAGATTATTAATATTAGTATATAAATAATCATCAACATATTTAATAACAGCTCCAGTTGATTCATGACCATCCATAAATCCCATTAATAATAATTTCCTTACATCAGAATAACTTTCCCAAAATTTAACACCATATTCAATTACATATTCAAATGAATCTCTCCCAAAGAAAATTCTTCTAAAAAGTGAACTAGTTCCTTTATTTAAAGGTAATTTAAAATCTAAAAAATTATTATGACAAAATAATCCTGTAATATAATGATCCCAACCATCAAAATAAACATCTGAGATAAATTTAAGTTGTGAATCTGGAAATAATTCAAACATACATTGTCCAAAAGAAAATGCTCTTATATAACCATTTTCTCTATAATATTTTGTAAATTGAATACCTTGTTTTGTATAAATTCCTCTTCCATAAAACATTGGTTGAATATTTGATTGAGTATAAGTTCCAGTTGTATGAAATTTTAATAATTGATATGATCTATAATTTTTTTTTGGTGGCATAAATTTTTCAATCCATTTTCCTAATTTTTTAAATACTCTCATAAAATGTTGTCTTGAAACTCCATCAGTAAAAACTAACATTACATTTTTAAATAAAGAATTTGGATTTTCTAATTTTTTTCTTTCTTCAATTAAAGTTTCATTTCTATGAACATTTATTTCAACATGACCTATATCTTTATCATCAAAATTTATTATTATTTCTGGCATATATTTAATTTTTGTTGTATTTATTTTATCCATATCAATATAATTATTATCTACAAATTTTTTAATACTAAATCCTTTAAAAAATGATTTATCTCCTTTTTCATGTTTTAATAATGGAATTCCAAAACGTTTAACATTTTTATATTTTTCTTTATCTAAATCATTCATAAAAACTTTTTTTGTGTTATAATTAATAGGAGTTATTTGGGTACTGAGATCAAGTTTATCATAATAAAAATTCATTTTACAATTTTTTGGTTTACCAAACCAACAAGAATCTGAATCTGAATTTATTATTCTAGTATTATTATATCCTAAATCAAATTTTTCACAACTTGTTATAGATAATATATATATATGAAATAATAAAGGTAGTATTATTGTAAAAAAAATTAAAAAAACAATAAATTTCCATTTTTTTTTTCTATATTTTGAGATTAATAGAATAAAAAATGAATAAATTAAAACTAACATCATTGATATAAGAATTAAAAATATTATATTATATCCTCCATGTTTCACTAATGTATAACTATTATCATATCGATAATATATATAATATCCAATAATTATATAAATTAAATGAAATATTTTAATTTTTTTCCAAATAATTAATGTTATAGTTATTGAAATTATTATACAATCAATAATAAGTAAAGCAGCTAATATATAAAATTGAACAAAAAAATCTGTAACACATAAATTTTCATCTCCTTTATGACATCCAATAAGAGAAAAATAATATAAAATAAATCCTAAAATATTTAAAATCAAAATGACTTTATTAAATA
>Ga0256407_10011567_pt1 | contig 12187 bp, 7 predicted proteins | sample RumenRJG_04DNA_FD_193489 | JGI IMG/M metagenome (GOLD analysis project Ga0256407, IMG submission 193489) | Bovine rumen microbial communities from Lethbridge, Alberta, Canada - RJG_04 | ecosystem: Host-associated > Mammals > Digestive system > Stomach > Rumen | place: Canada: Alberta | collected... | reverse complement strand
GCGCTGAACATATTGGAAATGTTCATTATGTCAAACGAAAGTTCGATTCCGTGGGTCTGGTTGCCGACCTTGAAATTGAATCTTTGTGCAAAATGAAAATCAAAGTGGTTTTCAAATTTCTCATTGTCGGTGTAACGCTTATAATATTCTCCTCTGTGATCTTTCAAATAATCCTCAGAGGCAAGCCATGCTTTCATATTCTCGTTCTGTTGTTCGGGAGTGTAAATCACTTCATTCGTCTTCTGATCCGTGTAGGTCTGAAATTTCATTTGGTCAATCTGCTCGTCAGTTGGAATAAATATCAAATCGTTTCCGTATGAGCCGTCGCCGTTCAGGTCGCCGTCATAGTAAACGCTGTAAGCCTGTCCTGAGGTTCCTGTGTAAATAAGAGAAACCGTAGAAGTCCAGTGTTCAGCGTAACTTTTTGAGTATGTTACGGCAGCCGTTATGCGGTGCGGAGTGTTGTATGCTGAAAATTCAAGTTCAGGATCGTTAGGATTCTTATACGTGTAATTGTAGTTGTAATTTGACTGAGCAACGCTTGAAGTTGCACTGTTGACAGATTTAGACCTTGTGAATGTGTAAGATGCAGAAAGACCGAGTCCAGAGGCAAATTTTTTGCTGCCTTTGAACGAAAGGCTTGTTGAATAACCTTTGTTAGTATTGTCAAGCAGATAAACGTAACTCAGAGTGTTGTCGAAATACTCATCGCCGGTTTGCGGTTTTTCCAACATAGGACGGTTGTCGTAGTCTACGACTGAAAAGTTGCTACCTGTCAAATGTCTTGTCAAATCTACGTAATATACGTCGTTCATAACTTTTGACAAAAGCCATTCCGCCGTAAAGTCTATTCCGCCGAGGGTAAAGTCGAATGCAAGGTTGAATTTGGTGCTTTGTGCAAATTTAAAATCGGATGCGAAAACATTTACGAGTTGGCTGCCAGATGCAGCCAAATTGCTGTAAACTTGTTCCTGTCCGTAAGGATCGGTAACGAGTTTCACGTTTTCAAAACCTTTTTTCGTATCGTAGTTTATAAGTTGCAGACCTGTGTTAGAGAAATTGTTTGAAAGCCATACAAACGGAATTCTGCCGGTAAATACTCCGATACCGCCGCGTACTACGAAATCGCCGTTGTCATCAAGTTCGTAACGGAAACCTAAGCGCGGAGACCATAACGGGCTGCTGCTGAGTTTTTGGTTTGTTTTGACGTTCCAACCTGTTTTTTTCGCGTATTCGTTGAAATCGGTGTTTTCCTTTGGCGTGTCAAAGAACAGCGGAACGTCGATTCTCAAACCGTAAGTCAAATCGAAACGGTCTGAAACCGTCCATTTGTCCTGAACATAAAAACCAAGTTCTGCCGCGCCGAACTGAGCCGCCCAGCGTTTGTCGTCAGTAACGGCGGGATTGGTCATTCCGTAGCGGTAACGGTACAGACCTTTGGGGTTGGTGCCGTCGGTAAAGCCGTAAAAATCCTGCGGAGAGTTGAAATTATATGTGCCGTAAAAATCCTGAATGAATAGGTTGGCGAATTTATAAAACTCATTGTGCGTTCCGAATGTTACGGTGTGGCTACCTGCGTAGAGTGTCAGGTTGTCGGTAATTGTGAAAATATCTTGATCAAGCGAGTTTGCACCCGATGAGCGTTCAGTTCCGAAAGCCACAGAGCCGTCGCCTACGTCTTTGATTTCAATATACGGCGAAATTCCGTAAGGCTCTCTGTGGTCGCGTACTCTGACGTATGAGGTTTTGAATTCGTTAGAAATTTTGTCAGAAAAACGGCTTTGAAGTTCGCCGGTGAAAGTGTTTGTTTTGGAGATGAAATCGTAAGCGTAGTCGTAAGCGTCAAGATAATTTGCCGAGCTTTTGCCGCTGACCTGTTTTGCATTGACCATACGCCAGCTTATTGCGGCTTTGTGTTTGGTGTTGATGTTCCAGTCAAGTTTCAAACCGGCTTTGTCTGATTTAACATAGCTGTCAGGATTTGACAAATCACCTTTATAGCCTAAGTCTTGTAAAGTAGAAAGAATTTTTTGAGCTTCCACAGGATCAGCTTTTGATGCTGCTGCTCCGACACCGTAATTATTGGGATATTCCTTGTCGGTGTGTTCATAATTAGCGAAGAAGAAAAGTTTGTTTTTTACAATTGCACCGCCGAGGGTAAAACCTGCGCGGTATTCCATTTCGTCTTCGTATTTTTCGCTTTCTTTGCCGTTCATCATTTCGTAACGGCTTCCGATAAGGCTCTGGTTAAGACCGTCAGCGTAAACACTTCCGTGAAGAACGTTTGTACCTGATTTTGTAATAGCGTTAATAGAACCGCCTGTAAAACCGCTTTGACGAACATCAAAGGGAGCAATGCTTACTTGTATTTGGTCGAGTGATTCCAAAGAAATAGGCTGGGTTCCAGCTTGTCCGCCGTTAGAGCCGTTAGAGGTCAAACCAAAAACGTCGTTGTTCATTGCGCCGTCTACTTGAAACGAGTTGTAACGGTTGTTAACACCGGCAAAACTCATAGCACCGTTATTAGTAGTTGCAATTTGAGGATTAAGTCTTGCTGCATCGGCGATAGAGTGCGAAATCGAAGGCATGTTTTCAAGGTCTTCGGCACTTACGCGGCTTGATGCGCCAGTTTTGTTGGCATCAAACTTGTTTTTTGCCTCTACAACAACCTCTTGAAGTTCATTAACATCCTCTCCGAGAGCTGCATTCAATTTATAAGTTTCGCCTAACGAGAGATATACGTTATCGAAATCCTGAGCTTTCATACCCACAAACTGAATCGTAACTTTATACGGTCCGCCCGGGCGCATACCTTGAATAAAGTAACGTCCTACTTCGTTGGTAATACTTGCGTACTGTGTTCCCGAGGGCGTGTGAACGGCGATAACTGTTGCACCGGGTAGAGTTTCGTTCCCGTCTGTAACTGTACCCGTCATGGACGAAGTCGTAACTTGGGCAAAAACTGCGCTGAAACTTACTAATAATATAAGTGTCAGCATAAATAATGATTTGACTGTTCTCATATTTAAATATATTAGATATTTTTCTTAACAATTTCAAAGCCTCGTTCTTTAGCAATTTCTAATGCTAAATCATAATCGTTTTTTTCCTTATTATAAAGTGAAAAATCTATTTCGGCAAAATCAGCTCCTGCATCTTGCGCGTGAAGAATATTCTCGTGACGGTAATCTGTTGAAATTCCGCACTTAATGTTAAGAACATGACATTTTGAAAAAAAATCCCTGAGCTCGGATTTGAATTTTAGTACATCAACACCGAAAGAATATTCCAATTTTGTACGTTGGTCTTCTTTTATTACGATTGCGTGAGGGTGTTTTAAGGTTATTTCCCTAAAAAAACTATCACCTAAGCTGCCGTACATTACTTTATTTTCCATCTCTTTGTGTTAAAATTACAAAGTGCAATATTAGAAATTTTTATGTTTTTTTAATATTAAATTTTTATCACATTTTCGAGTAATTGAAAAAAAAGTATTTATTTTGCAGTTGGAAAAAATTTCTGTCATTATGTCGTTAAAAAAACTTGTAAACAAAAATATGCCTTTTCTTGAGCCGCAACAAAGCGTCTCTGATGCGCTCTCTATGATGGATGAGTTCAAAGTTTCTCATTTGCCGGTTGTAAGAAAAGAAAATGCAGAATATTTGGGGCTTGTCAGCGAAGATGACATTCTTGATATGGACGAAGGAAAATCTTTGGTAGAGAATGTTGTCGGGGACTTAAAGAAAATATTTATCGACGAGGACAGACATATTTTAGAGGTTTTGGAGGTAATCTCGGAAGAGAAAATTCCGTTTTTGCCTGTTTTGAGCAGAAAAGAAAAATATCTCGGTGTTATAACACATCAAACTTTAATCGATAAGATGGCGGAGGCAACATCGGCCAATCAAAAAGGCGGAATTATTGAAATTGAGACAGATGCACAGAATTATTCAGCGGCCTTGATTACGGGAATTTCCGAAAACAACTCGATGAAAGTTATGAGTCTTTTAACCCGTCCGCACGGTAACAAGGGTATTAATGCTGTTATAAAACTTAACGGTCCTGATACCTCTGGCGTTATCCAAGGGCTTGAAAGATACGGTTATAAGGTAAAAAATGTTTATCAAGGCGATTCAAAATACTCCTCTTTGATGAAAGAAAGATACGATGCCTTGCTTAGCTATTTAAACGTCTAAAAAAAATTAACAAAAAAAATGACATTTTTTTTTGTTAATTTCAAAACTTAACCGTAAATTTGCAGACCGAAAAAATGTAGTTTTTTTCGCAAAGTTTTAAAGTTAAAAAAATTAATTAAAAACCATATTTTAAAAAATACGTAGAGAAAATGAAACGCACATTTCAACCTTCAATTAAGAAGCGTAAACACAAACACGGTTTCAGAGAGCGCATGAAAACCGCTAACGGTAGAAAAGTTTTAGCTGCAAGACGCAAAAAAGGCAGAAAAAAACTTACCGTATCTTCGGAAGAAACTTGCAAGGGACACTACCATCACAGCAATCATGATAACCACATGAATGAAAAACCCTACGCAAGAAAAAAATAATATCTTAAATTGATTATAAAGCGTTTTTATATCCTTGAAGATATTTAAAAAAGCCCTCAATTCACAAGCGGGATTGGGGTTTTTTGGTTTTGGTACACATTAAAAAAGAAATATTCATACTATAACAGACAATGGCAGCATTAGAAAAAATCAGAAGTCACGGCAAACTCATAGCAATATGTGTGGGCGGTGCCTTGTTGGCCTTTGTGTTAGGTGATTTCGATAGAATTTTGGCTACGCTTTTGGGTTCAGGTCAGACTACTATTGCTAAAATTAACGGCACGGGCATCGATTATGGAGAGTTTATGGAAAACCGCGTTAAGTCGAGGGAGCAGTTTATGAAACTTGCTACCGGTAGAAATACTCTTGACGCTCAGTCTTCAAACGAGGTACGCGACTATTGTTGGGAACAGCTTGTAAGAGAAAATACTGTCGGCAAATTTCTTAGTGAACAGGGTATTCAAGCCTCTGACGCCGAACTTGTATATATGATTCAGACCGGAAACGTTACTCCTTTTATGCGTCAGGCTTTTGCTAATCCTGAAACAGGAAGAATTGACGAGGCAAGGATTAGAGCTTATATGTCTCAGACCGATCCGGAAAGCAAATTCATTTGGAAAACTTTGGAAAACGAACTTAGAGAGGCTCGTGAGTATAATAAATATCTTTCGATGATTTCTCAAGGTCTTTACGTTACTAAAGCCGAAGTAGAGCAAGAATTTAAACGTCGTACTCAGTTGAGCGACATCAAATACGTTTCAGTTCCTCTTTCTGAGGTGGCTGATAACGAGGTTGCCGCAACTGAAAGCGATTTGAAAAATTATTACGAAAAAAACAAAAAACGTTTTTATCGTTATCAGGAGACAAGGGATATTGCATACGTTAGTTTTGATGTAATTCCTACCGAAGAGGATTCTGCAGCGATTTTGAAATCTACAAATGCTATCAAAGACGAATTTGAAAAAGAAAACGTTGAAGATATTGCTACATTTGTAAATTCAAAATCAGATATTCCTTACACTGATTACAATTATTCTAAAGGTGAAATCAAAAACGAAGTTTTGGACTCACTTATTTTTAACGGTAATCAGTCTGATTTCGTTTACGGACCTTACGTTGAACAAGGTTTTTACAGACTTGCACGTTTTACAGGTTTTGTAGACCGTCCCGATTCTGTAAAAGTTTCACACATTCTTTTGGCTTTCAGAAATCCTGCTGACTCGCTTTCTGTGAAAGCTAAAGCAGACAGCCTTATGACTGAAATCAGAAGAGGTGTTGATTTCAATGCACTTGCAGTAAAGGTTTCTGACGATCAAGCCTCGGCAAGAGATAGTGGCAATCTTAATTGGATTACCGAAGGTATCGGATATATTCCCGAATTCAAAAATGCTTGTTTCGCAACAGCAAAAGGTCAGATTGATTTAGTAAAAACGAATTACGGTTATCATATTATAAAAGTAACTGACAGAACAGCTGTTAAGAAAAAAGCAAAAGTTGGTTTTGTTTCTGTAGAAATTCGTCCGAGCCGTCCGACATATTCGGCAGCATACGCTAAAGCAAACGAATTTGCAGGTAAAAACCGTACTAATGCTCAGTTTGAAAAAGCAATAGAAGAGGAGAAACTTATCCGTAGAATTGCTCCTAACGTTTCTGCTAACACGAATCAGATTCCGGGTTTGGAAAATTCAAGAGAATTTGTACGTTGGGCTTACGACGAACAAAAATCTAAAGAAGTATCAGAGGTTATGGAGTTAGGCGATAGATACGTTGTTGCATCTTTGGTTGGCGTTCATCCAAAAGGCATTCCTTCATTTACTGCTGTTAAAACTCAGGTAGAGGCTCAGGTTGTTAATGATTTGAAAGCTTCTAAATTGGCTGAAAAAATGCAAGGTGCTACCTCTGTTGATGTTTTGGCTTCACAATTGGGCAAACCAGTTCAAGAGGCTCAGGCTGTTAATTTTGAAATGACACAAATCCCAGGTATCGGTTTTGAACCTAAAGTTATTGCAGCTGCTTCGGCATTGCAACTCAATCAAGTTTCAGCTCCCGTGAAAGGTAACAATGCGGTTTATGTATTGCAAAATACATCGTATACGCCTTCACAGCAAATTCAGCCTCTCAACTACACTACCGATCAAAAACAGTTGAAAGACGAATTGCGTTACCGTGCATATTATCAAATCCCTGAGGCTATTACTCAGATGGTTGAAATTGATGACAGAAGGGTTAAATTCTTTTAATTAAGGAATTCCCGAAGTTAAAAAAATACTTTCTAAAAATCACCTGTTTTTCCAAAAAATGTTGATGGAATGGCAGGTGATTTTTTATTTGCCGTATTAAAAAAAAATATCTACTTTTACGATATTTTATTTAACGGGATTTTCCCCTCAGAAAAAAATTGTGTTATGAAATTACTCAATATTATTGTTTTGTCATTGACGGTATTTTTTTGTCTGGAGGTATCAGCGCAGACAGAATATCCGGGTAAAAATTTTTATGTTGCGGTCAAAAACGGAACGCGTACTTTGACAGGTGTACCGGGCAAAAATTACAAAAATAATTTTGCCGAGTATAAGATTGATGCTAAGTTTGATTCGCAAACACATATTCTTGAAGGCGAAGAAACGATATTGTATCATTACAATAGCGGCGCTCCGACAACTACGATGGTGGTTAATTTGTACCGCAATATTTACAAAAAAGGAGTTCAGAGGCTTCGTCAGTGTGCAGTAGAGGATATTACGGACGAGGGCATGGAAATTCTTGACGTTCAGCAGATTCTTAAAACGGGAAAGAACTCAGACGTTTTTACGAGCATAAGCGGAACGAAACTTTTCATCACCTTGAACGGACGAATGAAAGAGGGCGAAACCGTATCAATTTATATTAAATGGAGAAATAAAATTGCTGCAAACACTCATCACCGTGGCGGAAAATATAGAGAGAATTCATGGTTTATTCCGTATTGGTATCCTCAGATTGCCGTTTATGACGATATTTATGGCTGGGACAGAATCAATCATTCAGGAAACGAAGAGTTTCTTTTTGAGTTTGCCAATTACGATGTTAATTTGACTATTGCTGATAATCTATGTGTTTGGGCCACGGGCGAACTTCAAAACAGGGATCAGATTTTTAACAAAAATATTATCACTTTAATAGATAAGGCTTCGCGCACTAATGCTAAAATTGATATTATAACGCCTCAAAATCGCAGTGCGGTTTTAAAACAATCTCAAAATACGTGGCATTTCAAAGCGGATTCCGTTCCTGATTTTGTTTTTGCTTGTTCTAATGAGGTCAATTGGACGATGTCATCGCTGCAGGTTGCACCAAAAAAGCCGAGAACTAAAACTTCCGTAGTTTATTTTGACGGCAGGTTCAAAGGCGTTTTGGATATGGTTAATAAGACATTGGATTATTTGAGTAATCAGCGTCCGAATGTTCCGTATCCTTATTCACACATGACGATTTTTCAAGGTAGTGGTGGAATGGAGTTCCCGATGATGGTTAATGAGGATTTTGACAATAATTATGACGATGATTTTTTTACGACTTCACATGAGGTAACTCATAGTTATTTTCCTTTTATGACGGGAATGTATCAGAACCGTTATGCTTTTATGGATGAGGGACTTACGATGTTTGTGCCGCAAACTTTTCAAAACAATAATTTTGAACATAGGGATATTATAACTTCAGCCGTTAGAAATATGCTTTATTCTCAAGGCTCTGACGATAATGTCCCCGTTATGACGCCTTCTTATTCGCAAACCGATTTGTGGGTTTATACTATTAATTCCTATTACAAACCGCAGTTGGCTTATACTTTTTTGGAAGATATTGTAGGAGAGGAGGTTATGTCAAAAATATTGAAAGAATTTACTTTGAATTGGATAGGAAAACATCCTCACCCGTATGATTTTTTCAATTTTTGCGAACACGTTTCATCCCTTAATCTGAAAGAGTTTTTTTATTCTTGGTTTTTTATAACAGGAGTTCCTGATTTGGCTGTTATTCAGGTTAAGGATAATGTTATAACGATAGAAAATAAAGGCTCTATAATGTTGCCTATATACTTGAAAATTAATTATAAAGACGGTACTACCGAAATTATTGAGCGAAACGCTCTTTGTTGGGCGGGCGGCAATAATGTTGTGAATATGTCTGTTAAAAAAGATATTGAATTTATACAAATTGGAAACGAAAGAATTCCTGATGCTGATTTAAGCAATAATAATTGGCGGGCGGATAAATAGATGAGATAATTATAGTTTTATAAAAATAATAATTTAAGCGAAATGAATTTTAGAAAGTTAATTTTAATGTCTTTGATTTCGGTTTTAGCCTTTTCTTGGGCGAGAGCCGATGAAGGTATGTGGCTTTTGAACATGATTGGCAAAAACTACAAGCAAATGAAAGCGCAAGGTTTCAAATTGAAACCGGAGGATATTTACAGCGTTCAGAAATCTTCTTTGAAAGATGCAATCGTTGTTTTTGGCGGTTATTGCACCGGCGAAATTGTATCCGACAAGGGTTTGATTTTCACTAATCATCACTGCGGTTATCAAAGTATACAGCAGCACAGCTCTTTGGAGCATGATTATTTGAAAGATGGTTTTTGGGCAAAATCTTTTGACGAAGAAATTCCGACTCCGGATCTTTACGTAAGTTTTCTTCAGGAGATTCGTGATGTTACCGATGAAGTAACAAACGGACTTACCTCGGATTTGGACGAGAAAAAACGTCAGGAAATTGTGAAAAATAATATTAACGAACTTACAGAGAAATACGGCAAGGATTTTCCTGAATCAGAATCTTACCAAATCGAGATAAAACCTTTTTTTGAAGGTAATGCTTATTATATGTGTATTTATCTTGTTTTCAACGATGTACGTCTTGTAGGTACGCCTCCTGATGCAATCGGAAAATTTGGTGCTGATACCGACAACTGGATGTGGCCCAGACATACTTGCGACTTTTCGGTTTTTAGGGTTTACGCTACAAAGGATGGCAAACCCGCTGAATATTCCAAAGATAACGTTCCTTTCAAACCTAAACATCACTTGCCTATTAGTTTAAAAGGTTATAAGGAAGGTGATTTTGCAATGGTAATGGGATTTCCCGGTACAACAGTTAGATATTCAACGAGTTATGAAATTTTTAACGACATGGATGCTAACGCTTACCGTGCTAAAATCAGAGGAATCCGTCAGGATGTTTTGATGGCTGACATGGAAAAATATGACGAAATCAGAATCAAATATGCAACTAAATTTGCACATTCTTCTAATTATTGGAAAAAATCCATTGAGGCGAACAAGAGTCTTAAAGCTTTGAAAATTCCTGAATTCAAAGCAGATACCGAGAAAAAATTTACTAATTGGTACAATTCTGACCAAAACCGTAAAAAAGAATACGAAAATGTTTTGTCATCTATAAAAGAAGTTTGCGAGAACAGCCGTGAAAACACGAAACGTTATACCTACGTTTTGGAATGTTTCTTAACGGGTATGGAATTGACGGACATTGCATACACGGTAGTTTCGGCTTTTAACGGCGATGTAGATTCCGACAAAATCGGCAATGACATCAAAACATTTTACAAAGATTATAGCAAAAGTACCGATTACAAATCTACTCTTGCTATGATTGACCTTTACAAACAGGATATTGAAGAGGAGTATTGGCCAGAATTTATAAAAGGTGCTGACACGAAAACCGTTGTTGATAATCTTTTTACCTCAAAATTTACTTCAAAAGAAGGACTTCTTTCTGTTATGGACGATGACAGCGGCGAGTTGATGAAAAACGATCCGGCTATAAAAGCTCTTTTTGATGTTTTGAATGTATATTTCAAACTTTCAGGAGAGTACAGAGCCAACAAAGAGAAACTTTCTTCGGCCCGCAGACTTTATGTCAAAGGTACTAACGAGATGAATGCCGGAGCTTTGGTTTATCCTGACGCTAATTTTACCGAGCGTATAACTTTCGGTACAGTAAAACCTTACAATCCGAAGGATGGTGTTAAAATGAGTTATTTTACCACTACGACTGGTATTTTGGAGAAAGAGATTCCGGGTGATTACGAATTTGACGTACCTAAAAAGCTCAAGAACCTTATTTTGAACAAAGATTTCGGACGTTATCTTGACAAGGACGGTACGATGCACACTTGTTTCTTGACCAACAACGACATCACCGGCGGTAATTCAGGAAGTCCCGTAATTGATGGTAGAGGCAATCTTATCGGTTTGGCATTTGACGGTAACAGCGAATCTATGAGTTCAGACTGGGTTTTCAATCCTGATTTGCAACGTTGTATCAATGTTGATATTCGCTATGTATTGTTTATAATCGAAAAATACGGTGAATGTAAGCGACTTATTGACGAACTTACTTTTGCAAAATAAAAAAAATGGGCGGATTTTTTAGTCCGCCCTAATTTTTTTATTTATTATGTTCTAAAAGATATTTCTTTACGAAAAGTCCCCATTCCGTTATGTCATGATCTTTTAACGGCAGATACGGATTTGTGTTGGGTTTGAGCACCGAACAAATTTCTTCTTTGTCTGCTATCGACCAAAAAATTTCGGCAATATTATATGATTCAGCGAGATCAATCCATTTACCAAATTCTTCTTCATTGATTTCACCGTTACCGTCCGCACTCATTGCACCACATTCAGAGATGAAAACCGGAACACCTGCTTTTAAGGCTTTTTCCATTGACTCTCTTAATACTTCTTTGTGCGTATTAGCGTAAAAATGAAATGTATACATCAGATTATCAATGCCTTTTATTGGGTTATTTATTGCAAGGTTAATTTGCTGACACCATTGCGGCGTGCCCATCAAAATTATATTCTTAGAATATTTTCTGATTATTTTACTGATGTTTTGAGCATATTCTTTTAATTCCGACCATGGCTGATTGACCGGCTCGTTGAAAAGTTCAAAAATTACATTTGGATAACTGCCGTATTTTTTTGCTTGTTTCTTAAAGAAACTTGCGGCCACCTTTGTGTTTAGTTCATGGGCATGAAAATCAATTATGACATATAGATTTTGTTTTATCGCCGCTAAAACCACTGAATCCAAACAACTTTGACCTTTTTGAGGGTCTTGTACATAATCGTTTGAGGGACCTATGCCTATTGAGGCTCTTACAATGTTGCAGTGCCAAGAGTTTTTCATTTCATTGACCATATTGGCAGTGTAATATTGAGACCACCAGTTGTGCCAAGAAAAACTTACGCCGCGTAAATGAACGATATTACCTTTGTCATCAACGATGTTAGTGCCTTTTACACTCAAAGGCGAAACTTGAGCGTTAATACTAAAACTTATTAACGCAAAAAGAATAATTAAAAATGTTTTTTTCATAATTGAGTTAATGTAAAAAAATAAATATATCTCACAAAATTATATAAAAAAATGGAAAAAATCCGTATATACGCATTTTTTTATTAAAGGTATATACGGATTTTTTTTCTTTTTTTTCCCTTAAAAACTTCCGCCTGAATGTCCTCCGCCTGAAGAGCCGCGTCCGCCGTGAGATGAACCCGAACTCTTTGGAGAATAAGTCTTAGTCGTAAATGTTCTGACAAAATCCGTGCGGTT
>Ga0256407_10011565_pt1 | contig 12188 bp, 10 predicted proteins | sample RumenRJG_04DNA_FD_193489 | JGI IMG/M metagenome (GOLD analysis project Ga0256407, IMG submission 193489) | Bovine rumen microbial communities from Lethbridge, Alberta, Canada - RJG_04 | ecosystem: Host-associated > Mammals > Digestive system > Stomach > Rumen | place: Canada: Alberta... | reverse complement strand
CGAGGTTCTTCTCGGTACGGGTGCCGGCGTATTTGTTCGTGGTGGACGCATCGGGTTCAGCGACAGTGACCTTCACAAAGTCGGAGGCGGGGTGCTTGCAGATGGGGCAGGTGAAGTTGTCGGGCAATTCCTCACCGACGTACTCGTAGCCGCAGATGCTGCAGCGCCAGACGGTCTTGCCCTCTGCTGTCTGACCCACGGGCTGGGGCTTCGGCTTGATGTGCTGCTGATAATAATAATAGGTGGCAGAAGGCACGTCGGCGAGCACTTCCATCTCGGTGACGGGACCTACGAAGAGCATGTGGGTGCCAAGGTCGATGGCTTGCTCCACGTCGGCAGAGATGAAGGCATTGGTGCCGCGGGTGATGGCCAGTGTGCCGTTGGCGACGCGGCGACAATCGGTGAAGCCTTCGAACTTATCGACCGTCCTTCCGCTCTGGAAACCGAAGTGCTTGAACATCTCGAAGTCGGCGGCCTCGCTGATAATGGAGGCGGTGAACTTGCCTGAACGCTGAATGATTTCGGTCGTGAAGTTACCCTTGTTCAGGGCTACTGAGATACGGTTGGGTTGTGCCGTCACCTGAGCGACGGTGTTGCTGATGCAGCCGTTGTCGCGGCCCTCGTCACAAGTCGTGATGACGAACAGACCATACTGGATGTTGAAAAGCGGATTACTCATAGGTCTATATTTTATGTTAATAAAGTGATGTTATCTAATAAAGTTCATAAATGCCGGCCGCGCTGGACCCCCGAAAGGGTATAGGCTTTCGGGGGATTCCTGTGTCTTACTTGAACAGCATCGGGGCCATCTCCTTCAGTCCCTGTGCCATCGTTGCTGCACAAACGGCGAGCAGCACGGTCAATACACTAATTCTTCTCTTTTTCATCTTTGTGTTGGTTTTAGGAATGAAACAATATACGATTTCACAAATCTTATTAAATCTATCGGCAAAGATACAAATAATTGCGGAATTATTGCTATATTTGCCCCAAGTTTTGTGATTAATTAATAAGGAACAACAATAAAACTAAACGACATGACGAATAGAAGCTTTTTCTTCACCATTGCGCTTTTGTTTTGCACGACCATTGCACGGGCGCAGTACAATCAAATGAACGACATCCCGTATCGCGATGCGGCGCAGGGCTATGCCCAGGAGCGCTGCAAGCTTGATGTGTATTATCCGACAAACGCCCAGGATGCGCCCGTGGTGGTTGCTCGACATCATCGGACTCGACAAGCGCTGGCTGGCAAAGTACGGCGTTGATGCAGACTCGCTCGCCGCCCTCGTGCCGTTCAGCGGCCAGTGCGTCACACATTATAATATACGTAAGCAACAGGGCATCCCGCCCCTGCAGGCTACTATCGACCAGTATGCCCCGTTGACCTACATCCGTCCTGATGCACCGCCCATTGTCATCATCTCCGGCGACCGCGAACTGGAACTCTACGGACGCTATGAGGAGCAGGCCTACTTCTGGCGCATGCTGAAGCTCGCGGGTCACAAGGATGTGACACTCTACGAGATGCAGGGCTACGACCACGGCTCCATGCCGCAGCCCGCCTATAAGATTCTGAAGGATCATATCCACAGGATTACCGCCAAGATGACTTCTGCCTTGCCTGCGCCGACCGTCAATACCGAAAGACAGGCAGAGTACCGCTTTTCCTGGCAGAAAGAATATGTTAGACGCGATGCTCGCATTGATGATGACGTTCTCCATCTGGGAACGAACAACGGCTATTACGACCTCACGGCAGAGACTGGTGTAATGATCTGTCAGCTCCGCGATTTTACGGTATCCGTCCATTACAAGGTCAGTTCCGAGAACGAACTCGACGGCTACGGCCACTTCCTCTTTGCCTTCTCCGCACTGGCCGAGAACAGTGCCCACGAAGGCCCCTATATGGCTATGCGCCTGAACGAGCAACGTTTCGAGACCTCAACCGGTGGCTATGAACATGAGGAAATCATCATGACTGGTGACAAGCCCAAGCGCGACGTCTGGCATCATGCCATCTACCGCCAGCAGGCCCACAAGGGTGAACTCTTCATCGATGGCAAACTCATCGGGCGCAACGACCGCATGCCCATCCTTGCCGAAATCTTCAAGGATGCTCCCGCTAATTGCTGGATAGGCCGTGCCCCTTTCCATGGTGACAAATACCTTACGCAGACTGATATCGCCGACTTCCGTATCTACAACTATGCCGTCAGCGATAAGGACATGCGTCAATTGATGAAGCGAGCAAAATAGCTATGGAAGATAAGGAATATTTCAGAGACAAGGTAGTTGTCGTGACGGGTGGCGCACAGGGCATTGGCCGTTGCATTTCTGAGGAGTTTCGGAAGGCTGGGGCTCAGGTCTTCGTGATAGATAAGCAGGAGGGTGACCACTTTGTGGGCGACATTGCCGACAAGCAGACTTTGGAGCAGTTTGCTCAGGAGGTCATTGCGAAGCATGGCCACGTGGACTATCTCATCAACAATGCCCTGCCGCTTATGAAGGGCATCGATGCGTGCAGCTATGAGGAGTTCCAATATTCCATGAGCGTTGGAGTCACCGCCCCGTTCTACCTTGCCAAGCTCTTCGCCCCGCATTTTGCCAAGGGAGCCGCCATCGTGAACATTTCTTCTTCTCGTGACCGCATGAGCCAACCCCAGACGGAGAGTTACACAGCGGCAAAGGGAGGCATCGCAGCACTGACTCATGCGCTGGCTGTCAGCCTTGCCGGACGTGTCCGTGTCAACTCTATTTCGCCTGGTTGGATAGATACTGCCTACACCGTCTATGAAGGCCCCGATGCCGTTCAACAGCCCGTCGGTCGTGTCGGCAATCCTCTGGACATCGCCAACATGGTGCTCTTCCTATGTTCCGACAAGGCGGGTTTCATCACGGGAGAGAATATCTGTATTGACGGTGGCATGACCCACCAGATGATATATCACGGAGACAACGGTTGGAAATTGGAATTATAAACTGGACGAATATGAAAGAAAGTTTATCAAACTCACTAATAATTTTGGCATGCACCATTCTCATGACAGCATGTGCTTCAGCTCACTCAAATGAGATCGTTGCAGAAGGTGAAGTACCTGTAAGACTCGCTGATTCGTATAGTTTTACAGAAGGGCCTGCGACAGATGCAAGGGGTAACGTCTACTTCACAGACCAGCCCAACAATAAGATTTACCGTTGGGACTGCGAATCGGGAGAGATAACGTTGTTCACTGATCAGAGCGGTCGCTCTAACGGGATGTACTTTGATGCCCAAGGCAACCTGATAGCCTGTGCAGATATGGACAACCAGCTCTGGCGTTTCGACATGCGCTCGACCTCTGGTCGCTACCGCAGGGACGCAAGAATGGTCAAGCTGAGATACTGATAACCGACTACCGCGAAAAGTTGCTGAACGGCCCCAACGATGTATGGATAGCGAAGGATGGAGGTTATTAACTGACAGACCCTTATTTCAAGCGCGACTATTGGACGCGCAACCCTGAGCGCCAACAGCCTGTGGAAGGCCTGTATTATCTGGCTCCAGGAGGCAAACAGCTGGTCATGCTCGACTCAACGCTTAACCAACCCAATGGTCTTGTAGGAACACCCGATGGCAAGTATCTGTATGTCGCAGAGGCAAAGGCTAACAGGATCCTGAGATATGACATTCAGACGGACGGCTCCCTAACGAACCGCCAGGTGTTTGCCGACATGGGGTCGGACGGAATGACGATAGACGACCGGGGGAACATCTATCTGACTGGCGACGGCGTGACCGCCGAAGTCAGGAAAAACATCTTTCGGGGGACAAAAAATGGGGGTGCGTCACTCTTTGGGGGACATCTGGGGGACAAAGTTAGGCAAAAATCTGCAAACAAACAATACCTAAATCAAAAATCTGCAAAAACCCGAACAATCTTTAACACTTGAAAACAAGGGATTTACGGGCTTATTTTTGCAGATTTTATGTGTTTCTTTGCAATTGGGCTATTTTCCCACGCAGAAATGGGAGAAGATGTTGTTGAGGGTTTCTTGGGGAGTTATCTGTCCTTCGCCGGTTATTTCGGAGAGGTCGGCGAGGACGAGGCGGAGGTCTTCAGAAAGGAGGTCGCCAGATAAGTTGATGCTGAGACCGTCGAGGACGCGCTGAAGGTGGGTATGGGCATTGGTGAGGGCCTCGTAATGGCGGGCGTTAGTTATGATGACGTCGTTGTCGGTGGTCTTTGGAGCGGCATCAATCAGGCGCTGGCGCAGGGTTTCAAGGCCGATACCGAACTTGGCCTGGAATGTATCGGTCTTGTTTTCGATTCGAATGACGGTCTGGTCGTCGCGAACGGGGATGTCGGGGTAGGCGACGCCTGGTTCGGTCATCATCAGGATGATGCGCGCACGCTGGGCGGTTGCGATGGAGCGGTCGATGCCCATGAGTTCTATTTGGTCGTTGGTGTGGCGGATGCCGGCGGTGTCGATGAAGCGGAAGGTGATGCCGCCAAGTTGGATGGTGTCTTCGATGGCATCGCGGGTGGTACCTTGTATGTCGCTGACGATGGCGCGTTCTTCTCCAAGGAGCGCGTTGAGGAGTGTTGACTTGCCAACGTTAGGAGCACCGACGATGGCCACGGGAATACCGTTTTTGATGGCGTTGCCAGTGTCGAAGGAGTCGGCAAGACGGGTAATATGAACATCAATCTTCTGGGCAAGTGCGAGAAGTTCGGAACGGTCGGCAAACTCGAGGTCTTCGTGATCGGAGAAGTCGAGTTCGAGTTCAAGGAGGGAGGTGAGCTTGAGGAGCTGGTCGCGGAGGGTCTTGAGTTTGGAGGAGAAATGTCCGCGCAGCTGACTCATGGCGATGTCGTGGGTGGCCTTGTTGGTGGAGGCGATGAGGTCGGCGACGGCCTCAGCCTGACTGAGGTCGAGCTTGCCGTTGAGGTAGGGGCGCATGGTGAACTCGCCGGGACGGGCCATTCGGCAACCGTTCTGGATGAGGAGGTCGAGGATGCGACGGACAATGTAAGTGGAGCCGTGACAGGAGATTTCCACGGAGTCCTCGCCAGTGTAGCTGTGGGGGGCGCGGAAGACGGTGACGAGGGCTTCGTCGATGAATTCTCGATGCGGGGAAACCGCATCGCACTGTGAAGGGACTGTGAGATGGGCAGGGGAAACCGCATCGCTCGGCGAGGGGGCCGTGAGACGGGTGAAGTGAACCGTGTTGGCTGCTACGCCGCCGCAGCACAGCGAACAAAGGGTGCTAACGATGGAGAAGGCAGCGGGACCAGAGACGCGGATAACGGCAATTGCGCCCCCGACGGCTGTGGCGGGGGCGCAGATAGTGTCTTCACTCGTTAATGGTGAAGTGACAATGTCTTCACTCGTGAATGGTGAGTGGTGAGTGGTGACGGGATTTGTCATTTACTTCTTGTCTTTGACGATGTTGCCGAGGGCGTCGGCAGCCTTGTCGTTGAGGTTGACGTTACGCGTGGTGACGGCCTCGATGCTGCCAGCCTTCATGATGTCGGCCATATCAACGCCGGTGGCTGACTTGAGTACGTCGAAGGCCTGCTTGATGGCTACGGGCACGTTGCCGCTGAGTGAACTGACGCCACCACCGTCGGCGCTGTAGATGTTGACGTCCTTGATGGCTGAGATGGGCTTAGCGACGTTCTCGACAATCTGCGGCAGGATCTCAATCATCATCTGGGCGATAGCGGCGTTGTTGTACTTCTTATAGGCCTCGGCCTTCTTGTCCATTGCCAATGCTTCGGCCTCACCCTTCTTCTGGATGGCGTAAGCCTCAGCCTCACCCTTGGCCTTGATACCGATGGCCTCCTGCTCTAAGCGGTAACGGGCGGCATCAGACTCGGCATTCTGAGCCAGAGCACGTTGCTCGGCCTCGTATTTCTGAGCCTCGGCCACGCGCTTGCGCTGTTCGAGGTCGGCCTGAGCGTCGATTTCCACCTTATATTTGTCTGCATCAGCCTTCTTCTCAACCTCAGCAGCCAGTTGGTTCATCTTGATTTCAATCTGCTCCTTCGAGAGAATCTGCTCGCGCTTGGTCTTCTCAATCTCAGCCTCGACGGTCTTGATGTTGATGGTCTTCTGCTGTTCCTGCTGCTGAATGGCGTAGGCGGCATCGGCATCAGCCTGGGCCGTATCAGCCTCACGCTTCAGGGCTGCACGCTTCAAGGCCAGGTCGTTGTTCTTGACGGCAATGGCAGTATCGGCATCTACGCGGGCATCGTTGGCCTCTTTGTCAGCCTTCGACACCTCAATCTTCACGTCGCGCTCAGCAACGGCACGATTGATGGCGGCGTCTTTCTTGATTTTGGCCGTATTGTCGGCACCGAGGTCCTTGATGAGCCCTTCGCGGTCGGTGACGTTCTGGATGTTGCACGAGATAATCTCGATGCCCAACTTGGCCATATCGGGCTGAGCCTTCTGCATCACTTGGTCAGAGAAACCGTCGCGGTCAGTATTCAGCGAGCGGAGGTCGAGCGTACCGATGATTTCACGCATATTACCCTGTAATGAGTCCTGCAACTGGTTGGCAATCTCCGTAGGCTCCATGTTCAGGAAGTTCTTGGCAGCCAGACGGGTTCCCTCAGAGTTGGGCGTGACGCGAATCTTGGCCACTGCGTCCACATCGACGTTGATAAAGTCGTTGGTAGGTACGCTCTCTTCGGTCTTGATATCAACGGTAATCTGTCCGAGATACACCTTGTCAAGACGTTCCAAGAAAGGAATACGGAAACCGCCGGAGCCTATCAGCACACGAGGTTCCTTCGAGAGACCAGAGATGATGAAGGCAAACGAGGGTGGTGCCTTGACGTAGGATATAAAGACAAATAACACCAGTAGTACCACGACTACTGCGATGAGCATGTAAAGTGTTGTTGGGTCCATATTGTTTTTAGGTTTGGTTGATTAGATGCGTTCAAGCACTTTCTCAATGAGTGTGTCGATGGAGTTTTTGTACTCGGTGTTCATCTCCTTGGCATAGCGGTTGGCGATGACCATACAACAAGTCATAGCGCGATGACCGAGCAGAGAGGCGAGACCGGCAAGAGCTGACGATTCCATTTCGAAGTTGCATATCTTCATACCTTCGTACTCGAACGACTCAATCTTCTTGTTCTGGTCCGGGTCGGCAATATCGGCACGAAGTTGGCGTCCCTGGGGGCCGTAGAAACCACCGCAGGCAACGGTGTAGCCGCGTACCATGTCGTCTTGTGCTATCTGATTGATCAGTTCTTCGTTGGCCACAGCAACGTAAGGTGCGCCCTTGATGGGATCCCACTGCATGTGTTCTTTGAAGGCCTTTTCCATCTCAATGTCGCAGACGACATTGCGTCCGGCATAGTAGTTTAGGAGGCCGTCGAAGCCGATGCTCTTGACGCTGGCCACGAAACAGCCAGTAGGCGTAAACGGTTGCAGACCACCGCAAGTGCCGATGCGCACCATCGTCAGCGTGCGATGCTCTTCACGTTCAGTACGGGTGCTATAGTCAATGTTGGCCAACGTGTCGAGTTCGTTGGCAACGATATCGATATTGTCGCATCCGATGCCGTGCGACTGGCAGGTAATGCGTTTGCCTTTGTAGGTACCAGTGATGGTATGGAATTCACGACTTGAGACCTCACACTCCTTGGTGTCGAAGTGGGCGGCCACGGTGTCCACACGGGCAGGGTCACCGACGAGGATGACACGGTCTGCCAATTGCTCTGGCTTCAGATGAAGGTGGAAGCACGATCCGTCAGCATTGATAATCAGCTCGGATTCTGGGAAAGTTCTCTCTGTTTTCATAGTTTTATGGTTTTAGATGTTTAATTTCTGAGTTGCGGATGATTTTCTCTAATTGTCGGATATTTGTCTCTAACTGATAGTATTCCTGTTCGTATTCGAGAATCTCAGTCCTTAATCCTTTCTTTTCGATAGCTGCAGCTTTGGTGGCATAATACTGGCGTGCCTTATCCATTTCCGTGCCAAGCTGTTCGTAGCGTTTCTGCATCTGGCTGAGTTCATTGTAGCGGTCGCGGTTGTCAGCATTACGGAAATCAGCCAAGCTGGTGTATGTGACATCATCATTGACGACAAAAACGAAATCCTGTTTCTTGGCTCTCTTCGTGGTGGTCATCATTGCCTGTAGACGGCTGAGAGCCTCCTGGCGAGCATTACCGTCGCCCCACGTATCAGCAATGCAGTCGATTCTTGCCCTGCTACGAATCTGTTCTTCACTCAGTTCATCAGCATGATAGGTGAGTCGCTTCTCGTTAGGAATGAATGTATAGATGCAGACGCTGCCGTCAGGCTGTCGACGGTCGGTGGCAAAATAGCCGATATTGTTTAACTCGTCAACAACATACATATAGTCATTGGCTTCCGAGTTAAAAGGCAGTCCGATATTTTCAGCCAGCAGATATTTTCCCGTCTCTGAGTCGTAACGCGACACATAGATATCCAGTCCGCCCAATCCTTCGTCGCTGATGGCGGCGAAGTAGAGCGTGGTACCGTCAGACAGCACGAAAGGGTAGTTCGTTCTCTGGTAGCGACCAAGACCTTCTAATTGTACAGGCTCGCTCCACTGTACTCCCAACTTGTCGATGGTATAGAGCCTTCCATCGTTTGAGAACCAGCACTTGTTGCCTAATTGGTTGACACATACGGTGGCGTAGGGCTGGTCGTCGGTCCTGAAGAACTGGTTGTAGGTGGAGATAGACCCCGACTCAGCACCGATATTGTAAACGCTCAGAAACGTCTGCTTGCTGACAACGACACTGTCGACGATGACTACCTGTTGGGTAGCATCCAGCATCTCGTCAAACTTCGTTATCTCCTGTGGTACTTCTACTACAGGTCTCTTTTTCTTGACAGTGCTCTTCTTTTGTGCATAGCTTGGTAGTGCAATGATTGCGATAACCAGTATGATAGATAAACAGCTCTTTCTCATAATAAGGTGATATTCGTCTGACAAAGATACAGAAAAAAATCAAATGATGGCATATCTGAAGCCAATAATTATATGTTTTTAATACTCTTCAGTCATTTTTCCTTCTGCTTCGAGTGCTTTCCAGATGGAATAGCGAGCTTCTGGGTTGATTTTTTCCATTGCGGCGTAGAGTTTTGCTATCTCCGTGCGGTTGGTCTCATGCTCGTAAGGACACAGCTTCTGTAGTTTCTGATAGTCGGCGAGTGTGGCATAATGGCGGATGTCAGCCTCGTCTATCAGACAAAGCGGGCGAATGATGGTCAGTGGCATTTTTCGCATACGGAGCAGAGCAGGCATCGTGCCGAATCGTCCTTGAAATGTCAAGTTCATCAGCGTCGTGTGGATGATGTCGTCACGATGATGGCCGAGAGCAATTTTGTTGCAGCCAAGTTCCTGAGCCAGATTGAAAAGCTCCTTGCGGCGATACCAGGAACAGAGGAAGCAGGGGGGCTTTTCTTTGGGTGAAGGGTGAGGGGTGATGGGTGAAGGGTCGGACGAGAAAGAGGTGGTAACGATGTGCAGGGGTACGCCCAGGCTGTCGCAAAACTGTTGCAGGTAGTCTGTGGACGTTTCGTAGCTGACGTTTTCCATCCTAACATGAACGGCATCGACGCGGAACGCAGGGTGATTGATGCGCGCACGCTTTGCCAGCAGTTCTGTAAGTAGTAACGAATCTTTGCCGCCCGACAGCCCGATGAGTATATGGTCGCCGTCGGCTAACAGGCCGTATGTGACAAAAGCCCGTACAAAGCGCTCGTTAAGACGCTTGAAGAGCAGTTCCCGTTCTGTCTTCATTCACTTCATAAAGACCAGATAGACGGCACAGATGATGAGTACGAAGGCCAGGATGTGGTTCCAGTGCAGGTGAGTGCCCTGAAACATGATGTTGGCGATAACGCAGAAAACGGCCAGCGAGATACACTCCTGAATGACCTTCAGCTGAATCAGGTTAAAGGGACCGCCGTTCTCAATAAAGCCCAGACGGTTGGCAGGCACTTGACAACAGTACTCGAAGAAGGCGATGCCCCACGAGAATACGATGACACCCAGCAAGGGCCAGTTTGAACTGACGCCTGACTCCGATAATTTAAGATGCCCATACCAAGCCAACGTCATGAAGACGTTGCTTAGTATGAGCAAAATGATGGTATATAGTCCGTTCATAATTATTCTTTGCGGGTGAACCGCAAAGCACACTATTATTTCTGCAGGTATTCGTGCATGTTTTGTGCGGCGCGACGACCGTCGCCCATAGCGAGAATGACGGTAGCACCACCACGGACAATGTCGCCGCCGGCAAAAATCTCCAGTCGGCTCGACTGCATACCCTCGTTGACGGCGATGGTGTTCTTACGGCCAAGCTCCAGTCCCTCGATGCTCTTGGGCACCAGCGGGTTAGGGCTGACACCAACGGCTACGATCACCTGGTCGACGTCGAGTGTAACGGTCTTGCCCTCTACGGGCACCGGGCTGCGACGGCCAGAGGCGTCGGGCTCACCCAGTTCCATCACCTGTAGCACAGCCTGCTTGACAGCACCCTGCTCGTCGGCAATGTACTCGATAGGGTTGTGGAGCGTCAGGAAGTTGATACCCTCCTCCTTGGCGTGCTTCACCTCTTCCAGTCGGGCCGGCATCTCCTGCTCCGAACGGCGGTAGACCAGCGTGACGTTGCCGCCCAGTCGCTTAGCCGTACGGCATGAGTCCATAGCCGTGTTACCACCACCCACGACAAGTACGTTCTTGCCGAAGTTAATCGGCGTATCGGTAGTGGGGTTGGCAGCATCCATCAGGTTCACACGCGTCAGGTATTCGTTTGACGACATGATGTTGATGGCGTTCTCGCCAGGAATGTTCATGAAGTTAGGCAGACCGGCGCCAGAACCGACGAAGATACCCTTGAAGCCTTCCTTCTCTAATTGTTCGACGCTGATGGTCTTGCCAACGATGACGTCGGTTTGGAAGTGGACACCCATCTTGGCAAGATTCTCGATTTCCACGTCCACAATCTTGTTGGGCAGACGGAACTCAGGAATACCATATTTCAGCACACCGCCAATCTCGTGCAGCGCCTCGAAGACATAGACGTCGTAGCCCTTCTTCACCATATCGCCAGCAAACGACAGTCCGGCAGGACCAGAACCCACGACGGCCACTTTGATACCGTTCGAAGGAGCAATCTCCGGCAGACTGATGTTGCCACTCTCGCGCTCGTAGTCGGCAGCGAAACGCTCCAGATAGCCGATGGCCACAGCCTTGCCGCCACTCTTCAGGTGGACGCACTTGCTCTCGCACTGTTTCTCCTGCGGACAGACACGGCCGCAGACGGCGGGCAGTGCCGATGTGTTCTTCAGCACCTTGGCAGCAGCTAAGAACTGGCCGCGCTCGATGTTCTTGACGAACGACGGTATATCGATGTTGACGGGACAACCTTCGACACATGAAGGTTTCGGACAGTCGAGACAGCGTTTTGCCTCCTGCATAGCCATCTCCTTCGTCAGGCCGATGTTCACCTCCTCGGTACGCGTGGTGGCACGATATTCAGGATCCAGTTCGGGCATCACGACGCGCTCAATGGCCATACGGTCCTTAGGCTTCATCGATGTGCGGAGTTCCTGACGCCATTCGGCCTTCTTGTCGGTCAACACCTCGATGGTGTCGTTGGTGGGATCGTCGTCCATGACGACGTCGGTGGTATTTCCGACGGGGGAACCGTCGGACACAGTCGTGGCGCTCGTGAGGTGCTCTTCGTAGTGCTCCAACTCTTCCTGCTCGGCGCGCTTGAAGGTGCCCATGCGTTTGAACATCTCGTCCCAGTCGACCAATGCTCCGTCGAACTCGGGACCATCGATACAGACGAACTTTGTCTTGCCGCCAATGGTCAGTCGGCAGGCACCACACATACCCGTACCGTCGACCATGATGGTGTTCAGGCTGACTTCACAGGGGATGTTGTGCTTTTGAGCCGTGAGGTTCGAGAATTTCATCATGATGGGAGGACCAATGGCAAACACCTTGTCGACGTGCTCCTGCTCAATGAACTTCTCGATACCAACGGTGACAACGCCTTTCTCGCCGTACGAGCCGTCATCGGTCATGATGATGACCTCGTCGGAACTCTCGCGTACCTTATCTTCTAATATAATCAAATCCTTAGAACGTCCGGCCATTACCGAAAGCACACGGTTTCCAGCCTTCTTCAGGG
>Ga0256407_10011561_pt1 | contig 12190 bp, 9 predicted proteins | sample RumenRJG_04DNA_FD_193489 | JGI IMG/M metagenome (GOLD analysis project Ga0256407, IMG submission 193489) | Bovine rumen microbial communities from Lethbridge, Alberta, Canada - RJG_04 | ecosystem: Host-associated > Mammals > Digestive system > Stomach > Rumen | place: Canada: Alberta | collected... | reverse complement strand
ACGCCATCGAATATGACTGCATAGATGCCCGCCAGCTGGACGCGACACTGGAATTCAAAAAAGTAAAGGGACTTTTTGCCGGCGGACAGTTCAACGGAAGCTCCGGCTATGAAGAAGCAGCGGTGCAGGGATTTATGGCCGGCGTAAACGCTGCGATGCATGTACTCGGCAGGAAAAGCTTTGTGATCGACCGTTCTGAGGGCTATATCGGCGTCCTGATCGATGACCTGGTAACAAAAGAGAGCCATGAGCCCTACCGGATGATGACATCACGCTCAGAGTATCGTCTCCTTCTCCGCCAGGACAATGCGGATCTGCGTCTTTCAGAGATGGGCCATGACATGGGACTTGTATCCGAAGAAAGGATCGGCAGGGTCCGGAAAAAGAAGCAGGAAATCGACGGAGAGATCCTGCGGCTGAAAAAGACGACCGTCGGCGCGAACGATCGAATCAACAGCTGGCTGGAGGCACATGGTTCCACAGCCCTGAAGACCGGCGCTACGCTTGCGGAAATCATCTGTCGGCCGGAGCTCAACTATGAACTCGTAAAGGAGCTGGATCCGCAGCGCCCGGAACTCCGGGACGATGTGCGCGAGCAGGTAAATATCGGGATCAAGTATGAAGGTTATATCCGTCGGCAGGAACAGCAGGTAAGGCAGTTCCGGAAGCTGGAGAATCGAATGATTCCAGAAGACATCGATTACAATGAGGTCGGAAGTCTTCGCCTGGAAGCTATCCAGAAGCTTGACAAGGTCCGTCCCCGATCTGTTGGACAGGCTTCAAGAATATCCGGCGTATCTCCCGCCGATATCAGCGTGCTTCTTGTCTGGATGGAAGCACATCGGAAATAAGGAGGAAACCATTGGACAATATTTTTTCTGAAAAACTGCGGAAAGCGCTGGATCCTCTGAACATACGGCTGACAGAAAATCAAATTGAAACTTTCAACCGTTTTTATGAGGATCTGGTCGAAAAGAATAAAGTCATGAACCTGACCGCAATCACGGAAATGCAGGATGTCATAACAAAACACTTCGCGGACAGCCTGGCACTGATTCGTGCGGTTCCGGACCTTGGCAGCGGAAACAGAAAAATCATGGATCTCGGTACCGGGGCCGGATTCCCGGGAATTCCACTGGCAATTGCCTTTCCGAATCTGGATCTTGTTCTGGCAGACAGCCTCAACAAGCGTATTCTGTTTATAGAAGAAGAATGCGGAAAACTCGGGATCGAAAATGTCACTGCGATTCACGGTCGTGCGGAGGATCTCGCACGAAAGCCGGAGTATCGAGAGAGGTTCGATCTATGTGTATCCCGTGCAGTCGCAAATCTCTCGACACTGTCGGAATATTGTTTACCCTTCGTAAAGGAAGGCGGATATTTTATCCCATATAAATCAGGAGAGATCAGGCAGGAGGCTGAAAACGCAAGGACGGCACTGAAGCTTCTTGGGGGGACACTGGAGAAAGAAATCCGGTTCTCGCTTCCTGAGGAAGAAGGTGAACGGACTTTGCTTAAGATCCGGAAGACCGGACTGACACCGAAGAAATTCCCGAGAAAAGCAGGACTTCCTTCAAAAGAACCGTTATCCGAAAGAAAATGAACTTTCAAATTTTACGGTCGGATGAATCAGTTTCGATTATCTTGTAGTATTCTCCACAGTTTCAACATTATCTTGTGGATAACCTTTAAGGCAGGCAATGTTTCACGTGAAACATTGCCTGTTTTTCTGTTATTAGGCAAAGAAATCTGAAAGAAAAGCTGTCTGATGTTCGTAATATAGAGTTGATTTCAGTTGTCTATTATTTACAACAAAGACTCTCAAGACAGCGAAAATGTTTCACGTGAAACATTCATATGATATAGGGACATCCAAATACGGATATGGTATATTAAACTAAAGATTTGTCCGGGCAGTATAAATTTCATTGGCAGTCCGGACGGACATTCTTCATGAAGAGGTTTTGACATGAATAAAATAATTGCGATCGCAAATCAGAAGGGCGGTGTCGGAAAGACCACAACAGCCGTGAACCTGGCAGCCGCTCTTGCAGAGGCAGGAATGAAAGTCCTAGCAGTGGACTTCGACCCGCAGGGAAATATGACCAGCGGACTCGGACTGGAAAAGAATGAAGAAGAAAATACAGTCTATGAAATGATCATGGGCCAGTGCAGCCCGAAGGAAGCAATCCATAAGACCTACTCTCAGACATTGGATCTGATACCCTCGAACATGGAACTCTCCGGGGCAGAGATAGAACTCCTGGATCTTGAAGATCGGGAAAACGTCCTGAAGAAAGCGCTTCAGGAAATCGCGGAAAGTTACGACTTCATTTTGATCGATTGCCCTCCTTCTCTGAGCCTTCTGACGATCAATGCCTTTACTGCGGCAGACGGTGTCATGATTCCGATCCAGTGCGAATATTATGCAATGGAGGGATTGACGCAGATGATGAAGAGCATCCGTCTGGTCCGGAAGCGGCTTAATCCGGATCTGAAGGTGGATGGAATCGTCTTTACAATGTATGATGCCAGAAACAACCTTTCGCAGCAGGTCGTGGACAGCGTGAAGGAGGCATTGACCGAACATATTTATGAGACGATCATTCCGAGAAATGTGCGCGTGGCGGAGGCCCCGAGCTATGGAATGCCTGTCACGGAATATGATCCGCACTCTGCCGGTGCGGAGAATTACAGAAAACTTGCAGCAGAATTGATCCGTATGGGAGGAGAATACTGATGGCACCCAAAAAGCGAGGACTTGGAAAAGGGTTGGGAGCACTGTTTGGAGATGACACAGAAGCCAGACGTGAACTTCCGGAGAATAGTACGGAAAAAGAGAACAGCGGAAGTGAAGCCGAAAAGAAAACCTCAGGGAAACCTTCCGGACAGAAAAAGCCTGCGGTAAAAAAGAGCAGCACAAAGAAAACTGCAGCGGAAGCAAAGTCTGAGGAAGCAGATACGGCAGAACAGACCGGGGAGATCCTGATCCGACTTTCCCAGATCGAGACAAATGAAAAACAGCCGCGAAAGAACTTTGATGAGGCGGAACTGGAGGAACTGACGGCTTCTATCCGGCAGTTTGGTGTTCTGCAGCCTCTGCTTGTCCAGAAAAGCGGAAAAAAGTACAGAATCATTGCCGGTGAACGCCGTTTCCGGGCCGCAAAGGAAGCCGGTCTTAAGGAAGTGCCGGTGATCATCCGCGACTACTCCGGACAGCAGGCTGCTGAAGTAGCTATCATCGAGAACGTGCAGAGAGCTGACCTGAATCCCATGGAAGAAGCAATGGCTTATCAGACTCTGATCGATGAGTATGGACTTCGCCAGGAAGACATTGCCGACAGAGTCAGCAAGAATCGCACAACGATCACCAATGCGCTTCGTCTTCTGAAACTTTCCGAAGAAGTCCGGGAAATGGTGGCGCAGGGCATCCTCTCTGCAGGACATGCCAGGACTCTGGTCGTCGTAGAAGATCCGGAGGAACAGCTTGCACTAGCTAAAGAGATCGCTGAGAAGGGATTGAGTGTCCGGGATACGGAAAGGCTCATTAAGCTGAGAGGAAGAAAGAAGGCAAAGCCCGAGGATCCGGAAAAAACTGCGGATGATCCTCTGAAGATCTTTTACAGAGATTATGAGGAGCAGATGCATACCCTGCTCGGAACCAAAGTCCGGATCAACCGGAGAGATAAGAATAAAGGGCGGATCGAGATAGATTATTATTCTCAGGACGAGCTTGAGCGTCTGATGGATCTGTTTCGGTCTGTCGGTCATGAGTAAAGGAGGCGGATGAATGCTGAATTATCTTCTTCCTGTCAGTCTTGGAATTGAGGCAATTCTTCTGGTGCTGGTGCTCTATCTCCTGATTCGTTACAAGCGTCTCTATCGGGCATATGATACTTTTATGCGCGGCAAGGATGCGGAAACGCTGGAGGACACCATTGTCCAGATGGGTGATGAGCTGCGGGATCTTCGCAGTGAAGACCGTGCAAACAAAGACGCGATCCGTGTGCTGAACAAGAATCAGAGAGCTTCCCTCCAGAAATTCGGAGTGGTGCGCTACAACGCCTTCAAAGAGATGGGCGGAAATATGAGCTTTGCGCTTGCGGAACTCGATTACACCAATTCCGGATTTATCATCAATACGGTACATTCCAGAGAGGGTTGTTATCTCTATATTAAAACTGTGGATTGCGGACAGACTGAAGTCCTGCTCAGTGCAGAGGAAAAAGAAGCATTGGAACAGGCTTTGGGATATCTGGACAGATGAGTACGGGAATCCTTGTTAATAATGCTTATCGAAGAGCTGTCGAATGGCAGCTCTTTTTTGTTTTCACTTTTTTGATCTGCATACATCCTCTTTTTGTTCGCCTCATGCAGTTCATGATCAAGGAGCGAAGCGGATTGCGAAGGTCCGCTTTTGTTTCCGGAGAAGTGATTATTCATATATGTAGGATTGAAAATACGAACTTAATAGTTCGAAAATACGACCAGATGCAGAAATGAAATGGCAATGATAAGATAATATCCGCGTTAATTATATAAAACTGCACATTATATTGCAAATATTACACTTAGACATTGACCCGAGTGGGTTTATAGAATAATAATAAAATTTATAAAATATTAATATTATTTTGTGAACCAAATTCGGGATTTTTCCGTCTTATCTATGTCAGAAAAAACAGGACGTTTTTTTGCTTCGGGGGATCGTCCGGAATCAGGAAAGGAGAAAGCATGTGCTCTGACAGACGGAAAAGAAATGGCAGAAACAGAATCAGGGGAATGGGTATGAAAAAATCAATAAATATAAAACGGGCAGGAGCATTGATTCTCACTGCCGCATTGACCTTGGAAGGCATGGGCGCAGCAGTGTCTTCTTATGCAGATCCCGGGATACCGGATAGTTTCACAGTGGATGCGATCCGTGCAGCAGGAATCACTGACGAAAACTTTGCCACGGCAGTGTATGAAAGTATTGCAATGAGAATTCTGCTTGGGGATTACATAGTAGATGATTCATGGACAGTACAGGAAATACTTGAGAATTATAATTTGTCCAATTTGGGAGATCCAGAAATTGAGGGAAATGAATGCGGAATAAAAAGCATTGAAGGTATTGAACTACTGAAAAATTGTTCTGAGATATACCTAAATGGTAATGATATACATGATTTAACTCCATTAAAAAGAGATGCCGATGGAGCAAAACTATTCTTTAACACAACAAACATACATCTCGAAGGTGGCAATTATCAGAACGTCATCCCGGCAGAACTGATCGGCACAGCGAACGGCAACATCACAGTGGATTCAGCGATGACATTTGAACCTGTGGAGCTTCACTATCTCTATGGTGATCTTCCGAAAACCGTCGGACTTGATTTCGGTGTCTGGATCCATGGGGCGGAAGGCGGTGTTTTCAACAGTGAATACAGTACCGCGGAGAGCGTCAATCATGCAGGTGTAAGCTGGGAACCCTATGCGGATTCTGTCACAAGGCATACAGGGACAACGATCTCTATGCCGGGAAATGACGGTGATTTTACTGTCGCTGCAAACGCAAATCAGGACGTGGCAAACGGGCTTCCGCCCACGATCCATTACTGGTCGGATGAGGATTTGGAACGGACGCTGAATGTGAGCTACAGATACAGTTTCAATACGCAGTTTTACCGACTGCTGACTGAGACTGCAGATGTGACCGTGCTCAGCGGGATCCGCTTCAGGAAGACAGATCCGGACGGGGAGCCGGTTCCCGGCGCAGAATATGCGCTCTGGGCCGTTCCTGCTTCGGGCGCCCCGGTGCGGTATCCGGACAATACTTCAAGCTGGACCACAGACAGCGCCGGCGAGCTGATCATATCCGGTCTCCCTGCCGGGAATTATGAACTGAGAGAACTGAACGCTCCGGAAGGATTTCAGCTGAATCCTGATCCTGTTCCGGTGACGGTGACTGTCAGCCCTGAAGCGGAAAGCAGCCTGGTATCAGCGGTCGCCGGAGGAGAGACATCGGCCGCTCTGACATCGGACGATGCTGTTTACACGCCGGTCTGGGATGCCGTCGTTTCTGCGGACGGACTTACCCGTCGGCATTATATGACGCTGAAATCAGGTTCCGTTGCGGAAAAAACCGCCGCAGAGCTTGGCGGTGATACGCTGTTAAGGAACGGCGGACCGGGGATCACGGCACTGAAAGGGGAAATGAAAACAGGCGCAGAACTTCAGGAGATCAAAGACCGCACAAAGATTTCTGTCTATGCCGGGAGCAGCATTCTCGGAGCCTTTGATTCCGCTGCGGATGCACGGTCGGCAGTGAATAATCTCGTGGCAAATAATGGTTTCACTGCTGATATCGGAAATCTGCGGATCGAGGCTGTCTTTGTCTATGAGGATCAGGATCCTGCTCACTACGCCGAAGCTTTCCAGACCGATCAGCCCGACGAGCCGAAGCCGGTGCCGGTCGAGAATGTGAAAAGTATTGAAGTACGGAAACGCTGGTCGGAGGAAAATCATCCGCTGAGGATCCTGGTCAGGCTTCTGGTGATCCTGGAAGACGGCACGGAGCGGGTGGTCGGAAAGATCAAAGCATTGACGGAATCGGGGAGCTGGACAGCTGCCTGGAGTTTTAAAGAGCTTAGTTCCGCACTGGCGGATGTGACCGGCGCTACGGATTCAGATGCCTCGAACAGTACCGCGGCGTCGGCTTCCAATGCGGGAGAATCAGCCGGGACTGCTGCTTCCGGCGGAAGTGAAGGAACCGGAACCGCGACACCGGGCAATGCCGGCCGCAGTGATATTCTTCTCTTTAATGAAGATGGAGAACTCCTTGACGGACTGGTTCTGGATGATCTGAATACAGGCCTTCGTGTGGAGGAGGTCGATGTTCCCGAGGGCTGGACTCCGGAATACAGCGACCCCGTCGTCCGCAGTGACGGAACCGCAGTTTTTGAGATCCTGAACCGGAAAGAAGACACACCGGAGCCTGAACCTGAACCGGAGCCCAAGCCTGAACCGGAGCCAGAACCCGAGCCGGGACCCGAACATCCGGACAGCCCGACGACTCCCGGCGATGAGCCGGATCACGACCGCCCTTCCGGCGGAACTCCTTCCGGCAGCGGGAATCCCACACCGGGTCCGGAACAGCCGCCGGTATTGGAAACAGCCCCGTCGGCTCCGGAATTAAAGCTGGATGAAGTCCCGGAAAACAGAAAGATGCATCTTCCTTATGGACGCATCGACCGCAGAAAAGAAAAAGGAATTCCTAAGACCGGGGAACCCTTCTCTTCTGCAAACGTCGGGATCCTGTTCATGATCATGGCGCTGTTTGCGGCTGTTTTCCACAGCCTCAGAAAGGAGTGAGCGTTATGGGAATCGCGACAGCTGTTGAGAACAGATATATTGCACAGCAGGTGCGGGCATACCAGAAGGGGGATAAGGGTGCCTACGGAAAGCTTTATTCTCTTACCAAGGACATTGTGTTCGGCTATATTTTTCCGCAGATCCGGAATCGGGATATGGCGGAGGATATCGTCATGGACACTTATACCGCCGGAATGGAAAAGCTGAAGGATCTTCGGGACCCCAACGCCTTCAACAAGTGGATCACCGAGATCGCCCGGACGAAACTGATCGATTATACCAGAGAGGAAAAACGCACGCACGGAGGAGAAGCGGTGGCAGCGGATTATGCCATCGCACGTGAAAGTGAAAAGGCGGACGGAATTGTCGACCCCTTCGCTGACTATGCCATCGAGTTGAAGACAGATCTCGGACGGGTCGTATCCGGCCTGGAGCGGGAGTATTTTGCAGTGGTTTACCTTCGGTATACCTGCGGACTGTCGATCTCCGCGATCTCGGAATTGGAACAGATTCCGGAGGGAACGGTCAAGCGAAGACTCCAGCTTGCCAGAGAAAAGCTTCGTCCGCAGCTCAAAGGATTCTACTCGATCGCGCCCTTCTTCTTTTACAGGAAGGAGATGCTTGCCAGGATCCGCATGCTGCGCTTACAGCAGGCGGCCGGCAGCAAGGCTCCGTCAGGGACCGGCAGTCATATTCAGTCCGGTGCCGGGAAGAGCGCTTTGGAAAAGAGTGCGGCCGGCGGCCTTTTATACCGCAAGGCAGCAGCAGCCGGTACCGGCATTGCGGTGGGCGCAGTTACGGCGCTTATGATGCAGGGACCGGTGATCCGGAGTCTGAGGTATTATGACCAGACGGTCCCGGTAAACACGCAGCGGATCGAATGTAGTGTAAAGAGCCGCTGGGCGGTGAAGGAGGCTAGGATCGAAGGAAAAGACTGGCCTGTCACGGAAGAAAACGGCATTTATACAGCGGAGATCCCGGAAAACGGATCCTTCGTGTTTACAGTGACGGACCAGCTGGGACAGAGTGTCCGGCAGGGATTCCGGATCGGCAACATCGACCGCATCACTCCGGTCTACCGGAATTATACCGAGAACGGCGACATGGTCGTGCTGCGGTTCGGGGAAGGGGAATCGGAAGTCATGTCCGGAATCGACTGGGACAACACCTGTTTCCGCGATGCAAAAGGAAATACAGTCACGCCCCGGGCGGTCAACCGGCAGACAGATGAAGCGCTGCTTCCGAAGGACAGTTTTCCGCTTGAAGCGAAGGTTGAAGATTTCGCGGGGAATTACGGGACCTACCGGCTGACGCTGAAGACCGTGACATTGAATGCGGAAGGAGGCAGCCATGCGGAATAAACAGTTTTTAAAACCGGCTGCCTTTCTGACTGCAGCGTTTCTTCTCTGCGGAACGGTCTTCGCCGCGCCGTTCCCGGAATCTATACCGGCAACTGCGGCCGATGCTGACGAGGCGTCAGAGTATTTGGAAACCGGGGCAGTCAGAGAATCTGAAGCCGCGGTAACCGGCGCTGAGGGAGAAGTTTTCCTGTCGCCGGATTTCAGCTGGAGTGAAGAAACGCCCGGTGAGTTTCTGGTCCGCTTTACCATCACAAACCGTTCAAACATGATGATCCCGGAGACGGAGGTCAGGATCACACTGCCGGAAAATGAACAGGGTTCCCTGCATTTTTCCGGAGAACCTGAATTTTCAGGTGCGGCGCCGGAAGGCGGAAGTCTCATGATCTCAGGGGACCGCGAGCTGCGGCTGGAACTCTCCGATTTCCAGGTCGGGGAAGCATTTGTGGTTGCGGCCGGCGGAAGAATGGGAGAAGATATAGAAAAGAGGCCGGAATCGGGCGGGGAAATCAGTCAGTCCGCGGGTGAAGAGCAGGAAGCAGTGTTTCGTGCAGGCACCATGAATGTCAGCCTTGTGCTTCGCGGATACGGCGAGGAACACCCGACGTCGCTGGATTACCGGATCCCGGATCTTGTCCGGGAGAACGTGGAACAGGAGGAAACTCCGGAAGCAGAACCGCAGATCCTGATGATGCTCGTTGCTTCGCTTACCGGCTCCGGCAAGAGTGCCGTGACTGCGGAGATCGTGGAAGGCCCTCTGGACCGTTCGATTCTGTTCAGCAGCAGGGCAGGTGAATCGGTGAAGCAGGCGCTGGCATTTCCCGCAGGAAAAGAGGAACCGCAGCACGCGGTATATCCGGTCACTATACTGAAACTTCTTCCGTTTCTGGCGGTTCCGGTAACACTGTTCGCGCTTTATGTCCTATACTGTATTCAGGATGTAAGGCGCCGCGCGGCGGCATTCCGCTTTGACCCTATGATGAAAATGCGGGGCAAGAGGTAAATGCTTTGCAAGAGATAAATACGGGGAAGCAGTGAATACCGCGTGCGGACGTATTGATGATCGATCAGGAGGACGAAAACATGTCTTATGTGGATGAAGTGCTGGAGATGGCTGCCCAGAGGGATCCGAATGAGCCGGAATTCCTGCAGGCGGTGAAGGAGGCTTTTGAAGCCATTCGTCCTGTCGTTGACGCCAATGAAAAGGTCTACAGGGAGAATGCGATCCTTGAGCGTTTCGTCGAGCCGGAACGCATTTACACCTTCCCGGTAACCTGGGAGGACGATGCACATAAGGTCCATGTGAACCGCGCATGGAGAATTCAGTTCAACAGTGCAATCGGGAGCTACAAAGGCGGCACCCGTTTCCACAAGACCGTCAATTTGTCGATCCTTAAGTTCCTGGGGTTTGAGATGGTCCTGAAGAACAGCCTGACCGGTCTTCCGCTGGGTGGCGGCAAGGGCGGTTCCGATTTCGACCCTCACGGCAAGAGCGACCGTGAAGTCATGCGCTTCTGCCAGGCGTATATGAATGCGCTGTACAGATATATCGGCCCGGAAATGGACTGTCCTTCCGGCGATATCGGCGTCGGCGGACGTGAGATCGGCTATCTGTTCGGACAGTACAAGAAACTGACCTCCAGCTTTGACGCAGCCCTGTGCGGCAAAGGCGTGAATTTCGGCGGATCGCTGGGACGCACCGAAGCGACCGGCTACGGACTTGCCTACATGACGGACGAAATGTGCAAAGCCTGCGGCAAGGAACTCACCGGCAGGACGACTGTTGTCACCGGCTCCGGAAGCGTCGCGATCTATGCTGCCCAGAAGATTCAGCAGCTTGGCGCGAAGGTCGTCGCGATGTGCGACTCCAACGGGTATATCTATGACGAAAAAGGTATCGACATCGAGGTGATGCGGCAGATCAAGGAAACTGAGCGCGCGCGCATCAGCGAATACGCGGCCAGAGTACCGGGTGCCGTCTACACCCCGGGCAAGGGTATCTGGAATATCAAGTGCGAGATCTTCCTTCCCTGCGCGACGCAGAATGAGATCAGTCTCGATGCGGCGAAGACCCTTGTCGGCAACGGATGCTTCCTGCTGGCGGAAGGCGCGAACATGCCCCTTGAGCCGGAGGCAGTCCGGTACCTGCAGAACAGCGGGATCCTCTATATGCCTGGCAAGGCAGCCAGTGCAGGCGGCGTTTCCGTCTCCGGGTTCGAACAGGCGCAGAACGCACAGAGAATGTACTGGACCTTCGAAGAGGTCGATGCGAAACTGCAGCGACAGATGGCGTTTATCTTCAATAATGTCGCAGGAGCCGCGAAGCGTTACGGCAAAGAAGGCAATTATCTGGCCGGCGCGAATATCTGCGCCTTTGAGCGGGTCGCCCAGGCCATGGTCGCCCAGGGACTTTACTGATACGTCAGTTTAAAGAAGGTCCGGCGTTCATGCCGGACCTTCACTTTTCCGCAAAAACCTGCAGATGTCAGCCTGCCCGGTCATTCTTTACATTCACGGAAACTGCGCTTATAATACCTGTACTATGCATAGATACTTCAGAACAATCGGATTTTCCGAATACCATAACGAGGAAGAGGTGCGGCATCTTCTCGATGTCGTCCAGCAGCAGAACGAGCCGCGGGCCATGATCATCAACCGCAGCAACGGCGATCGTCTCTGGGAGATCCGGGCGGAGCTCGGACCGGGACTCGGCGTGATCCTGAGCGGCTACGTGAACCATCTCGGCCAGCTGGTCCGGGAACGGTACATGCCGTTCTTCGAGGAAATGGAACTCACCTCCGACGTATACTGCTCCATCCAGCGGCACGTGGACAACAATGTCTTCTCCGGGCTTCTGGATGATATTCGCGTGGGTATTTCCCTGATCTTCCGGCTGACCAATGCCGGGGAATACATGCAGCGCCGGCAGCGCAGTCAGAATCTGAACCCGCGCGGCGTTTCCCTCACCGCGTTCAGCCGGGACGGAAAGATCCTTCTTCCCATCAAGAAGGACGCAAAGATGCGCGAAAAAGCCCGGGTCGCGGACCAGAACCGGGAGAAGCTGATCGAAGCCGCGCGCCACGGCGATGAGAGCGCCATCGAGGCCTTGAACAATGAAGACATGGGCATGTACAACAGCCTCACCCGCCGGATGATGAAGGAGGACATCTACTCCATCGTTGAGTCCTGCTTTATGCCCCAGGGCATAGAATGCGACATCTACCAGATCATCGGCGATATCCTTGAGATCAGCACCCGCAGGAATCTCCTGACCGGTGAGGACATCTGGGATTTCCTGATCCAGACCAACGATCTCCCGATCCACGTCGTCACGAACCAGATCGACCTGCAGGGCGAGCCGGAAGTCGGCCGCCGCTTCAAAGGCACCGTCTGGATCCAGGGAAAAGCTCTCTTTGAGAACTGAGGAAGACCAACCGCGGAGACCGAAGATCCCCGCAGTTGAGTTTCCCCTT
>Ga0256407_10011560_pt1 | contig 12190 bp, 6 predicted proteins | sample RumenRJG_04DNA_FD_193489 | JGI IMG/M metagenome (GOLD analysis project Ga0256407, IMG submission 193489) | Bovine rumen microbial communities from Lethbridge, Alberta, Canada - RJG_04 | ecosystem: Host-associated > Mammals > Digestive system > Stomach > Rumen | place: Canada: Alberta | collected... | reverse complement strand
TAGATGGAGTCCATGTTCTCGCTTCCAATCTTGATGGCGCACGAGCGGCTGGTCATCACGCAGTTGGTGACCACGATATCGTGGCATGAACCATATTTCTCGGTCTCGCGCCGGTTTTTCAGGCAGATACAGTCGTCGCCGCTGGTGATGTGGCAGTTGGCGATGCGCACGTTACGCGAGTGGTCGACATCGATGCCGTCGCCATTGCGAATCTTCAGGTTATTGAGCAAGTTGATGCCATCAATCACCGCTCCATCGCAGCCCACGAGGTGGAGTGTCCAGTAGGCGCCATCGCGTATGGTGACATCGCGCACGATGAGGTTGCGCACCCCGGTAAGTGTGAACACATGGGGACGAGGATCGAAGGTGGTGACCGGTTTCAGCTCGTACGAATCCTCAAGCTCGGCCCCCATGAACGCCACGCCATTGCCACTGATGGTACCCACTCCGGTAATGGAGATGTTCTCGGCGTCATTGGCATAGAGCCACATCATTCCCTCGCCCTCGTTGGCACCGAAAGCGCTGAGATGATAGATGCTCTCGTCGGGATTGGCCAGGAGTGTGGCATTGGCCTCGATATGGAGATTGACGTTCGACTTCAGCTGGATGGGTCCGGCCAGGAAGGTGTGGTTGGCCGGCAGGAGCACCTGTCCTCCTCCTTCAACCGAGCAGAGGTCGATGGCTTTCTGGATGGCGATGGCGTCGTCGGCCTTGCCATTGCCTACGGCACCATACTGGCATACATTATAGACCTGCTGTGCCATTGCCACGGATGCGACGAGCAATAAGCACACAACCCACAAGAATTTTATCTTCATTTATGCTTCACATAGGTTTTTAGGTAGTCATCGTGGCAACCGATTCAGTGCCATAGCGAGACAGGTTAACAAGTGAGGATCAACTTTGTGATATGGGGCAAAAATAAGAAATTGTTTCGAAACTGACAAATATTTGTTGCCAAAACCGTTACTTTATCCTCTCACTGCCCATATTATAAGATAAAAAGGAGAAAAAAAAGGAAGAATAGAATAAAGGCGAGGGACTCCCCTCGCCTTTATTTGTTGTAAGAATCCGTATTACCAGATTAGTTGTTGACAAAGCCATACCCGTTGGTAAACCCACCCGTTGCCATGGTGTTGGGCGAGAACGGGAAGAGGTAGATGGGAGCGGCATTGTAGTCGTACTTGTAGAACAAGTAGGTGGTATACTCATCCTCATTGTCGACGAGGCCCTGTCCCCAGGCCGTCTTGGTGTAGCCATCGGCCTCGAGTTCAGCAATCTCGGCATCGGAAAGACGGGTGAAGAGACCCTTGATGGCCAGGTTGGTCTTGGTGTCGCCACCATAGTTGGCGCCATAGCTCTCCCAGTCGTCGTTCTGTCCGCGCCACGAGGGATAGAGCACGGGATCGTTCTCCTGTCCCTTGGGGCACTGTGCGGTGAGACGGTGCTTGTAGATGGCCTTGGCATCCACCATCTTTGTCCATACGTAAGCCGAGATGGTATTGCCGTTGGCGAAGGTATAGTAGCCATTGGTCTTCAGACCGTTGATCATAGCAATCTGGAGGTCCTTGATCTCACGGATTTTCTCTGCGATGAGACCTGTACGGATGAGGGTGAACCGGCGGTCGCCCTCTCCGGCGAACTCAAATCCACGCTCGTCGATGACAGCCTTGAGGATTGAGCCCTCCTTGGCGATGAACTCATCCACCTTACCGTCGCCACCGAAGGCGCGGTCGCGAATAATCTTCAGATACTGGCGTGCGGTGGCATTGTCGCCCAGGGCGGCAGAAGCCTCGGCAAGACCCAGATAGACCTCGGACATACGCATGTAGGGTGCATTGATGCCCGAGCGGCGCTGGTTCTTCGTCCAGACGGTAGCCTGGCGGTTCTCATCGAACTTGTTGCAGGAGATACCGCCACCATTGGCAGTGGAACCCGGAGAGAAGGGGATGAGTTTCTCATAGCCCTTGCCTGTGGAACCCGTCACGGTGCAAGCCACGTCGCGGCGCAGGTCGTTGGGGTCGAACACGCCATAATAGAATGCCGGGTTGATGCGTCCCTGGCCATAGGCCTTGCAAGGATAAGCATTGCTGCCACCACCAGCTGAAGGACGACCGAGCGAATAGGAACGGGGGTCGTTGCCACTGGCACCCTGCTGGAATGGCTCCTCATAGATTGACTCGTCGGCATAGGCCGCATCGTCGTTATGAAGTTGCTGGAAGAAATACTGGTAGGCATTGCCAAACTCGCGTCCGTTGGCAGCCGAACGTGGGTCGACGCTCACGAACTTCGCCTCACCGGCATGATCGATGGCAGCCTGGAAATAAGTCTTGGCCGTCTGGTAGAGCGTCTGCCAGTCGGTTCTTCGGCCATAGTTGGCCCCATTGTTGGCGGCACCGATATTCTCGAAGGTAAGCGCTCTGCCACTACCATCAACATAGTTGATGTCGCCACGACGAGTCTGGTATCCACCGGCCTCGAGAGCGATACGCCCGATGAGTGCGTCGACATAGGTCTGCGAGAAGAATCGCTTGTCCTTGCCCACGGGGTTCATCAGAGGCTCCACCCTTATCAGGTCGGCAATGATGACATCATAGATGGAGTCGCGGGGTGAGAGTCCGAGAGCGGCCTGTCCCATCACACTTTGGTAGGGCACGTCGCCATAATACTTGATGAGTTCGCGGAAGCAGGTGGCCCTGAGTGCCACGGCTTCGCCATAGAGTTGGCTCAGGTCGGTGGGTTTTCCGCCCGCCATCATCTCTGCGAATCCGCTGGTGCTCTCTATGGCCGAAGTGACCGCATTGGCCTTACCAATGACCGAGAAGAGCACGCTGTATGGACTATTGGGAGCCTCTTTTCCATAACCCACCGGGTCGTAGGTAGCGGCCTCCGTGCCGTTGGTGTAGAAACTCTCGGGCACGTGGCGTAGCGGTTGGTTGGCATACTTCTCGGGGTGGCGCATGATATCAGAGCCAGCCACATCGAGCGCATAGAACAATCCGTCGCCGTAAATATGCGAGCTGACGGCCCCATGCCAGGCGCTGTAGGCACCATCCATTGCCGCGCGCGCCGTGGTCATGTTGGAGAAGACGAAGTCGGCATCGGCATTGGAGAGGGAGTTGGTCTCAAGAAAGTCGCCGCAGGAGTTGAGGGCGAATGTTCCAGTAGCGATAATCGCTATTGATAATATCTTGGTTTTCATTGATATATTCTCCTTTCGTGATTAGAATGTTACGTTAAGACCGAAGGTGAAGGTACGCGACTTCGGATAGGAGCGGAAGTCGTAGTTGGGTGTGGGGAATCCGCTATAGCTGCTGTCGGCGCTGGGACTGACGTTGACATCGGGGTCGAGTCCGCTATAGCCTTTGAGGCAGAAGAGGTTGCCGGCAGTGAAGTAGAGTCGTGCACGGTTGATGCCGATGCGCTGTGTGAGCTGCGAGGGGAAGGTGTATCCCACGGTGATCGTCTGCAGACGGAGATATGAAGCGTCCTCGATGAACTCGGAGTTGACGATACCATACTCAGAATAAGGCAGGGCATACTTGGCACCTGCGTTGAGAGCGCTGAGGGCAGCCGGCTCAGTGACGGCGAAGAGATTGCCGCTGGCATCGACGTCAAACATGCGCCAGGTCTCTCCCACCTCGGCCAGACGTCCCTGTCCGAGAGCGGTGTCCTTGTTACCCATCATGGAGTGCATGACGTTGGCATTGTATACATCGCCGCCAATCTGGTAAGTGAAGTTGACCGCGAAGTCGAAATTCTTGTAGTTGCCATTGAAGTTGAATCCGCCAGTGAGTTTGGGTTGTGCCCTACCCACGATAGTGGCATCGTCGGTGGTCACCACGCCATCCTTGTCGACATCCTCGAACTTGGCCATACCTGGGAAAGCCTTCTGTCCTTCGGGCAGGTTGTAGTAGCTGCCACCCACGTAGTTGCCCACCTGGCAGTCGGGCACGCCATCTTTCAGGGTCCACACGCCGTTGCTGACGTTGAAGTCGTCGACGGTGTAGTAGCCGAGACTCTTGAAGCCCTGGATGAGGCCCACGGGCTCGTCGACGGTGACGAAGTAGTCGTAGTTGGGGATACGCATGGTGGAGCCCCATCCGGTGTGTGCACTGGCGATAACACCATCCATCAGCTCATCCACATTGTTCTTATTGTGGTTGAGGGTCATGCCGAAGTTGAGGTTGAAGTCCTTCGACTTGATGATGTCGTAGGCCAGAGAGAGCTCGATACCCTTGTTCGAGGTCTGTCCGATGTTCTGGTACTGATAGGAGAAGCCTGTGCTGGGGTCGCACGGCACACGCATAAGAACGTCCTTTGTGGTGTTCCAGTACAACTCGAGGCTACCGCGGAGGCGACGTGCGAATCCGAAGTCGATACCGATATTCCTCGACACGGTGGTCTCCCACTTCAGGTCGGGGTTGCCAAGACTTGCGCTGGGCTGATAGATATTCACGTTCTCGCCGTTGATGACAGCGGTTCCTGTTGCCCAAGGTGTGCTGAAGAGGCTGCCGTCGATGCCGTCGTTACCCGAGGTACCATACGACACACGGAGTTTGAGGTTGTCGAGCCAGTTGCGAGTGCCCTCCATGAAAGGTTCATCACTGAGGCGCCATGCCACGGCTGCTGCGGGGAAGTAACCCCACCTGTTGCCCTCGGTGAACTTAGAGGAACCGTCGGCACGGAAAGTAAGCGTGAGGAGGTATCTGTCGTAGAGTGAGTAGTTGGCACGTCCGAACCATGAGAGGTTGTGTGCGGGCTCGCCGATGACGCTCTTCACCTCGTCGCCGGGAACAGAAGAGTCGGAGGAGCCGATATTGGCGAACACGCGGTCCATATCCCACTCGATAGGATATCCAGTGCCCTGGATGTAGTTGTAGGACAACTTGCTCGACTTCACCTCATTACCCACCATGATGTTGAGTTTGTGGTCGTTGCCCAGTCCCTGCACATCGTAGCTGAGGGTAGTGTCCCAACGGGTGTCGTATCCGTTGCCGTTCTGAATTTTGGCCAGGTTGTAGCTCTGTCCGTTGGTGGTGCCACCCTGCCATGTCTGGTTCTCGCTCCAGTTGCGGCTGAGGAAGAGTTCGGTCTTGGCGGTAAGTCCCTTGATGATTTTCCATGTGAGCGAGTTGTTCACGCCGATGCGATATCTGCGGCGCATGTTCTCGTAGTCGTTGATGACATTCACGGGGTTGTACTGCTCTTCAGCGTTGGCGCTACCCATGCCGAGGTCGGCGGGGTCGCCAGAGCCCAGCGGATGGTCGATGGGGTTGAAGGTGTAGGCCTGTGTGGCATAACCATACTGGCTGCCCTTGAACTGCATCTCGCTGTAGCGTGCGTCGAGGTTCCATGTGAGGTTCTTGGTGATGTCCTGAGCCAATTTGAAGTTGCCGGCCCAGCGGCGGAAGCCCGAGTTGATGAGGATGCCCTTGTCGTGGGTGTAGCTCAAGCTGCCATAATACTTGGTGTGCTCGCTGCCACCGCTCACCGAAGCGTCGTGGTTCCAGACGGCACCCGTGCGCATCACGTCGTCCATCCAGTTGTGAGCGCTCTGGTTCTTGTACTCGTTGATGTGGTTGCCATACTCGCTGCCCAGTCCGTAGAACTTGGCCATGTTGTTGGCATAGGTGCTTCCCAATGCGGTGGCATAACTCCACTGCTGCATCACATGGTCGTAGGCACTCATCACGTCGAGGTTGGCCGGATTGGACTTGATCTGGTAGTAGACATTGTATTTCACAGAGACCTTGCCCTCTTTGGCTCCCTTGGTGGTAATGAGGATTACACCGTTGGCACCGGCGGCACCATAGATGGCCGTAGAAGCAGCATCCTTGAGCACGTCGATGCTCTCGATGTTGTCGGCAGGGATATCGTCGATGCTCGACACCTGCACGCCGTCGACTACGAAGAGAGGCTCATTGGACTGTGTGATGGAGCCACCACCACGCACGCGGATGGATGTGGAGCCACCAGGACGTCCGTCTTGAGAGATGACGTTGACACCAGGGAGTTGGCCCTGCAACGCCTCGGCCACGGTCGACACAGGGTTGGCAGCCAGCTTCTCGCCCGTCACCGATGCCACGGCACCGGTGAGGTCGCGGCGTTTCATGGTGCCGTATCCCACCACCACCACCTCGTCGAGCGACTTGTCGTTGCTCTCGAGCACGATGTTGTAGTTGACCTGGTTGCCCACTTTCACGGTTTTCGACTGGTATCCGATGTAGGATACGGTGAGCGTGGCACCGTTGTCGACACCAGCGAGGGAGAAGTTACCATCGATGTCGGTAATGACACCATTGGCACCTCCCAAAGAGACGGTGGCGCCGATAAGCGGCTCGCCCGACGCGTCTTTCACTGTACCTGTGATGGTCTTCTGGGCGAAAGCCATGAAGCAAAACAGGCTCAAGCAGAGGGCCATAAAGGCTCTTTTTGTTGGTAAATGCATAAATGTTTGTTTTAGTTTTACTTAGAGTTTTGATGATAGTCAATATGATAGGCAGCACCCTCGTCACAAGGATGCTTATATATTATAAAATAGGTAGGAAAGAAACGGTAGCTCTCATGCATACTCATTGCAATTCCATCGTTTTAGTAGTTTTATTTTAATTAGGTGCTCAAAAGTATATATTTTTATGGGAATAGAGTGGCTTGATTACACTAAATTAATGAATTTTTACATTTGTTTTTAAATATTAACTATGAACAGCGGGGGGGATGGTAAAAAAGCCGCAGCAAAACTGCGGCATACGGAGAAACTGCAGGGGGACTGAGGCATACGGAGAAACTGATGCGGAACCGCGGCATATAAAAAGCCGCAGCAAAACTGCGGCATACAAAAAAGCCGCAGCGGGACTGCGGCGTGTGGAGATTTTTAGAATTCCAGGCGGAAGCCTTTTTCTTTCATCAAGTTGTAGTTCACCGGATTGAACTTGTAGAGGAAAGCCTCTTTCTTGTTGGGCATGGGAAGCGTCTCCTCGAGTTGGGTGAGTATGCCCAGTTTCAAAATCTTGTTGCAGAAGTTGCGCCGGTCGAACTTCACACTGAGGATGGCCTCGTAGAGATGCTGCAACTGGGTCATGGTAAACTTCTCGGGGAGCAACTCAAAGCCCACCGGTTCGAAGTGAATCTGCTTGCGCAGTTCGTTGGTGGCCTCACGCAGAATCAGGTCGTGGTCGAAGGCCAGCGAAGGCACTTTATCCAATGGGAACCATTGTGCCTTAGCAGCATCGTCGCCCGCCTTCACCTCGCTGATACGCACCAAGGCGAAGTAGGCGATGGTGATGACTCGCTCACGAGGGTCGCGGTCGGGTGCGGAGAAAGTATGGAATTGACGGATATATGCATCCTTCAACCCTGTCTCCTCGAAGAGTTCCCGCTTGGCGCCCTGCAAAGCCGTCTCATCCATTCTCATGAAACCGCCAGGAAAAGCCCATCGGCCCTTGAAAGGCTCTATACCCCTTTCAATCAACAAGACATTGAGCCTTGTGCCATCGAATCCGAAAATCACACAATCGGTGGTCACACTCGGATGCGGATACTTGTAATGATAGTTTAATTCTTCCATATCTTTAATATTTTGATTGAAGTTTCGTTTTTGCTCAACTTCTTGGAGTTCAGGAGTACAGGATTTGGAGTTGGGACAATAGCCTGGAATTCACAAGCCACATTTCTTACCCCATTGATCTGCTGCACTACCTACTATTAATGCTGCACTACCTACTATCTAATAAGGTTGAGCCATATAATCATTGCGTAATAATCACACTGCAAAAGTACGAAGAATTGTTTATTCCCGCAAGAATATCAATGTATTTTTTACGCAGTCAATGACATTTTTCTTTGTTGCGTAATGAGTTGACACCCGATGTTGGGGAACACAAACCACTGAGCCGAAGGAGGTACAGCATAAAAAAGAAAGAAGAGGAAAAGAAAAGATTTCGTTGAAATAAATTGGTTGTAAGCGGATTTATTTATAATTTTGCACGCTGAAAAGAGCAAGTATTTGCCATGTTGTGTTTAACAGGGTTTATGCTTGCTCATTGATTGTGTACAATAAAGTATTATGATATGAATTATCTAGATAGGAACGAATTCAATTTTGAACCAAGCGACAAAGTGCTTGAGGCCGTGAAAAACTTTGACCCCAAAGAACTGTGTTTTTACACTCGCATCTACGATGAGGGCAAAAAGAGCGTCATCTCGGTTCGTCTGAGTGAGATTTACGGACTTCCTGAGAGTCAGGTGATTCTGGGTTATGGTGGTGAGGACATTCTCAAGAATGCCGTGCATTACTTCCTGATGTCAGGTACGAACAAGACCATCCTCATTCCTGAATTCTCATGGTGGTACTACAACCGCATAGCCGGTGAGTGTGGCGGTAACTTTGAGATGTATCCCCTTCATGAGACGGCCGACACCTTTGCTTACGACATCGACGAGGTGATATCATATACGAACCGCATTCATCCGCGCATGCTGTTGCTGGCCTCTCCCAACAACCCCACAGGCAACGGACTGACACCCGACGAGATTGGCAAGATTATGGAGAACATCCCCTCCGACACCATTGTACTCATCGACGAGGCTTACGCCAGTTTCATATCTACCGACACCCATTACATAGCCCCACTCATCGAGAAATATTCGAACCTGATTATCTCGCGCACGCTGTCGAAGTTCTATGGTCTTCCCGGTCTGCGTGTAGGTTTCGGATTCATCGGCAAAGGCCATGACCAATTCGTGAGTTGGGTGAACAAATACCTGGGTTACAACCGCTTCTCCGAGGCAGTGGCCTTGGCAGCCCTCGACAGCGACGAGCATTACCGCCGTGTGGCCGACGAGATGGATTGGGGCCGTCAGTTGTACAAGAAAGAGTTGGGCAACCTGCCTGGTTTCAAGGTGTACAAGTCGGTGGCCAACTTCATCCTCATCAAGTATCCAGTTGAGATCAAGGACGCGCTGAAGGAAGCCCTTGCCTTGCAAGAATACAAGATCAAGTTCATGGGTGACAAGGGTTTGGAATCGTGTGTCCGCATCACGCTTGGCCGCAAGGAGCAGACTCAGGCCGTGTGCGACACCATCCTTCGCATCTATAACGAAAGATAATCTCCAACGATGAACGAGAAATACAAGGCGACATTGAAGTCTGCCGAAACAGAAGACTGGCTTGACTATCATGTTATACGCCCATTCTGCTATTACCTGTCGTGCCTGTTTGCCCGTTTGGACATTCATCCCAACACCGTGACCATCGCCTCGATGTTTTTCGGTGCCGGCAGCGCGTATTTTTTTGCCCACGGCAGTTTCTACTACGAACAAGCGAGTGGATTGATTTGCAACCTGATAGCCATCCTTCTGCTCTTAGTGGCCGACATACTTGACTGCACCGACGGTCAGTTGGCCCGCATGACCGGCAAGAAGAGCCGTATGGGCCGTATTCTCGATGGTGCGGCCGGATTTATCTGGTTTTTCCCCATCTATTCGGCCCTGGTCTACCGTTTCTACCTTCACCATGACATAGAGTTTGGCTGGTTGGGACTGAGCGACACCCCCACCAACGCGCTCATTGCCACTAGCGTGGTGTTCTTGCTCGGTTTGATTTCCGGCATCAAGGGACTGGCCGGTCAGCAGCGCCTGGCCGACTACTATATCCAGGTGCACCTTTTCTTCCTCAAGGGCGAGAAAGGCAGCGAACTCGACAACTCGAAGCGACAGCGTGAGATTTATGCGGGGATGACCTCTGACACCCCTTTGGTGGAACGGTTGTTCCAGAAGTCGTATATCGACTATACGCTCAACCAAGAGAAAGTGACGCCCCAGTTCCAGCGCCTGATGAAAAAAATCATCGAGAAATACGGCAGTGCGGATAAAATGCCCCAGTCGTTGCGTGATGATTTCCGCAGCCAATCCCTTCCACTGATGAAATGGAATGGCCTGCTCACCTTCAACTTCCGCTCGTTCTGGCTTTTCCTCTTCTGCCTGATAGACATTCCGGCGATGAACTTTGTATTTGAGATTTTCATCATGTGGCTGATTTACATATATGTGAATCGAAGACATGAACGGTTCTCGAAAGCGATTGCCGACAAGCTGTAAGGAAGATTGACTGACTGCGATGAAGTGGACCCGCAAACGCGTTAACAACCTGTTTTTCTTCCTCGGCGTTGCCACTGTCGTGGTGATGCTGTTCACGTTCGACGTGAGTTTTGTGGAGTTGTGGGACAATCTCTGCAGGGCAGGTTATTGGCTGATACCGATTATAGGTATCTGGATTGTGGTCTATGGCATCAATGCGCTGGCCTGGCAGAGCATCATCAACGGTGTGGGTGCCAAAGGGCAAGTGAGTTTCTGGCGCATCTACCGTCTCACCATCACCGGCTACGCCTTGAACTACGCCACTCCTGTGGGAGGTCTTGGAGGAGAGCCCTACCGCATCATGGAACTGTCGAAAAACATTGAGAAGAAGACCGCCACCTCGTCGGTGATTCTTTACGCCATGATGCACATGTTCGCACATATCTGCTTCTGGTTCAGTTCGATTTTCATCTATCTCATACTGGCATTCATGGGCGACCTGCCCCTGAACACCGCCACAGGCACCCTTCTGACGATGATCACCGTGCTGTTCCTGCTCGCCTTTTATCTGTTCTCGAAAGGCTACCGCAACGGACTGGTGGTGAAGACCATACGATGGATAGGCAAGATACCCGGACTGAAAGGCTGGAGCCGTCGTTTCCTGGAGCGCCATTCGGCCTCATTGGCAAAGATCGACTCTCAGATTGCCGCCCTTCACCAGCAAGACAAGCGCGCTTTCTACAGTAGTCTGTCGCTGGAGTTCCTCTCCCGTTACGTGCAGAGTCTGGAGGTGATGTTCATGCTATTGCTCTTCGGTGTGGACAGCGGAGGAGGCACCATGGGACTGCTGCTCACCTTCCTTCACAGTGTGCTGATCATGGCCTTCACCACGTTTATGGCCAACCTAATCGGATTCCTTCCCATGCAGTTGGGTGTCCAAGAAGGAGGATTCGTCATCTCCATCGCCGCCCTGGGTCTGTCGGCCGCCCTGGGTATCTTCGTGAGCATCATTTGCAGGGTGAGAGAGATTGTGTGGATTGTGATCGGACTACTACTGATGAAGCGGGAGTGAGGACGGATAAACGTCAAAAAAATACAGCAAACTACTCTTCGATTTCTCTGACCTTTTTTAGCAATTACACCCTATCTATTACACTCTATGATGACATCAAAGAACACGTCTTTTGACGGAAAAAAGCAACTATTCTCTTGTAAAGAGAAGCACCTTTTAGCGGGATTCATCCATTCTATTTGTATCAATCGAAGAACAATGTTCGTGGTGTGCCTGTTGCTATCGTGCATCGGCATGCAAGCACAGCCACGGTATGACTTCTCACGACTCCAGACAGAGCATCTGGACCGAGGTGTCGTGGCCGTGCGCCAGGATGCCAACCACGTGGTGGTGAGTTGGCGCACCCTGAAGAGCGACAGTCGGAGTCAGGCCTTTGATATCTACCGCGACGGAGTGCGGCTCAACAGCCAGCCACTGACACAAGGCGGCACATTCTACGTGGATGAGTGGCCAGCAGGCAAGGATGCCACCTATGAGGTGCGCGGAGGCGGCGCAGACGGACGTTTCTTGCTACGTGGAGACGCCCCCGAGGGCTACATCCCCGTGCATCTTGACAAGCCAGAGGGAGGCACCACCCCCGAAGGGCGCTCGTATACCTACTCGGCCAACGATGCCAGCGTGGCCGACGTGGATGGCGACGGCCAGTATGAGATTATTCTGAAATGGGACCCATCGAACTCACGCGACAACGCGCACGACGGTTTCACGGGCAGCACCATCTTTGACTGTTACCGGCTAAGTGGAGAACGCCTGTGGCGTATCGACCTGGGTAAGAACATCCGCAGCGGTGCCCATTACGTGCCGTTCATCGTCTACGACCTCGACGGAGATGGCAAGGCAGAACTGATTGTGAAGACTGCCGACGGCACCATCGACGGGCAGGGCAAAGTGCTCGGCGATGCCACTGCCGATTACCGCTACGGTGTGGCTGAAGCCCTCGCCCACCCTCTCGACACCGCCATCCTGAATCAGGAGCGCCGCGCACAGGAACAGTTTGCCAAGATGATGGCCGAAGGACAGAACTGGACTCAAGGCAAC
>Ga0256407_10011559_pt1 | contig 12190 bp, 7 predicted proteins | sample RumenRJG_04DNA_FD_193489 | JGI IMG/M metagenome (GOLD analysis project Ga0256407, IMG submission 193489) | Bovine rumen microbial communities from Lethbridge, Alberta, Canada - RJG_04 | ecosystem: Host-associated > Mammals > Digestive system > Stomach > Rumen | place: Canada: Alberta | collected... | reverse complement strand
GCTGCCGACCCCGTGACTTCACTCTATGGAGCCTTTGGAAAATATCTGCACGATAATAACATTTCACTGCAGGACGTTGAACAGGTGATGTTAACTGGTGTCGGAGCTGCCTACATTGACGAACCCGTGTATGGACTGCCAACGAAGAAAACCGATGAGTTTATTGCCGACGGTTTAGGTGCCCGGTTTGAGAGTGGTCTTGACAAAGCCATCGTCGTCTCGATGGGAACCGGTACGAGTTTCGTACAATGCGAAGGTGACAATATCCGCCATATCGGAGGAATAGGTATCGGTGGTGGCACCTTACAGGGGCTTGCCCGTGTAATGCTCAACACCCGTGATCCGAAACAGATTCAGAGTCTGGCTATGCAAGGCGATATCCACAACATCAACCTGCTGATTGGCGACATATCTACCCATCCGCTGCCGGGACTACCGATGAATGCCACAGCATCACTATTCTCAAAGGCGCAATACGATGCACCAAAGGAAGACATTGCCCTTGGCATCATCGTTATGGTATTACAGTCAATAGGTTCGGCAGCCATTCTCTCTGCTTTGAATACAGGTATTAAGGATTTTGTACTGATAGGTAATCTGACGCTCTACCCACAATGCAAAGAGGTGTACCCCATGTTGGAAAAATTCTATGACGTACACTTCCACATCCCTAAGTATTCAGAATTCTGTACGGCAATTGGTGCCGCTCTGAGTTTCAAAGAGTAAGGTTACTTCCGGTGCTTATCAAACTTATGGAGGAAGTAGTTGAAGGCTTCCAACCCTAAGAGAACCATCAACGTACTGCCGAAGGACAGTATATACATGCCTCCACCGCAAGCAAGTCCGATAGCCGCTGTAACCCAGAGGCCTGCTGCTGTAGTCAGTCCACTTACAATATTCTCGGTCTTACGGAAGATAATCGTACCTGCACCAATAAAACCAATGCCACTGACGACTTGGGCAGCTACACGAGAAAGGTCCCATCGCTGTAAATCATTGGTGAGGGCATCGGTAAAACCATATGCCGATACAATCATGAACAAGGCTGAACCAAGTGCTACCAGGAAATGGGTGCGAAAACCGGCCTCTTTCGACCTGTACTCACGTTCCAAACCAATGATGCCTCCTAAGACGGCTGCACAGAAAAGACGCAATAAAAACTCTACTTCTGGTATCATTTTACAACTTTCTAATAATTTTTATTTGCAAAGGTAATCAATTTTAGAAAAAAATGATTATTTTTGCAACACAAATAATAACTAAACTCAAAAATTATGTTTGGATTAGGAATGTCTGAGATTCTCGTGATTGCCATCATCGTCCTGTTATTGTTCGGTGGCAAGAAGATTCCCGAGTTGATGAACGGTCTGGGGAAGGGCGTAAAGAGTTTCAAAGACGGAATGAAGGATATTAACGTTGACGACGAAGAAGAGGCAAAGAAAGAATGAGTGAGGCGCTTACCTTCTGGGATCATCTGGACGAGTTGCGCACTTCATTATTCCGAATTATCTGTGCCGTCGCTCTCTTTGCCGTCATCGCTTTCGTGATGAAAGAGGAGTTGTTTGGCATTATTCTGGCTCCACGGTCGAGTGATTTCATCACCTATCGGCTATTAGGAACAGACGACTTTAGTATTCATCTGATGAATACGGGGCTGACCGAGCAGTTTATGATACACATGCAAACGGCTATCTATGCCGGACTGCTGATTGCCTCACCTTATATATTATATGAGCTCTTTCGCTTTGTATCACCAGGACTCTACGATAACGAGCGTCGCTATGCCGTTTGGATTGTAGGGGCTGCCTATCTGATGTTTATCATCGGTACGTTGGTCAACTATTTCATTGTATTCCCTTTTACGGTCCGATTTTTAGGCACCTATCAGGTATCTCCCGATGTCGCCAATATGCTGACGCTCCAATCGTATATCGATACACTGTTAGGCATGAGTCTGATTATGGGAGTGGTCTTTGAGTTACCCGTAGTGTGTGCCCTGATGGGGCGTATGGGACTTATCAATGGCAATATGATGTCAACCTACCGGCGTCATGCATTAGTGGCGATTCTGATAGTAGCAGCCATTATCACCCCGACCACCGATGTCTTCACGCTCTTTGTGGTGGCATTACCCATTTATCTGCTCTATGAAATAAGCATTCTCATTGTAAGAAAAGTAAACTAATCAAATACTATATATGTTAAGAAAAATCCGTATTTCACTGGCAGCCGTGACTTTTATCTGTATCACCTGGCTGTTTATTGACTTCACAGGAACGGCGCACGGCATTAGCTGGATTAATTGGATGCCCAAAATGCAACTGCTTGAGGCAATCCTTGCGCTGAATGTTGTTGCACTCGTTTTCCTCGTGGTGATGACGCTTGTCTTCGGACGCATCTATTGCAGTATTATCTGTCCACTGGGCATCATGCAGGATATCTTCGGCTGGATAGGAAAGAAGGCAAAGAAGAACCGCTACACCTTCTCGAAAGCCATCTCATGGCTACGCTACACCATGTTGGGAGTAATGATTGTTGCCATTGTCGCAGGCATAGGCAGCATTGTACAGTTGCTGGCCCCCTACTCCGCCTTCGGTCGCATAGCAACCACCCTCCTACAGCCCTTATATAAAATGGGTAACAATGTACTGGCAGCTATCTCCGTCAACTATGACAACTATGCCTTCTATCATACTGAGACCGGCATTCCCAATGTTACAATAGTTCTTATCATAGCCAGCGTGACCTTGGTAGTATTGGCATTCTTGGCTTGGCGTAACGGACGCACCTACTGCAACACCATTTGTCCTGTGGGTACAGTACTCTCATTCCTCAGCCGTTTCTCATGGATGAAAATTCATTTTAATGCCGATAAATGTAAGAACTGCTCGCTCTGTACCAAGAACTGTAAAGCTGCATGTATTGACTTTAAGAACCATCAGGTTGACTATAGTCGTTGTGTTGTCTGCGGTGATTGTATTGACAGTTGCAAGTTCGGAGCCCTTGAATACTCCAAGAAATCTACAGAATCCAATAATTCTCCCGAACCAAAAGAACCTATCGACCCCAGCAAGCGTAGTTTCCTGTTAGCCTCAGCTATGGTAGCCACAGCAGCCTTTGCTCAGGAAGACAAGATGACGGATGGAGGACTGGCTGAGATAGAAGACAAAGTTGCTCCAGAACGCCAGACCCCACTTACCCCTCCAGGTTCCCTGTCAGCAGCGAACATGGCGAAGAAGTGTACTGGCTGTCAGCTCTGCGTGTCGGAATGCCCTAATCAGGTATTACGCCCAGGCACTAATTGGCTTTCTATCATGCAACCTACGATGTCGTATGAATTAGGCTATTGCCGACCTGAGTGCACCCGCTGTTCGGATGTCTGCCCAGCAGGAGCCATCAAACCCATCAAGAAAGAAGAGAAATCATCTATTCAGATAGGTCATGCGATATGGGTGAAGAAGAACTGTATTCCTCTGACTGATGGTGTGTCATGCGGCAATTGTGCCCGCCATTGTCCTGTGGGAGCCATTGAAATGGTGCCCTCCGACCCTGACGACGAGGAGTCACTGAAGATTCCCGTTGTCAACGAAGCCCGTTGTATTGGTTGTGGCGCGTGTGAGAATCTGTGTCCTGCACGCCCATTCTCAGCTATTTATGTAGAAGGACACGAAGTGCATAAGGAGGTTTAATATGACAAAGAAAGATATATCACGACGCTCATTCCTCAAGCTATTGGGAGGAGGCGCATTGGCTACTGCCGCTGTTATGACAGGCTGTAAGTCGAAGAAAGATATCAAGGCCGTTCAGGAGTATGCCAAACAGGTGGAACCGCCTGTAGGCAAGATGACCTATCGTATCAATCCGAACACCAAGGACAAGGTGTCGCTGCTGGGCTATGGTATGATGCGACTGCCATCAAAGACGGAGAATGAAGATGATTACGATCAGGAGATGATCAACCGTCAGGTGGATTATGCCATCGAGCATGGCGTCAACTATTTTGACACGTCGCCTGTCTATTGCCAAGGCAAGTCGGAAGCCTGCACAGGTATCGCACTCAGTCGCCATAAGCGCAGTGAGTATTTCGTGGCTACCAAACTGTCGAACTTCAACCCTGCCGCACAGACGCGTGAAGGCAGCATCGCCATGTATCGCCAATCGATGAAAGACCTGCGGGTGGATTATATCGACTACTACCTGCTGCACGCAATCGGTGGCGGTGGTATGGAGAATCTGCATCAGCGCTATCTCGACAACGGTATGCTCGACTTCCTGGTAGAGGAACGCAAGGCCGGTCGTATCCGTAACCTCGGTTTCTCGTATCATGGCGATATCGAAGTGTTCGACTATCTACTCTCAGAGCACGACAAGTACAAATGGGATTTCGTACAGATAGAACTCAACTATCTTGACTGGGATTATGCCAACGAGATTAACGACAGGAATACCGATGCCAGCTATCTCTATGCAGAACTGCAAAAACGCCACATTCCTGCCGTTATCATGGAGCCTCTGTTAGGAGGGCGACTGGCCAATCTGCCTCAATACATCGCCACAGAACTGAAGCAACATGACCCAGAACGCAGTATTGCATCATGGGCTTTCCGCTATGCCGGTACACCAGAGGGAGTGCTCACCGTACTAAGTGGAATGACCTATATGGAGCATCTGAAAGACAATCTGCTTAGCTATTGTCCCCTGAAACCACTGACCAAGGTACAGATGGAATATCTGCAAGGGGACATTGCCAAAAAGATTGTAGGCCTGAGCAATATCCCATGCAATGACTGCAAATACTGCATGCCATGTCCTTACGGCATTGATATTCCTGCCATCTTCGTACATTATAATAAATGCAAGAATGAAGGTACGCTGCCTCGTGACAAAGGAGATGAGAATTATCGTGAGATGCGCCGTCAGTATCTTATCGGACTTGACCGTGCTGTTCCAAAACTTCGCCAGGCAGACCACTGTATCGGCTGTGGTCAGTGCGAGCCCCATTGTCCTCAGAACATTCGCATACCTCGCGAGTTGCAGAGAATCAGCGATTTCGTTGAGGCGCTCAAACAAGACAAACTGGAGCGTCCTAAAGACATGAAATAAGTAACAACAAATAATCCCCGGAATTTTTCCGAGGATTATTTGTTTATTTAGTTCACTACAAAATTGATAGCTTTCAAGTCTTTGTCAAGCGATGACGTACCATAGAGAATCTGATAATGTCCAACCTTCGTGGAGAGTTCATCAATACTCTCGTCGTAGTACTCAAAGGCCTCGCCGTCCAATTCAATCTTGGCAATCTCTGTTTTCCCTGGCTTCAGACTGAGTTTCTGGAATCCCTTCAACGCTTTGATTGGAGCACCGGGATCATCCAAAGATTTCACATACACCTGAATAGTTTCTGTTCCCTCACGTTTTCCCGTATTCGTTACGGGGACGGTAAGAGTCACTTTCCCGTTTTTCTTCATTGACCTAGCCGACAGTTTACCATTACCAACTGCAAAGGTGGTATAGCTCAAACCATAACCGAAAGCATACTGAGGGATACCAGTAAAATAACGATAGGTGCGATTCTTCATACTATAGTCAAGGAAATCAGGCAGATCACTTGTTGAGCGATAGAACGTCACTGGCAACTTTCCGCCAGGGTTATAATCACCAAACAGCACATCAGCCAGAGCCTTTGCTCCACCCTGTCCGGCATACCAAGCCTGCAGAAGTGCATCGTACTGTCCTTCTACACTACCAAAAGCAATTGCCGAGCCAGAACAGTTGACAAAGATGACGGGACGGCCTGTGGCATGCATCGCACGAAGAAGGCGCTGTTGTACTGAAGGCAGTTCGATGTCAGCCTTATCTCCTCCTTCTCCTTCCATCTGTGCCGAAATACCACCAATAATGACAATGGCATCTGCCGAAGCTACTGCATCAGCCAATGGAGTAAAGTCAACAAGGTTTCTTTCGCAGATATCGCCACGCAACATAGCGAACTGTCCATTGCCACGTCGGTATTCTATCACGACATCATAGACTTCACCTTCTTTTACAGGAAATGACTTGTATTCGCGTGAGCGATGAAAATATCCTCCCTGAGGGAGCGAAGGCTTTGCCGTTTCTATCACCTTGCCATTCACCTTGATGACATAGCCGTTATCTGAGGTCAGCGAATACTTCATCTCACCCGTAAAGGTTGAATGATACTTTCCACTCACTCTGACCGACAGTGAATCATTGTTTACACCCTCAGCAAAACCCCAGGCTCCAAAGGTAGTGAAAGCCAATTCTTTATAATAATCAGACTTAACAGGTTCGCCTTTTAACTCCTTATTATTCCAAAACTCTACAAACACGCCTTTACCATCATTAAAATCCTGCAGATGGTGAATCGTTGCATATTCATCATTCAATTCACAAGCTTTCTGATAAAACACTTTAGCACCGGGTACAGCCTGTCTGATACCCTCCAGTAATGAATGTGTATGTGCCTTGGTTGGTGTTCCACCATAATTACCATTCAACATAGCAGCATCATCGGCATTCGGGCCAATCACGGCTATGGTCTTGATATTCTTTGAAAGTGGCAATACCCCACCTTTGTTTTCCAACAGAACCATTGACTCGCGAGCAGCCTCAACGGCAAGATCATTATTTTTCTCACTGCTGATGACATCTGGTCCCAATTTAGCCCAAGGCAGGCGATCGGCAGGATCGAACATACCAAGTTCGAAGCGTCCCAATAGGGTCTTACGCAAATGTTGGTCCAGATCTGACTCTTTAATCATTCCCTTCTTCAAGCCTTCTTCCAGCGACATCATCACTTTACCACACTCCAGGTCGGTACCATTCAGTACTGCATCAATACTGGCAGATAATCCATCCTTATGAGTTTCATGCTGGCCTTTGTTAAAGAAATTATTGATGGCGTCACAGTCCGTCACCACAAGTCCGTTGTATCCCCATTTATTTCGCAGAATATCAATCAGCAGGCGGTCACTCGTGCAACAGGGTTTCCCTTCAAAACGCTGGTAGGCACACATAACCTCTCTGACATTTCCTTTCTTAACCAGCGCTTTGAAAGCAGGAAGATAAGTTTCCCATAAATCACGGTTCGTTGGCTCGACATTCATAGAATGGCGGAGCGGCTCGGGACCGCTATGAACAGCATAATGCTTGGCACAAGCGTGAGTCTTGAAATAATGATTGTCATTCCCTTGCATTCCCAATACCGTCTGCACACCTAACACCGCATTCATATAGGGATCCTCGCCACAGGTTTCCTGACCACGTCCCCAACGTGGGTCACGGAAGATGTTGACATTGGGACACCAGAAGGAAAGTTCCGGATTACCAGGATAATAGATAACTCCCATTGGCACATTGAAGATGTGATGGTCAGAACGGTTCCAGTTGGCTCGTGCCTCATCTGAGACTGTCGAGAACACATCATAAATGAGTTGCGCATTGAAAGCAGCAGCCATACCAATGGGTTGAGGATAGACGGTGTAACCTTCTTGACGCACACCATGACAAGCCTCGCTCCACCAATTATAGGAAGGAATACCCAAGCGATCAACCGAAGCAGACTTATTCATCATCAGCCCAACCTTCTCCACTGGGGTCAACAGAGATATAAGGTTTTCCACTCGGTCGGCATAAGGCAGGTCGGGATTCTGGAAGGGATAAGTATACTGTGCCGACACTTCGCCAGCAAACAAGACAAATAATGCGAGAAATAGCTTTTTCATATTCATCATTATTTTTTAAGACTAACCAATAGTTTTATTAAAGCCCTACGACGCTGAGACCACGTAGGGTAATCTGAGGCACGAAGTGTATGAACTTTAAAATCGGGCATCTGCGGGGCCTGCTGCATAAAGTCAAGTGTACTCGTTGTAATGACACAGGGCACCGTCTTTCCGTCAGCCAACAGCCGATCAGCTATAGCGTCAGCGCCACCCACCTTAAACCAACTCTCCATCGTGTCGTCATCTCCTGGTACGAGTTGAATAAATTCAGGACGAGTCGGCGTCGTCGGCATTGGCGACATATACCATGCTTCCATGCGTTCCACATCATAGTCTACACGTCCATGGGCAATGTCACCTTGAGAAGCAAAGTTGAAAGGCGAGCGTGGATTGTCTGCAATACTATACTTAAATCCTTTATCGGGTGAAAGATACATGTTCTGGGGATCTGCTACCCGCATTCCATCCACTACAAAACAATACTTAAAGGTTTCAAACAAGCAGTCGGTAAGCATGATGCTCCACACACCATCAGCGTCCTTCTTCATCTTCAATGTCTCGGGCAGTATCTCACTTTCCAGTTCCACCTGCTGTGCATCAGGAGCCTTGATACGGAACGTAATTCCCTGTTCAGTATATTCTGGCGAAATGAGTGGTTTGGGGAAGAGGCGTGCCATCACTCCTGGTGTAAACTGCTGCTCCTTACCTGTAGCGGCTGGGGCTGGTTGCGCCTCCTTCATTGCTGCTTCCGAAGCTTTCTTGTTGAAAAGCAGAGGCAATGTCTTAGACAGGAAGTATTTGGCATTCATCCATGTATGACCGAATTTGTCATTGGTAAACACCTTCACAGAACGGATACCCTTTTTGTCCAAAAATTCCATATAGTCACGTGCATTGCCATAGAGGAAATCATCCGTACCTACTCCCAACCAGAAGAGATGGATTTTCTTATTGGTCTCGTCAGTTTGATCGTACACTTGGGGAATATCCATCGAAGTGAACGAACTATAGGAACAAAGATACGAGAATTTATCGAGATTGCTTAGACCATTGAAGAGCGCTTGGTTACCCCCTCGTGAGAAACCACCGATAGCTCTATGGTCTGCATCGTTTTTCGTGCGATAGTTCTTTTCGATATACGGCATCAGATCATTGATCAAATCACGGCTAAACACGTCACCGCCAAAATTCGTCTGAGGCATAGTCAGGCTATCCGACTTGGCAGGTAGCAGTTTGTATGGATTGCCATAAGGTAACACGACAATCATTTCCTTAGCAGCCTTGTCAGCCAGCAGATTGTCAAGAATATAGTTCACACGTCCCACCTTATAATATACCTCCTCCGTATCTGTTGTGCCACTGATAAGGTAAAACACAGGATATTTTTTATCCCAACTCATCATATATGAAGGCGGCAAATAGACTACAGCAGTATTCGTTCCGCCAAGGCTCTTGGAATAGTAGTGGATATACTCCAACCGACCATGAGCTACCTGCCTGATATCGTGAGGGAGTGAACCTTCTTTAGCAGGAATCTCCAATAGACTGTTCTTGAATCCCTCGTTTGGGAAATACTGTGGATTCGCTGGATCCATCACACTGACTCCATCAACCACAAAACAATAAGGATACATGTCGGGAGCTGCCGGACCTAACGTAACACTCCACACACCTGTTTGTGCGTCGCGTGTCATCTCTTTACGACCAGCAAACTGCACATCCACAAATACCTGCTTGGCATTATCGTTCTTGTAACGGAATGTGACAGTGCCGTCTTCGTTGCACTTCACGGACTCTGTTACAGCAGTCTGTTGTGCCCAGCCATACCCCGCCAGCACAACGGCAATGATTGTTAATAGTTTTCTTGAGTAATTCATATGAATAATGTTTGATATTAAGTTGTTTTGATGATGCAAAGATACGAATAAGTGAGAACAATACAAAATAAAAAATGTTTTTTTAGTTAACATTTTATAATAAAGTGGTGACTAAAATTTACATTTCACACTTTAGCACGTCCTAATTACAGATTTATTTCTAACAAAATTTATGTTATGAACCTGTTATCTTACTACACTCAACTATTCAATTGCAGGAAAGCACTGTATCTCAGTCTCTTTCTTTTAACAACCTGCTACGTGTCTGCCCAAGACCTCAAACTTAATGATTTAGAATACTTTGACCGTCAAGGTGTCAATGTGCTGGTGTACAGCAACAATTTCAATGGAGGTTTCAATGACGAGAAAAATTCCGGTATTGAGATTATACACCATGGTGTGCGTACTGTTCAAGGCGGAGCTGTGAGACTGAACAACACCCCTGAGCAATGGGACTTGGTGCCCACGACAACCTCTCGCAAAGTTAATCGGGACACACAGTCAATAGAAGTTGGTTTGCGCTATAACGACTACGATTTTGACAGTCGTGTGGTGGTAACTGCCAAAGGGAAAGCGGTTGAAATAGCTGTATTCCTCGACAAGCCCGTTCCTGAAGCTCTTGCTGGCAAGGCTGGTTTCAACATCGAGTTCCTCCCATCACAATATTGGCAAAAAACATACGTGATGGACGGCCGTCTGAACAGATTTCCACGCTATGCTGCCAGCCAGACAGTTACACGACCCAATAGTGAAAAACCTCGTCAGTTCAAGGGGTTCAAGACTTATGACGATCGCGGAACCAATCGCTTTGTCGATCCACTACCCATGGAGACTGGACACGAAATCATTGTTGCAACTGATGCACCAGAACGAATGATTCGCATCAGCAGCGAGGATTCCGAACTCCAACTTTTCGATGGACGTATGCTGGCACAGAATGGTTGGTATGTGCTACGCAGTGTATTGCCTACAGGGAAAACGGGCAAGGTTGTTACATGGACTGTAGAGCCACATGCTGTTCCCGGATGGATACGCGAACCGAACATCGGTTTCTCTCAAGTAGGATATATCCCCGAGCAACCTAAGATTGCCGTTATCGAACTTGACAAGCAGGACCCTGTCAAGGCGACAGCTTCACTATGGCGCATAAAGACTGACGGTACGAAAGAGAAAGCCTTTGAAGGGGCCGTTAAAGAATGGGGACCTTATTACAAATATAATTATGTAAAGTTCGATTTCTCGTCTGTTCACGAGCCTGGTGTATATTATATCCAGTATGGTGATACCAAGACTAACGACTTCCTCATTGACAAGAGTGTCTATAATAAGATTACCGATGCCACCACAGACATTTGGATTCCCATCCACATGAACCACATGTATGTAAATGAGGGTTATCGTACCTGGCACGGAGAGCCCTTCAAAGAAGGCTACCTTCAGGCACCGCCCAGTGACCATTTCGACTTACATGCACAGGGTGCTACTACCGACACGAAATATAAACCATTGGAGCTCATTCCTGGACTGAATGTCGGAGGTTTCTTCGATGCAGGCGATTTTGACATTGAAACGGGTTCTAATATTAATGTTGTACAAAATCTTGTACGCGCTTGGGAGTTGTTCAAGCCACAACGTGATGAAACATTTGTCAGTGAACAGCAACGTTATGTTGACCTGCACCGCCCAGATGGCACGCCCGATATTCTCCAGTTTATCGAGCACGGCATGCTTAACCTCGTGGCACAGGCTGAGCAAATAGGCCACATGGCTTCTACGCTCTCTAATTCTGTGCTCGACAACTATCACCACTTAGGCGACGCAGCCTCGCTTACTGACGGTTTACATTACGATCCAAGTCTGAAGCCCTACGAAGTGTCTGCTGATGGCAAGCGTAGCGGAACACCTGACGATATGTGGGCCTTTACAACGCGTAATCCGAACCTCGATATGCAAGCAGCTGCTGTCTTCTCTTCTGCTGCCCGTGCACTCAAAGGATATAATGACCCACTTGCCCAGCGTGCCTTGAAACAAGCCGAGCGCCTAACTGCTGAAAGTGCTCAGAAAGTTAATCGCCGCCGTTTCGACATCTGGCAGATGCTCAATCGTCCTCAAGAGGAAGATTGGATACACGGCAATGGTTTCGTTTATGCCATACAGGCAGCCTTCGACTCTATTCCGCTGAAAGATGAAGCATACAAACAAAAGCTACGCCCCTACGTTATCAAATTTGAGAAATACATCAAGGGATTCGACAAAGACAATCCTTATGGTGTACCCATTGGACTTGGCAACTGGGCAGGTGTCAATATGGTACTCAACTTCGGTATTGCCATCAACTATGCACACCTCTATTATCCTGACATCATAGGCAAGGATGAGATTTATCGTGTAGCCAACTGGCTCTTTGGTTGTCACCCCTACCACAACTATTCGTTTGTTGCAGCTGTAGGAGCAGCCCGGCCCAAAGCAGTATTCTATGGCAACAACCGTGCTGACTTCTCGTTCATACCAGGTAACGTGGCTCCAGGACTGTTATTCCGCAAACCTGATCACTTCGAGAATTTCGAC
>Ga0256407_10011558_pt1 | contig 12191 bp, 9 predicted proteins | sample RumenRJG_04DNA_FD_193489 | JGI IMG/M metagenome (GOLD analysis project Ga0256407, IMG submission 193489) | Bovine rumen microbial communities from Lethbridge, Alberta, Canada - RJG_04 | ecosystem: Host-associated > Mammals > Digestive system > Stomach > Rumen | place: Canada: Alberta | collected... | reverse complement strand
ATCCCCAATCCCCAATCCCCAATCCCCATTATATTAAATATATTATATTTTAAATATATACATTATTTAAAATAATTAAAAATAAAATTATTAAAATACTATATATGGAAAAAAAAATTTTTTTTAATGTCAAATTATTTTAACAAAATTTTTAAATAAAATAATTATTCAAATAAAAAGATTAATTTTTTGTTTATTAAAATGGAATAAATATAAATATATAATTACCAATTTAAAAACCATAAATTATATTTTTGTAATTAATTTATTAAATAATTATTGTTTATTAAAATACTAATTTGTAAATAATAAATTTAATATCAATATTTTTCTTTTTATTTTTTAAAAGCATAAAAAAATAGTTTGAAATGATAATTATTTTCGAACAATTCATTGAAAAGAAAAAAATAAAAAAATTTTATTATAAAATTTTTTGTCTTTTTTGAAAAATCCACATAATAATTTTATTTATTAATTTATTAAAATGGAAATAAATTAAATGCTTTTTAAGAAAAAGGAAAAATGGTTAAAATTTTGATTAGATATAATATTAATAAATACAAGACTTTAAAAATTTAATATTATTTATATCTATTATATTTGAAATTTAATAGTTTATCAAATAGAATAATTAAAATCTAAAAAAAACAATTTCAATTGTATTTTTGTTTATTAATAGATTATAACTATAGTTTTTTTAATCTTTATTTTCTTGTTTATTTTTTAAATATCTACACCAATCATTTAAAATTTCTTCCCCTTCTTTAAAAGGAATACCTCTATTAAAAGGTAATTCTAAAAATTTAATTTTTTCATTTAAATTATTTTCAAAATAAAAAACTGAATTTTCATCAGTATCTTCCATTATAATTCTTTCAATTGAATTTAAAGGAATAGTAATTACTTTATTATCAATAATATTGACTTCTATATTTGAATTTGTTTTATTAAAAAATATAAAACTCATTCTTTGTTGAGTACAACCACAACAAATTATAGTGATAACCCATCCAATAAATCCTATTATTGGAATGAAAAATAATACACCTTTAGATATAGCAGTCAGAAATCCTCCAAAACCAAAAAGAAAAAAGGAAATTGCACCAAGTATTATTAATTTTACAGGAACTTTTTTTTGGATATAAATTTTTATTTTTTCTTGATTTATTAATTGCATAAAAGGATTATCATTAATATAAAAATATCCATAATTATTTATATGATTATCATTTATTTTATTTATATTATAATTAATTTGTTCTATTGTATTTGTTTGTTCTTGTAAAAGAGGCATATTTAAATTTTGATAATTATTATGATTTAATATTATAGGGATATTTTGATTATTTATTTCATTTTGTTGAGTAATCAGATTATTTGTATCCATTTTAATATATAAATTATTGCAAACAAAAATATAATAAAAACTAATTTTTATAATAATTATTATTATATTTTAAAAAAATGATAAATATTTTTTTTTAATATTCAAATTGAATTTCATATAAACAATATATTATTGAATTAAAATATTTATTTTTACAAAAATATATTAAATAAAATTATTTTTATTAAAAATACTAATTTATAATTAAAATCAATATCAATTATTCTCATTTTAAAAAATGAAATGAACCAAAAATATTTTATATTTAAAAAATTTTTATTTTTGAAATTATATTTTATTTAATTATAAAAAATAGAATATTAATTAAGTCCAAGCATATTCTATTAACATATGAAATTGAAATTTAATTGTAATTAAATAATATTTTTATAAAAATTTCAATTGATTATAAATAAATTTATCTTTTATAAAATTTTTAAAATATTCTTAAAGACTACTTTTATTAAAGTATATTTACCATTAAAATAAATTAAATAATCTTTTAAAAAATAAATATAATAATTTTACTAAATTCTTTTCCTTGAACTATCAGTGTTAATTACATTTTTATTATTAAATGAATGTTTACTATGATTATCTCTTTCAATTAAATAATCACTATTATCTATTGAATCTTCATTTGAAGAAATTAAAATTTTTTCTTTATAATCATCATTATTAATTTCCTTATTTTTATTATTACTTAATTCAATTCTTGTATCATCAGTCCTTAAAGAAATATTCATATTACATTTTAAATAATGTTTATCTTTTTCAAACTCTTGTTTAGATAAAACAATATTAATATCTTTATTTATTTCATAACTTATTTTTTCTTCAACTTTTCTTTGCTCATGTTTTTCTTTTCTACTTTTATATTTATCTTTTACTATTCCACTTTCAAAACCTAAATCTTGAATATCAAATTTTTTAATTTTGTATGAAAATATTTGTGATTTTTCTATTTCTTCTTCATTAGGATCACCTAAATAATTTTCTTTAATTAAAAGAACTGTTTCATTTTTATCAAATGAAATAATTTTATCTTTTATTATTATTAAAGGATTATATTTTTGGTATTTTAAATAATATTTATCTTTATTTAAATCTTCTCTAAATGAAATTAATTTCCTTATTTTAAATGTTTGTTTAAAGCTTGAAGTTTCAATAATATATTTTATGATTTCAATAAATGTAAAAATTATTGCAATACATAAAAAAAATTTATTAAGAATAAAATTTTTACAATTTTTTTTTAAATAAATAAAATGATTATCTAAAAATCCTTTAATTTGCTCATTAATTTTAACATGGCAATCAGTTAATTTATGTTTTTTTCTTAATAAAAATATTTTAAGTAAATAATCTCTAAAACTTACTTCATCTGCAATATTAGTTTCTAATAAAAAAGATAAATTCAAAAAAGATAAATTTTTTTCTATAGTTCTATCAATATCTAAAATAAATAATCCACTAATATCTTTTAAAGAATAATAATTTAGTATTATTTTATTTATTTTAGTTTTATTTTCATAATGAATTGAAACATTAACTTGAATTGGTTTTTTTAAAATTTCAATTATATAATTTGAAAATTCATCTATAGTAAAAACAGCACTTTTGAAATAAGAAATTGAGTATATTATTTCAAAAATAAAATAAATTAAATAAAATAATAAAAATACACCAAATGAAAAATATTCAAATCCTTTTTTTTTAATACATAAATAAATAAAAATAATTAAAGTTATCCATGATACTATTGTAAAACACCAACATATAGTTATTGCCTTTTTATTTAATTTTTTAATAGGAAGTGAATAACGATTTTTTGGAATCATATTTGTTTTCATTATTGGATTTTCAAAAACATTTAAATTTTCATCACTTTCCTTCATTTTAATTCAAAATAAAAAATTCAAATTTAAAATAAAAAAATTATAAAATTTTTTCATATTATCATCAAATCTTAAAAATTACATATATTTATATTAAAAAATTAATATTAAATTAATTATTTTAATTAATAAATTTTTACTATACCATTATGAAAAGTAATTTAATTTATTTACTATTTTTTATTTATTTTTAATAATTTTTATAAACATTTTAAAATTTGAATATATTTATATATTTAAAAAATAGAAATTTAATTTTATTTTTCATTTGGTGGTATCTCATCAATTTTTTCTTCATTTGTTCCAGGATTATTATTTGGATTTATTTCATATGTATATTTTTCTTCAAATGTACTATTTTGATTATCTTTATTTGCATTTTTTATTCTATCAAATCCATTATTATTATTATTATCTTGTATTTGATTTGCAACAATTTGAACATTCATTGCTGAACTTTGATTATTTTTAAGATTATTTACTTGTCTTTTAGGTAAACATTTTGCTATTTTTTCACATAAAAAAAAAAAAGGATTATAAAATATTAAAAAAACCACACCACAACAAATATAAATATCTAAAAATGTAAATAATGATATATTAAAATAAATTTTTTTAGCTCCCAAACCAGTTATTGGACTAACATAAAATAATAAATAATAAATTCTTGAATTACAACTATAAAGATAGAGAGAATCAAAAAATAAAACTATATAACCAAATTCAATTAAAACTCTATTAATAATATCTTGTCTAAAAATTTTTTTATTATTTACTCTTCTATCATTTGTTTTTATAGATAAATAGATTATTCCTATAATACAAAGAATTAATAATAATCTTAATAAATTATTTATACGTAAATTATGTTTAAGATTTTCAAAAAAATCCAAATTTTCAGAATAAAATTTAATTTTTTTATTTATTCCAATATATCCTCTATAAAACATTTGTTGATTAATATCATTTATATAATACAAAGGTAAATTATCAATAATATCTTTAATCCCATTTTCAATATATAAAGTACTTTTATTTTCATAATCTAATTCAAAATATCTATAATCTTCAACAGTGTCTTCACATCTAAATTTATCATTAGCATATAAAATATATTCCATTTCTTTCCTATTTTCATTTAATGGATTTCCACAAGGCATTAATTCAGAAATTTTTAATTGAACTAATATAATCCCATTATTTTTTTGATTGGTATAATGTAAATAAAAATCATTATTTAATTTAATATTTTTATATTTATAAGGTGTATTTTCAAAAATTGGATTTTGATCAATAAAAATATGATTTATTGGACAAAGAGAATTTTTAGGTAAACATAATTTTAATTCATAATGTGAATCTAAATAACCACAATCAATTTCATCAATTAAACATTCATAATTTGAATAACTTTTTAAATAATCAAGATAAAGTAATGTATTTTTTGATAATATTGGATTTAACATTATTCCTTTCCAAGAAAAATAACTTTTTGGAGGAATTTTTTTTATATTTATACAACCACTATTTAACATTTTTTTATCACATTTTTTTCTAATTAATTGATTTGAATATTTTTCATTTGTACTTGATAAACAATTACATGAATCTATAATTCCTTCCCAATTACCAAGACCAAGTTGTTCATTTAAATAATATACTGTTGAATTTATATTATTTAATTCATTTGGTTCAAAATCTACTATTGGTCTCATTTTCCAATTATTTATTAAATCTTTTGTATAACCATTTGAATATTCTCTTGGGAATAAATAAAAAATTATTAATATTCCTAATATTATTAAAATTGATAATGTTGTGTAATCATGGCTTAAATATATTCTTTTTATTTGATTAATATTATTGTCCATTTTTTTAATATTAAAAATATTTTCTAAAAAATATTTTTTAAATATTTATTTATATAAAAATTTAAGAAAAAGATAATTTTATTTTAATAATGATTAACAAATTTATATTATATTTTTTTATTTCTTATCAATTTTTTTTTAATAAAAATAGTTTTTTTAAAATTATTTTTTCTTTATTCTTATTTATTAAATTAAAACTATTTATTTTATCAGTAAAATCAATTTATTTAATTGATTATAAATAATATTTTTGTAATTTAGATAATTATAATTTTTTTTATATTTTATAATTTGTAAATAAAATAATAAATAAATAATTTCTTTTTGTTTTTTTTTCTTAATATAATTATCATATTTATATATTAATTTACAATTTGAATAATATTTTATTTCTCTTCATTACCATTATAAGAATTATAACCTTCATATTTATGATGAATATTTCCTAAATTATAATTATTTTTTCCCATATTATTATTATTCATATTTTGTAAAGTAGATAAATTTTTTAAAATCATCTGTTGTTGATATAAATACATCATTTGAGGATTAAATAATTGTTGATTATACATAAATTGACTATACATTTGAGGAGGAATTATATATCCCATTGTAATTGGATAAGGAATACTCATCATTTGATTTGGAAATTGTTGTTGATTATTATTATCAAAATTATTCATTTGAGTAAATGGGTTATTTATTTTTTGATTATAATTAAATTGATTATGTAAAGTATTTTTAAAATTACTTGGATTTGTATTATAATTTAGGTCTTGATTATAAAAATTATTATTATTAAAATTTGGATTATTAAATGTATAATTATTATTATTAATATTGCTATTATTATTATTATTATTATCATTATAATCATAATTATAAATATCATTTTTAGTATTATTATTACCATTTTTAGTATAATAATTACCATTTTTAGTATTATTATTATAATAATTATCATTTTTAGTATTATTATTATTATAATTATCATTTTTATTATTATTATTATTATCATTTTTAGTGTTATTGTCATCATTATAATTATCATTATTACTAATATTATCATCATTATAATTATCATTATAATTATCATTATTGCTATTATTATCATCATTATAATTATCATTATTGCTATTATTATCATCATTATAATTATCATTATTACTTTTATTATCATCATTATAATTATCATTATTACTTTTATTATCATCATTTTTAATATTATTGTTAATATTATTATCATCATTTTTAATATTATTGTTAATATTATTATCATCATTTTTAATATTATTGTTAATATTATTATCATCATTTTTAATATTATTGTTAATATTATTATCATCAATATTAATATTTTTATTAATATTATTATCATCAATATTAATAATTTTATTAATATTATTATCATCATTTTTAATATTATTATTATTATTATTTAAATATTCTGGATTTTCATTTAAAGTTTCTTTTGCATTATTTATTTTACTTTCTTTTTCATCTTGATTAATATTTAACTTATTTAATTTTTCATTTATTATAACCTCAATATTTTTCTCTTTTTTAACTTCAAAAATCTTCTCATTATTTTTAAACTCATTAATATTTTTATTTCTTTTCCAATTTTTCTTCCCTTGAAAATTATTTTCTTTTTTAAAACCAAAATTCCCTTTTTTATTTTTTCCACTATAATATTGAGCCCTATCAATATTATTATGATTACTATAATCTTCTCTTTTGAAATAATCATGCTCAAAATTTTCATATTGATAAAGATTATCATTAAAATCATTATAATCATTATATTTTTTTTTATTATAATAATCATTATATTTTTTTTTATCATAATAATCATTATATTTTTTTTTATCATAATATTTATCATAATTATTATAATAATCATCATCAAAATAACATTTATTAATTTCATCCCAACCTTCTCCAGGAATATAATTTAATTCTTCATCATAGTATCCTCCATGTTTATCATATCCTTCTCTATTAAAATAAACATAATCTGGATCCCAAAATGATCCATTTGGTGTTGTAAAAAAACCTTCTTCATCGAATTCTCCTTTAATTTCTTCATTCCATTCTCTTTCTATAAATTTTTTTTTCATTTTTTTTATTGATTTTATATTTTATAAATTAATTTTACCTTTTAAATATTTTTAATTTTTTTTAATATTATGAGATTTTTTTAGTTATTGTAAATATTTAATTTTATTTTTATGTTTTAAAAATTATTTTTTTTTAAAATCTTAATTTAATGTTTTTAAAATTGATTTAATTGTTGAAATTTGTTTATCTTTTTTTCTTTCAGTATAATAATTCATTGCATTATTTAATTGTTCAATTGCATTTTTTTTATCATTCATGAAAATATAACAGAGAGCAAGATTAAATTTAATTAAACCATTATCACTATTAAGAGGAATAATTGATTTATAAATTTGAATAGCATCTGCAAATTGATTTAATTTAAAATAACAATCTCCTTTAATTTTCAAAATATCAACAAAACTCTTATGATTAGTATTTAATTCAAATTGAATTTTAACTAAATCATTATAATTATTAAACTCTTTAATTGCCCCTTCATAATCACCTAAACAATAAAATGAATAAATAAATGAAAAATAAATTCTATTAAAAATATCTTTAAAATAAGCTAATTGGAAAATATTTCTTAAACTAGCATTTTTTGAAATTGAAGAATTAGTATAATCTATAATAGCTTTTGAATAATTTCTAATTTCTTTATTAAAACTTTTAGATTTTGCATTTAAAGCACTTTGACTTAAATCCGACAAATGATTATATAAAAATAAATAACAAGTTAAAATATTAGTCCAATCTAACATTTTTTGTTTAGATAATAATGAATAATAATAATTATCTTTTGTCTTATATAATTCTTTTATATTATTATCTTTTCCATTAGTTAAAATATAAAGATTTAATATAATATTATCCATTCCTTTAATTTTATCACCTAATAATTTTTGATAATTTATTAAATGTTCATTTTGTCCCTCTGATAAATAATTATTTTTATATGATTTACTCAATCCTTTCAATAAAATATTAATAAATTCAAATTCTGGTAAATCCTTAGTAGAATTTTTATTATCCATTTGAGCAAATTCTCTAAGAAAAGCAATATTTTTATCAATTTTATTACTAAATCTTTTAACTTGTTCAAAATCTTCAATTAATGAATAATAATAACCTAATAAAGCAGAAATATAAATAAATTCATTAATAATATTAGAATGACTTCTTCCATAAAGCATTTCTTTATGTAAAATATTATTTAATTCTAATAAAGTTTTAATACAATTTGTACATTCAAAACCAGAATTTTGATATTCATTTAATTGAATACCTAAACTAATAGCAATATCTTCTTTTTCTCCTTTACATAATTCAAAAAGAGATTCAATATTAGAAATTATTTCAGTTTTACTATCTTTTTGATTTAATCCTTGATAAATTTTAATTCTTAATAAAATATTTCTTATTTCAATATATTTAATTAAATCACTTGAACTTAATTGATTTTTTTGAATTTGTTCTTCAATATCTACAGTAATATTCATTGTTGCCATTAATGCATTATCATATTCTTTTAATAAATATTTAATTACTCCTAAATAATAATTCATAAGTAAATATTCTTCAATAGTTTTTTGAATTTGAGATAATTTATTTAAAGAATTGTAAAAAATTTTTAATTCTTGTGATGATCTTGTTCTTGTTTTAATTTCAAATTCAATTAAATTAAAAAGATAATATAAAATAACTTTTTGTTGTCCTCCTTTAACTTTTTCATAAATATCTTCTTTAAAATTTAAATTATAATAATTTAATGCATTTTGATTATAATCAATATCAAAATAACATATTGCAAGGATCATATTATTTTTTTCTTGAATATTAAATCTTGGGACATTTCCACTTTCTGCAAAAATTGTAAAAAATCTATCAAAATCTTCTCTTCCTAATTTTGGTCCTTTGAAAAATTGTTTTGCCTTATAATTTATAATTAAGGGATTTTCTCCCATTTGTCTAATGGCACTATTGATGAAAATCATTTTTTTTATATTTTATTAATAAATAAAAACTATTTTTATGATTTATTTAAAATGATAATATGATTCTATTACATTTTTATATTTTTTTTTTTTTGATATTTTAATTTTTATTTTTTTATTAAAATAAAATAATTCATTTTATCAAAATCTTTTATTAATTTATTATTATTTTTTCAAAATTATTTAAAATAAAAAAATTTAATTTTAAATGGAGATTCATCATCATCATCATCATAGTAATAATTATGATGTTATAACAAAAAGAACATTTTTCAATAAATATAAACCAATAAAAAAATTAGGAGAAGGTTCCTTTGGTAAAATATATTCAGCAATAAATATAAACACAAATGAAAAATTTGCTTTAAAAATGGTAAAAAATAAAATATATAAAAAAAAAATAAAAATTTTTAAATACCAAAATAGGAATTAAAAGAATCAAATCAAAATCTCCTTGAAGCAGAAGCTCATTTAATATGTTATTTAAAAGGATGTAAGAAAAAAAAAAAATTAACTTAATAAAAATTATATAACATTTAGTTGGTGTTCCCTCTGTTAAAAGTTATGGTTATTCAGGAGAATATAATATTTTAGTAATGGAATTATTAGGAAAATCACTTGAAGATTTATTCCAAGAACAAAAAAAAAAATTTTCAATTAAAACAGTATCAATGATAGGTATTCAAATGTTAGAAAGAATAGAATTTATACACAAAAAATTTATTATTCATAGAGATATTAAACCAGATAATTTCGTAATGGGATTAGATAAGAAAAATTATATTGTTTACATATTAGATTTTGGTTTATCAAAAAAATATCGTTCAATAAGAACAAGACAACATATAAAATTTACTTCAAATAAAAAATTAACTGGTACAGCTCGTTATGCTTCAATAAATGCTTTGAAAGGTTGTGAACAAAGTAGAAGAGATGATTTAGAATCAATTGGTTATGTTTTAATGTATTTTTTAAAAGGAAGTTTACCTTGGCAAGGATTACAAATTAATAAAGGTGAAGATAGATATAAGAAAATATATATTAAAAAAAAAAATACTAGTGCTGAAAGTTTATGTGAAGGATTCCCAAATGAATTTAGAGATTATGTTAATTATACTAGAAATTTAGGATTTGAAGATGATCCTGATTATAATTATTTAAAAAGTTTATTTTTTAAAGTTTTAGAAAGAGAAAATTGTATTATTGATTTTTATTATGATTGGATGAAAGAAAAACCAGAAATTTCTAATAGTTTTTATAATAAATATTTAAATGATAAAAATATTAATAAAAGGAATTTTAATATTGATGAAGATAAAGAAAATAATGATGATAATTTTAATGGGAAAATTTTGAAAACTAGTTATAATGAAATTAGTGGTTTTGGAATTGATAATAATTTGAAAAGTAATATTAATATGAATAGAGTTCATACTACTGGGAATGAAGAAAAAAAAAATGATATTAATTATGATAATAATAATAATGATAATAATAAAAAAAATGATAATACTGATGAGACTTGTTTTGTTTTTTAAATTTTTTTTGATTGATTGTGGATATAATTTTTTTTATTTTTTTTTATTGGTTATTATTAAATAAATGTTTAATATAGTTTTTAATATATTAAAGAATTAATTGTTTTTTTTATAAAATGATTTTTAATTTTTTAAATATTTCATTAAGACTTTATAAATTAAGGAACTTGAAAATAAAATGGAAAAAAAATATTTTAAGACTTTATAATCTTTTTTTATATCTTATTTTATATTTTTTTTATAAATTTTCCAACTTTGTTATCGAAAAATTTATTATTTTGCTTTTTTTAGATATAGATTTTAAATCTAATTTCAAAAATATAAGAAAATTTATATATTTGTAAAAAATGTTTTAATTATTCTAAATTATTAAAAATTAAATTATTTTAATAGGGAGTTTAATGGGAAGTTTATTATGTTGTAAATTTTTTTGGAAAAATGAGACACCCCCAAATAAAGATATAAAAAAAGAAGTTGATGATCCAATAAAAAGGAAAATTGAATTTAATGAAATTTCATTAACCAATTCAAAAAAAGACAATACAAATGAAATCTTTGATAAAAAAGATGAATTGACAACAAATATAAATGAAACAATTGAAAAAACAAATAAAGATAATGAAAATGAAGAAGATGATATAATTAAAGAAGATTTAAAATTAAAAAATAAAATAGAAAATCAGAAATCATTAAAAGAAGAAGAAATAGATAATAAATTAAAAGGAGATAATGAAAAAAAATCAGAAAAAATAGAAATTAAAAAAAATACAGAAGAACAAAAAGAAAATGATGATTTAAATAATCCAATATTTCAAAAAGAAGATGATAAAATTGAAAAACCAAAAGCAAATACTTTATTTTTATCACAAGGTATTGAAAATAAAATTAATGACATTTTAAATCAAATTGATGAAAATGAAAAAAAAACAAATGAAAATTCAGGTCCTATTAAAATTGAAACTCAATTTAAAAAAGTTAATACACAATATACTGAAGAAGAAAAAAAACAAAGAGAAGAACGTTTAAAAAAAAGATTAGATAAAGCAAAGAAAAAAATACAAATTGAACAAGAAGATAAATCTAAAATTCGTAAAGATGAAAATATTCTTAAAAAAGCTGAAGAAGTTGAAAAAAAATTAACGAATGAAAATAAATAAATTAAAAAATAGGTTGAAATAATATTGGTTAATTTTATTATTATTTAAAAATCATATCATTATTAATAATATAATAGAATATTATTATTATTTTTATTGTTTGTAATAATATTAACAAAAAAAATTTATAATAGAACTTTTTAAAAATATTTTTAATTTTTTTATCTTTTTTTTATTTATATTACTATCTTTATCCTTTTAAAAATTCATTTTGTCTGAAAAAATAAAAAAAAAAAAAATAAA
>Ga0256407_10011557_pt1 | contig 12193 bp, 9 predicted proteins | sample RumenRJG_04DNA_FD_193489 | JGI IMG/M metagenome (GOLD analysis project Ga0256407, IMG submission 193489) | Bovine rumen microbial communities from Lethbridge, Alberta, Canada - RJG_04 | ecosystem: Host-associated > Mammals > Digestive system > Stomach > Rumen | place: Canada: Alberta | collected... | reverse complement strand
GCAGAACTCTCTGCCAACAATCCCGACCAGTATTTCCACTATTTCGTCTCAATAGAAATCTTGCTCAGCGAGCGTGCGTTCTTCCAGGAACGTCGTCGCAAGACTATTGTGCTGACGACGGCACAGGCAGAGACAGCACAGATCAGCGACTTCCATTGTCTCTATATCAACCTGCCTGAACAACAGTTGTTGCGGGCCCTGCTCCAATTGGAACAGCATGCCCATAGCGGAGGGCGTAACCTGCCACCGACCGTCAGGGATGACAGCGAACAACGTCCGGTACTGACTCGTCGCGAGATAGAGGTTATGGCTCTCATTGTGCAGGGGTACATCAATAAAGAGGTGGCCGACAAACTGCATATCGGTCTGTCGACAGTCATCACCCACCGTAAGAATATCATGGAGAAGCTCGGGCTGAAGAGCGTTTCCGCACTCACCATCTATGCGGTCACCCACGGCTACGTAGATGTCAATATGGTAAAAAATTAAGACCACCCGCTTGGATGGTCTTAATCTTTATGCGAATATACACGTATTTGTGTTCAATTACACCGCTGTCGCTCTTAAACAATAGTGAAGAGGTTAAAGAAGCCTGTCATCATGAACACCTTCTTAATGTCTTCATTAATGTTCTGGATAGTAATCGTTCCTCCCTTGGCAGCTACTTCCTTACGAATGGTCAGGAAGAGGCGCAGACCTGAAGAACTGATGTATTCCAAATCCTTGCAATCGAGGGTGATGGCCTTGTCGGCATTCTCAAGCAGAGGAAGAATCTCCTGCTGGGCCTTGACGGCTGCTGGCGTGTCTAAACGGCCACTGACAGTGGCATACATGCCTTGCGGCTGTTGTTGAATATCAAATATCATCTTAATCTTAAATTTTTAATCTTACATTTCTCGTTTACTTCACGAGGGCCTTGCGGGCAGCCTCAATCTCAGCCTTCATCTCGTTCATCTGTTCCTTCAGCTCCTTAACAGTGGTAGCGTTGAGGTGCTCCAGGGGAGTCATGGCAGAAGCGATAGGAGCAATCTCTGGGTCGTACTGGGCCAGACGGTTGGTAGCATCAAGGATGAGGATGATACGGAAAGTAACGTTGGCGGCAGTCTCGTCAGTGAAGGTGCTCAGGAACTTGTCCTGGTTCTGGGTGACGATGTAGAGCTGCTCAACGAGGGCTGCAGAGGCAATCTGCCAGAAGTAGTTGATGCGACCATTCTCGTTCATGGCGTCGTAGAGCTCTGAAGAGGTCTCAAAGAGACTACCCTTGTCCTCAATATCCTTGAAAGAAGGATCGTCAATGTCGGCAGCGAGCTTGGTGATAGCCTTGTCATAGTCCTCAATGGGCATCTCATAGAGGTTGGCAATGCGCTTGTCAACGTTCAGAGCAGCCAGTATACGATACTTCTCAGCGAGAGTGGTAGCCTCGTCAGCAACGGCGGCGTTGAGCAGATAGGTGGGCTTCACCTGCTTCTCTTCCTTGGTAAGGGTGATACCGTCCTTGGTATCCTTTACAAACTTAGGCTGCTCAATCTTGCTGAACTCAGCAGCGATGCTGTCGAAGTGCATCTTGATGCTGGCTTCAATCTGTTCTTGTTCAAAACTCTTCAGTGTGTCTGCCTCTTCGGCATTGTTGGCACTCTTGTTACCTCCGCATGCTGCGAAGATGATGGCTGCGAAAGCCAGGATAGATAACTTTTTCATCTTTTCTTTTAATCTTTAAGTTATTACTAATGTTTATTTTATGTTTCAAGTTTCATGTTTCATTTCCTTACGTATCGGCCAGGACAGTCGTTGAGCAGCAGGAGGATGCATAGCAGACTCATGAACAGCATGATGCCGATATTGAACCACAACGTCTTGACGTGCCAAGAACCCACCACTTTCTGACTGCTGTAGAACGGCGCATTGCCACAGGTACTGAATGGTGTGAGGAAGATGAGCCCGGTGCGAGGTACGATGCTACTCTCGATAACATCGACCATCGAGTGCTGGTCGGCACCTACAACACAGTCCTCAAGCTTGAGATTGTAGTTGTCGCGCTTGAGCTCTAGCACGCCGTCCTTGCCAATGGTTCGCAACAACTGACTCATAATGGCGTCGCGCTGCAGCGCCAACTTATTGCTGCGCTTAGTGAGGTACTTCTCCGCCTCCTGCATGTAGTCGTAGAGTGACTGGTAGTCGTAAGCACCCTGATAGGGCTGGATGCCACAGAAATCGGTGACTCGTGGCAGGTTGTCGCGGATAACCTCTAGATGCTTTGGATCTACAGGCTTGTGGTTCTTCTGCTCGTCGCGCAAAGTCTGCAACTGTGACTGCAACTCATAGAGGTAGCCCATGTTATAGAACTGGTTCTCGTATTTCTGACGGTCAATGTCGAAGAACTGCTTCTCATATTTGTTGTCGGTGAACGACGAGACGGCCAGCGCCTCATAGGCCCAACGTGACGGGATGAGGTTACCCACCAATGGTACGTTACCCGTCGTGCTCTTGGGGGTAAGGTCAGAGAAGCTGACTACCAGTCCGCAGAGTAGTATCTGTGGAATCAGCAGCATCGGGATGCTGATATAGATGGCTACGATACTGCTGAGGCACTGAGAGAGCAATAGTCCCGTGAGGTTGGCTAGGAATGCTGTCACAAAGAGGATAAGCCACCACGTCGTGAAGAGTCCCTCGATGCCCATCATGGTATTGCCCACGAGGATGAATAACAGTGTCTGTATCAGAGATAGCGCACCCATGAAGATGATTTTCGACCAGATATAGCTGCCGTATGACAGATGCAGGAAGCGCTCGCGCTTCAGCAGGGCGCGGTCTTTGAAGATTTCCTCGGCACTACCGCTCATACCTGTAAAGGTAGCCACGATGACGGCCATGAAGAAGTAGCTGACAAGGTTCTTGTTGTTCATGACGCTATAACCCTCAGGGGGTGCAAAGCGTGTCAGATAGCCGCAGACCAGAGCCAGCAACGGTGCCTGTAGCAGGGCGATGGCCATGTACTGCGTATTGGTAATCTTGGTACGGATGGTACGGCTCAAGAATATCAGGAACTGTTTCAGCGCACCCGGCTTCTTCTGGTCAGAGTGGGGCACGTCGCTGACAGTAACGGGTTCCATACCCTTTTCGGCTTGTGCCTTCAGGTAGAGCTCATGCCATTCCTGTGGTGTCGTCTTGCGCTCGTCGGAGAGCTCGCCACTGCTGTTGAGGGCCTTCTCATCGATGATGTTCAATACAATCTCCGGATTAACATTACCGCAGGTAGGACAGGCGCTGGTCTCAGCATCTGCATAGTTTGCTGCCTCCTTGAAGTAGGTCACCGCATCGATGGGGTTACCGTCGAAGACGGGATAGCCACCTTTGTCGAGCAGCCACAGACGGTCGAAGAGCTTATAGACGTCGCTAGATGGCTGGTGGATATTGACCACGATGAGCTTGCCTTTCAGCGTCTGCTCCTTCAAGAGGTTGATGACCTTCTCGGTATCTGCTGACGACAGACCGCTAGTGGGTTCGTCGAGGAACAGCACGGCTGGCTCGCGGATAAGCTCCAAAGCAATGTTCAGACGCTTACGCTGACCACCAGAGATAAACTTATGGATAGGTGAACCGACTTTCAAATCTTTGGCGGCATCAAGTCCGAGGTCTTTCAGCGTCTTCATGACACGACGGTCAAGATCCTCAGCACTCATGCCCTCGAAGCACAGCTTGGCCGTGTACCAGAGGTTCTGATAGACGGTGAGCTCTTCGATGAGCAGGTCGTCCTGTGGCACATAGCCGATGAGCGCCTTAGCAGCAGGCTCTGTAATGCTGTGCCCATTGATGGTGATAGTGCCCTGCTGCGGAATCAACGTGCCATTAAGCAACGACAGCAACGTGGTCTTACCAGTACCCGAACCACCCATGATGGCCAACAGTTCGCCATTACGCAGCGTAAAGCTGAGGTCGTGCATGCCGTTGTCGCTGTTGGGGAAACGGAAGTTGATGTCGCGTCCGCAGAAGGTGACAGCCTGTGCGGTGTCCTGTTCTTTCTGGTAGCAGGCAATAATGGACGAATAATAGACGGGCTTGCCACTGGCACTCTTGAGCACACTGCTCTGCAACCATACCTGATAGGCTCCTGGCAGGATGGGGATGTCGTTCAGCAATACCTTGTCTTTCCCGTCATAGCTGAAGAGCAGCAGTCCAGTCTCCGTGTCGTACAACGTCTTGAGCACGCCCTCGAACCCTTCGAGCCGGTGCAACTTGACAAGCTCTGTCTCCTGACCATTCACGAAGTCGAAGAAATTCTGATATTGTGACTTGGAGATATGGAAATGCTCAGCCATGGTGTCGAACATATCGACAGCCTGGATGCCGTCACTGCCACAGAATTCCATCAGTCGGAGCAACAGCAGAGCCTCCTCACTGGTACGAATCTTTCCGTGCAGATTGGAGCAGATGCCACTGACGGTGTCCTGTGTATTCAGGTCGTCAGTCATCTCGTAGGCCATACGCATGTCGCTATACAGGTCGAGATAAAGGTCGGTATTGCGGATACCCAGATGGCGACGCAAATAGCTGACGAGCATGTCTTTTGCCCATTGCTCATCTACCTGCTCTTCCTTTCCGAAAAGAGCAAACAGACTGATGAAACTGGATAATATGACGTCGGTCATCTTTTGTTTAAGCTCTGCAAATTTATTAAAAAATACAGACTACCTAGGTATCTGACTAGTTAAAAAAACTAAATACGTCCATTTCTGCCTGACTTTTATCGACAACTACACCAATTTTTTGCGTAGAGTCAGTATATTCTTACCATCAATACGCTCATAGTTGATGCTGTCCATCAGCTGACGTACCAGGTGGATACCCAGTCCGCCAATGGGTCGATCCTCTGCACTGAGCGTAGTATCGACCTCAGCCTTGGCAGTGGGGTCGAAGGGGATACCATTGTCGGTGATGGTAAACTTGAGACGCTCCTCATTGGCTTGCGCCTCGATGTTGACGTTACCGAGAACGCCGGCAGGGTAGGCATAACTCATCACATTGACGACAGCCTCCTCGATGGCAAGATTCATCTGGATAGCCAAAGAGGGGTCAAAGTCAAGCTCTTCGCATACCATGTCGACAAAGTCGGCCAACTGCGGCACCTGTTCGATGTCGTTCTTAAGGGTGATGCTGTGTTGCATACGTATGTGTTTCTGTTCTTTTCGATATTGTACGGCCATCATCGTCAGGTCGTCGCTCTGTTCTGCGCCGCCCACAAACTCTTTGACAGCCTGTTCCATGGTCTCTACGACGTACAATGGGTCATAGTTCTTACCGTCGTACAGTTGCTGGGCCACAGCTATCATGCGATGGTCGTCGAAGAGCTCATCGCTGCTGTTAGTGGCCTCTGTCAGTCCGTCGGTATAGAGGAATATCGTAGTGCCATAGCAGATGGTAGCCTCCTGGGCTTCGAACTTATAGCCCTGCATGATGCCCAATGGAACATTGGGAATAATGGGCAACTCGCCCATGCCCGAACCGATGAGCACAGGGGCACAATGGCCTGCATTACAATAACGCAGACGTCCTGTGGGCAGATCAAGAACGCCCACCCAGAAGGTGACAAACATATTCGACTCGTTGTCTTCAGCAATATTGTCGTTGATGTGTCCTACTATCTTGGCAGGGTTACTCTCGTGGGCTGATACGGTACGGAACAGGGAACGTGTGACTGCCATGACCAGTGAGGCCGGGATGCCCTTGCCACTGACGTCACCCGTGCATAGGTATAGCTTTTCGTCGCGGATGAAGAAGTCGTAGAGGTCACCACCCACCTCCTTGGCTGGCGTCAGACACGCATAGATGTCTATATCGTCACGATCTGGGTAGGGTGGGAATGTCTTCGGTAGCATGGACATCTGGATGTTACGGGCAATCTGCAGCTCGCTCTCCATGCGACCCTTGGCCTCGTTGACGGTCTTCGTCTCTTCTATCTGGCGTATCAGTGATGTCTGCATCTGCTGGAAGGAGTTGCGCAGCTGGCACATCTCGTCCTTGCTGTTGATGACAGGCAACTCATTTTGGAAGTTTCCCTTCGCTATCTCGTCGGCAGAGTCAGCAAAGAGCTGTAGCGGACTGGTAATGCGATGGATGGTAAAGCGGCAGATGAAGAAGATGATGATTAGTCCCACGAGCATCAAACTGATGATAATGCCCCCTAAGGTAAAGGCATCCTCGTACATCGTCTGATAAGGGATAACGATGGCCATAGACCAACCAGTACGCTCGATAGGGGTATAGAAGATGGCTGAAGAGATGCCGTTGTCACTGAATGTCGCCATTCCCCTCTCTCCGTTAATCATCTCGTGACCGATGTGGTCGTCGATGGTGTCTTGGGTCTCCATGGCGTACGAGAAGTAGCTCTGGTTCAGGATGCGCTCCTTGTCGGGATGGACGATGTAGGTACCATTACGGCCAATGATGAAGCTGTATGCCTTGATGTCATCTTTTTCAAACTTCTGAATGTTCTGGTTGTTCATCTCGTCAATCCTGCTCATCTGAGCGGTCAGCCAGTCGATCGAGATATCGGCCGTGACGACGGCATACATCTTACCCTGCTTGTCGAAGAGCGGCCGTGAATAGGTCGTCATCGTCATTTCACCGCCGCCAATATCGTAGTAGGGATCGCTCCAGTAGGCTTTCTTCAGCAGTTTGGGTATCAGATACCAGTCCATACAGTGGTAGTCGTAGTCATCATTGCCCAATTGTTTGGTGACAATGGTGTTAGAGTCTTTGCGGTAGGCATAAGGCGAGTAAAAGACTCCCTTGTCAGGAAAGAAATCGGGCTCGAAAGCAATGGCTGAACCAACAATGACGGGGTTCAGTCGGAGTATACGCTCCACGATGGAGTAGAGCTCGTCAGGAGTGTCCAGACTTTCTTCTATTTCGGGAACGGTATTCGCAATGGCTACCTCCACAGTGGTCAGCACACTGTTGGTTTGTCCGTTGGTGTTGGCCATCATACCCGTCGACCGTTCTTGAGCCTGTTCCATCATAGCCGTCGTAGACTGCTGGAAAATCAGAATGGTCACCACCGTCATGATGAGGAACACCGTCAACATAATCCAGCGGGTCAGGCGAGTGGCAAGCCTATGTCTGTAGCTGACTTTCTTCATGGGCGGGTGATTTGTTGATAGGTGATAGCTTCCTGAATGGTCTTGTTCTGCAACAGCACGCTATTGGCATGTTGCAGTGACGACTCCTTCAGTTCATAGGTTCGCTGACCGCTCTTCGGGTCTTTCATGACGTTCAGAATCTCGTTGAGCATCCAGCGCTGGGCGGCACGGTTGGTCTTCACATGGCTGGCCTTGGTGACCTCCATGACGATGTCCAGTGCTTCTTCCTGATGCTGGACAACCCATTCCCAGCCTTTCTTCGAGGCTTCGGCAAACTGCCGGGCTTCCTTGGGATGCTGGCGGTAGTATTCTGCTGAGACGTACAGCCCGTCCTCAGGAATATTGTAGCCAATGTTACGGAAGTATAGTGTATGACTTTTATCTACGTTCTGGCCTGCCATCATCAGCTGGTAGTATTCGTTGTAGGTCATAGCCATGGTGGCGTCAATAGCTCCTGATATAAAGAGGTTCACGTTCTGGACAAAGGGTATCCACTCTATGTCCAGGTTGAATAATTTGTCTATCAGCAGTCCCAACTCCACATAGTCCACCTTCCAGTGCCCCATGCGCATTCCTTTCAGGCTGGAAACGTCCTTGATGGGCTTGTGGGAGATAATCATCTGCGAATTGTTCTGTGAGGTTTGCAGCAGGTTGACAAGTGGCAGCCCGCCGGCAATATTCTTCATAGCCGAGATGAGGTGCTGGGTGATGAAGTCTACCTTGCCATCTCTCAGCAGGTTCGCGCTGGAGTTAGAGGCTGACGGGTGGATGATGCGCACGTCCAGTCCTGCTTCCTTGTAGAACCCTTTGGCTTGAGCGGCATAGTAGCCTGCAAACTGTGCCTGCGCCGTCCATTGGGGTGCAAACACAATCTCTTTGCTTTGGGCCATTGTCAGCGTGCTGACCATCATGGTTAGTAGTATGACAGCAAACTTTCTCATATTTGGGGGCAAAGATACGAATTAATTATGAATTATGCATTATGAATTATGAATTATTTTGTATCTTTGCATCCGATTTTTTCTTGAAACATGCGAAATAAGATTATTCAGATACTGCTGTTCCTGGTTTTGCCGCTCGTGGCAATGGCTCAGAAACATACGGAATTCGTGGGTCTGTCGTTGGCACAGGCCCCTGACCTGTTGGCAGAAAAACTGGTGGAGAAAGGTCTCCATCGGGAGTACGGTAATGACTTGTCTGGACGTATTGCCGGACTCGATGTCTGGCTGCGTATTGGTGTCAACAAGGATAGTGTGGGGTGTAACTACCTGCTACTGACAACGCGCCATCAGCAGGGCATCAGTCTGCAGGAGGACTATGCCACGCTGATGCGATGGATGCAGAAGAAGTACGGACAGCCTACCTGGGAGTCGACGGTACGTTCACACCGCTTTGCACGTTGGTTTGTCGACTTCGACCGCGACATCGTGATGGTTGCCACGGCATCGGCAGGCGTGGAGGTGTGGTTCTATGAGAACCATCAGGTGCGCAATGTAGACTATTACGCCATTCTGAAATACTGTGAACGTTATCCTAATGATAATATACCTTATTATACCGCAGAGGATCAGGTGACGTGGAAGAGTACAGCACCCCCTGAGGTCACAAAGAAAAAGGTATCAAAGCGTCACCGCAAGGTTCGCCGTCACCGGACGACGGGAAAGCGTAGGCGCCGCCGCTAATCAATAACCGTTAACCATTAACCAATAACCGTTATTCCATCGGGAACAGGCCGTAGAGCTTGGCATCGATCATGTCCGTGACAATCTTGAAGTCTTCGGGCTTGTCGCCAAACTTGCAGGTGTCGCCCTCAATGATGATGAGCTGTCCCTTGTACGTGCTAATCCATTCTTCATAGCGTTTCGACAGACCTTCCAGGTAGTCCAGTCGCATGGTCTGCTCGTAGTCGCGGCCACGTTTCTGGATTTGTGCCACCAGCGTGGGAATGCTCGAACGGATGTAGATCATCAGGTCGGGCAACTTCACCAGCGACATCATCAGGTCGAAGAGGTCGGTATAGTTGGCAAAGTCGCGGTCCGACATCATTCCCTGAGCATGCAGGTTGGGGGCAAAGATACGGGCATCCTCGAAGATGGTACGGTCCTGGATGATGGTGTCCTGTGACTTCGATATCTCCACGACCTCCTTGAAACGCTTGTTCAAGAAATACACCTGCAGGTTGAACGACCAGCGGGGCATGTCTGCATAGAAGTCGGCCAGGTACGGGTTGTTGTCGACGGGTTCGAAACGAGGTGTCCATCCATAACGATGGGCCAGCATCTTGGTCAGTGTGGTCTTGCCACTTCCGATGTTTCCTGCTACTGCGATATGCATAATTCTTTAGGTGTTAGGGGTTAGAGGTGAGGGGTGAGAACAGGCCGAAGAGGTCACTGTCTATGCGGTCAATAATCTGCGCCAGATCCTTCGGGTTGTTCAGGTAGTCCAACTGGTCCTTTTCTACTGTCATCACCTTGCCGGGGTACTTGTGGTAGATAAAGTCGTCGTAGCGCTCGTTCAGGTTCTGCAGATACTCCAGCTGGATGCTCTGCTCATATTCGCGGCCACGCTTCTGGATATTGCCCACCAGATGGGGCACCGAGGCGCGGAGGTAAATCATCAGGTCGGGCACACGTACCACCGTCATCATCTGGTCGAAGAGCTCCATGAAGGTCTCATAGTCACGGTCGGACAGGTGGCCCATGGCCTTGTTGTTCTCCATGAACACATACACGCCCTCGTAGATGGTGCGGTCCTGGATGATGGTGTGGTCGGCCTTCGCAATGTCTATCAGGTCGCGGAAGCGTTCTTTCAGGAAGAATACCTCCAGATTAAACGACCACCGGTAGATGTCGCGGTAGTAGTCCTCCAGATACGGATTGTGGTCCACCGCCTCAAAGCGAGCCTCCCACCCATAGTGTTTGGCCAGCAATTGCGTCAGTGTCGACTTCCCGCTTCCTATATTTCCTGCTACTGCAATGTGCATTGTTTTAGATTTGATGGTACAAAGGTAATCAAAAGAATTGAAACTACAAAAGAACGTTGTACTTTTTTCGAGAAGTGCGCTCGAAAAACCGAAATAGTATCATCCAGCGCTGCTAAGACACAACTCATACTCCGCACATACCTTTCGCCATTTCTTCCATAATCCTACTCCATTTTATTTCATATTCTACTCTACTTTAACTCCATTACATCTCCAATTCATACAATTGGAGATGAATTGGAGATGTATTGGAGATGAATTGGAGATGTATTGGAGATATGCTTGATGAAAGAAAGAGGATTTCCTTTGAAACTTATAAGGAGAAATGGAGGATTTCCTTTGAAACGAATGAGGATAATTGGACGGAAAAGAAAATTATCCACTCGATATTCCTTACCGAGTGGATAATGATGCATATTTAGCGGTCCTGTACCTATAATAATATGACAGGAATCCGAATATTATGACAGGAATCCGAGGAGAGCACCTGCGGCGACGGCGGAGCCGATGACACCTGCCACGTTGGGACCCATGGCGTGCATGAGCAGGAAGTTGTGGCGGTCGTACTCCAGTCCGAGGTTGTTGGAGATGCGGGCTGCCATGGGCACGGCACTCACACCGGCATTACCAATCAGCGGGTTCAACTTCTTGTCCTTGGGCAGGAACACGTTCATCAGCTTGACGAACAGCACGCCGCTCATGGTGGCGATGATGAAGGCTCCGGCACCGATGGCGAAGATGTAGATGGTGTTGATGGTCAGGAACTCAGAAGCCTGCGTCGAACAGCCTACCGTGAGACCCAGCAGCATGACCACGATGTCGTTCAGGGCGGCACCGGCAGTTTTAGCCAGGCGGGTGGTCTTGCCGCTCTCCTTCAGCAGGTTGCCGAAGAACAGCATACCCAGCAGGGGCAGACCGGACGGTACGATGAACGTGGTGAGCAACAGTCCGATGATGGGAAACAGGATGCGCTCGGTCTGCGATACCTCGCGGGCGGGCTTCATCTTGATGAGGCGCTCCTTCTTGGTGGTCAACAGACGCATCAATGGGGGCTGAATCAGTGGCACCAGTGCCATATACGAGTAGGCACAGACCGCGATGGCACCCATCAGGTTGGGCGACAACTTGCTACTGAGGAAGATGGCCGTAGGACCGTCGGCGCCACCGATGATGGCGATACCTGCTGCCTGGTTGGGCTCGAAACCGAGGGCCAAGGCAAACATATACGCGCCGAAGATACCAAACTGGGCGGCAGCACCGATGAGCATCAGCTTCGGATTGGCCAGCAGGGCCGAGAAGTCGGTCATGGCACCAATGCCGAGGAAGATGAGTGGCGGGTACCAACCCTGTCGGACACCCTGGTAGAAGATGTTCAGCACGGAGTTGTCCTCGTAGAGACCAATCTCCAGACCGGCATCAGCACGGAAGGGGATGTTGCCGAGGATAATTCCCAGTCCGATGGGCACGAGCAGCAGGGGTTCGAAGTCCTTCTTGATGGCGAGCCAGATGAAGAAGGCACCTACTGCTATCATGATGAGGTTTCCTGCCGTGACATTGGCAAAGCCCGTGTAGGTCAGGAACTCATTGAAGTTTTCGATGATGAAATTAGTAAATCCCATAATTGTCAATTATCAATTAACCAATGGTCAACATGGTAGCACCTTCCATGACGGTGTCGCCCTGATTCACGAGGACGGAGGTAACGGTGCCTGCCGATTCTGCTTCGATGTTGTTCTGCATCTTCATGGCCTCCAGTACGATAACGACGTCGCCTACGCCGACCTTATCGCCAACCTTCACGTTGATGGCATTGATGGTGCCGGGTAGCGGAGCCTTGACAGCGGTGCCGGCACCTGCTGGTGCTGCAGCCTGTGGCTTGGCGGCGGGAGCAACGGGAGCAGCAGGTGCTGTGGGGGCTGCGGCGACAGACTCGCTGGCCACTGACGTTGAGCGCTTGGTGGCAGCCAGTGCAGGGTGCTTGGCAGCGTTGATGGGTTTCTGCATCTCAATCTCGAATGGGATGCCGTTGACGTTTACTCTGGCTATCTTGCCTTCTACTTCGGCGGTTTCTACT
>Ga0256407_10011556_pt1 | contig 12193 bp, 8 predicted proteins | sample RumenRJG_04DNA_FD_193489 | JGI IMG/M metagenome (GOLD analysis project Ga0256407, IMG submission 193489) | Bovine rumen microbial communities from Lethbridge, Alberta, Canada - RJG_04 | ecosystem: Host-associated > Mammals > Digestive system > Stomach > Rumen | place: Canada: Alberta | collected... | reverse complement strand
TTTTTTGTAAAAAAATTGAATTCCTTTTTCGCGTGTGATACTATAAATCCAAATTTACATTTTTCTTGAAAGGAGGAAAATAACATGAAGTACAAAAAGTTTGCACTTCTTGCACTCGCAGCCGGGATGATTGTTGGTTGTGGAGAAGGTCCTTCCGCGCCTAATTGGAGTGCAGAATTCAAAACATTCGTAAAGGATAACTTTTACGGACTCGAAGTTCCTTATTTTGGAACAAGTGAATTAGGTAGCTTTACTTATCAAATTCACGATGATTATGGATACGTTGAAATCTTTGGTGGCGAATTAGAGTCGTCAGAACCTATTAAAACTGCTGCTAAATTCCTAGAAGAGAAAGGATTTGTTGATTTACTCGAAGACTATCGTGAAGATCCTCAATATGCCGAACAAGTTAAATGGACATATCCTATGGAATACAGATTTGAAGCAGAAAAAGTAGGACCAAGATATATTCGTATCGGTTTATCTGGTAAATTACCTACTGCCCCTGCTGCCGCTGCTGCAGATGAAGTGACAGAAGAAGAACCAGCAGAAGAACCAGCAGAAGAAAAGAGATCTTTCTACGCTCAAGTATTTGATCCATATTATTATTCTTGGTATGATGCTTTTTCAACCGATTTAATCTCTATCGCTTTTGGAGAAAAAACCGGAGAAAAATCATATGAAGAAGATGAAACAATAGCTGCTGAGCTCGTTCCTTATGCAGGTCAAGCTACTTATCAATCTAGCGGAAACTATATTCCTGATCTCGATGACGCCATCGCTGAAGTCGCGGAAAATGGTTACCTTAAATTCTGGATGCAAGATGTCGTTCGTGCAGAATTAGATGCCTATGCCGCAAGTTTAAAAACTGCAGAACAAGCTTGGGATGTCTATACTTACGAAGAACACGAATTAGAACCAGGCTATCTTGGACGTTTATACAAATTAGTTTCCCCAAGTAAATACTTCACAATTGATGTTTATTTTGCTGAAGGTGAAGCAGCATTGTTTAGAGTTGCTAAAGCTCCTGCTTCTATTCCACAAGTCATCAAAGACATGGAACCAGCTTTATTCGAAAGCAATGAAGTTACTGCTTATGACTTCGAATATTTCGAAGATACAGAATCAGGCGAAAGCGGATATCAATACTTAGAACTTTCTGAAAACGCTGCTCAACCTTCTGGTGAATCACTTAAGAGTGCAGCTGCAGCTTATAGTGCATTAGTCGCAGATGAAGACTTAAATGCAACTGAAGTTGTTGAATTTGGTATTCTTAGTGCCGCTGAAGGTCAAGGCGTCTTAGATATCCAAGATAAAGAAGTTGTTGTCTATGCAGATTATAAAATGTCTAGCCTATCTACTTTTTACTTCTTCTGGGGTATTGAAGTAAGCGATTGGCCAACTTATCCAGCAGAATTAACTAATGAATTTATTGCTGCTGCCGGTGCATCAAACATTCACCAATTCTTTGAACAAGAAGATGGTTCATTCAAATTTGGTACTGAAGCTGAAAGTGAAGATGATGTTATTGCTGTCTTTAATGCAATTAAAGGCTTAGAAGGCGCAACAGTCTTAACTGAATACAATCAATATGAAGATGGTATCGGTAGAGTTGCTCTTAACGAAAACACCATGGCGGTTATCGAATTTATTTCTGAAACCGAAACATCTGAATCTGGCGAAGCTCAAACATATTACGGCTATTATGTTTCTTTAGAGGCAATTCCTAACTTCCCAACTCAAGTTGTCACTATTGCTGATGCCTTAGCTGTTTCTAAATTTAATTTTGTTGAAGATTCTGAAGGTGTTTGGGTTCTTCCTGAAAATGAAGAGGACACAACTCTTTGGGCTGATGCAAAGACCAATTTAGATGGTATTCTTGAAGCATTAAAAGCTATTCCTGGTATTGAATTTAATGAACCAGAAGTTAGTGCTGAAACTGCTGAAGAGTATGGCAGCTACTACGTTGCTGGTTTATTAGATGGCAAATTAGTCGTCCTTGAATCTGTTACAGTAGGCCACGATGAAAGTTGGAACGGCTATTATTCCGCTCGACTCACTGTTTGTGATCCAAAAGAAGATGATCCAGCCGTCACTGCATTTATGGAAGCTGTTGCTACTGCTGCAGGACTTGAAGTTGAATTTAGTCAAATTGATGGAAATTACTATTTCTCTTCAGATTATCCAGAAGAACTTCCTGAAGCAATTACAACAATGACAGAATATGCTCAAAGCATTGTTACTAAATTAGCTGCTGCATGTCCAGATGTTGAATATGCTACAGAAATCGTTGATAATGACTGGTATGTTGAAATCACAATTACATATGGTGATTATACTATCTTAGTTGATATCTATGATATGCTAGATTATTATGAATGCTATGTTATTGAAGCAGAAGCTTCTTTAGCAGAAGCTGAAGCCTAATAATACACAGCCAATTAAGTATTACTTAAACAATTAGGCTAGAAGGCCACAACCTTCTGGCCTTTTTTATGCTCTTAAAACTTTTGATATATTCTCAACTTCAATCATTTTTCTTTTACTAACTCGTATTATATAGATATAATAATACAAGCGTTTTATACGTTAAAATGTTAAAAAATGATTGAAATAGTTGAAGCTAAAAATAAAAAACAAATGAAGCTATTTGCAACTTTCCCTGTAAAGTTATATAGCAAATGCAAATACTATGTTCCTAGTATTGTAGAAGATGAAATGGTTATTCAAGATGAAACCAAGAACTTTTCAAAAGGTACAAGTGACTGCAAATGCTTTTTAGCGTATAAAGACGGTAAACTTGCTGGGAGAATATGCGGCATTATCAATCACGAATCTAATAAAAAGTTTAATGAAAAATGTATTCGCTTTAATCGAATCGATTTTATAGATGATATTGAGGTCGCTAAAGTATTAATTCAAGCGGTAATGGATTATGGAAGAGAAAACGGATTAGATACGATTCATGGCCCTTGGGGATTTAATGACACTGATCGAGAAGGAATGTTAACCGAAGGATATGATAAAATATCAAATTATGCGACTAATTATTCTTATCCATATTATATAAAGATTATGGAATCTCTTGGCTTTGAAAAAGAAAGCGAATGGGTGGAATTCCAATTTGATATCAATCATACTGATTCTAGATTTCATGATGTCGCTGAGCAACTTCGTCAACAAGGCTATCGCGATTTATGCGATACTCTGACAGTTAAAAAGATTATTAAAGAGTACGGAGACAAATTCTTTGAATGCTATAACAGGAGTTATGCGGCTTTAGATAACTTTGTTCCTGTTGAAGGAGAATCTAAAAAAGCAACCTTAAAACAATTTGGCACTATTTTAAATAGAAATTATTTCTCGGTCATTGTTGATAAATATGATAATGTTGTGGCTTTTGGTGTGGGTTTACCATTTATTGGTAAAGTATTAAGAAACGCCAAAGGAAGAATGTTTAGAGCGGCTATTCCTCTACTTTTAACTATTAAAAATCCAAAAGCAGTGGAACTCGCCTTAATTGGGGTTGATCCAATTTATCAAAATTACGGTGTCCATGCCTTAGTGGTGGACCGCTTCATTAATTCGTTTAAGAAACATCATATTACGGAAATATTTATGGATCCGGTCTTAACTACGAATAGTAAAATGCTACAAACCTGGAAAGGGATGGAAAAAACTGTTCGTCAAAGAAGACAAACATTTAAAAGACCAATTGGAGAGTTATAAAAAAACCGCTTACGCGGTTCTTTTATTTCTCGAAGAACTTTAATAACTCTTCGTAGACTTTTTGATTCTCTTTTTCGTTTAGAATTTCATGCCTCATGTTGTATATTGTGACAGCTTCAACATTTTTATAGCCTATTTTTTCTAATAAGGCTTTAGAAGAGGCTCTACCTTTATCAAAGCCAGTACATGGATCATCTTTACCAGCGATTAATAAAATTGGAGTGTCTTCTTTTACAGCTTTATATTTTCTTGCTTTACCCATTTTTGATAATAAGCACATTAAGGCATCAAAACTACCAAGGGTGAATTCCACTCCACAAAGTGGGTCAGCAATATATTTATCAACATTCTCTTCATTATAACTAAGCCAATCTAATGGAGTTCTTGGGTTTTCAATAGTTTTATTAAAGGCTCCAACAGCGAGGCCATTAATTAATTTAGAGTGACCTTTACTTCCTTTAAATAATTTAACGCATTTAGTTAATACTTTACCAATTCCTGCAATTGGATTTGGATTAACATATCCACTTAAAGCAACTTTTGCATATTTAGATCCATCAGTTTGCATTAAGACTCTAGAGATAATTGTGCCCATTGAGTGTCCGAATAAATATAGAGGTAAGTCTTTATATGTTTTTTTAATGTATTTTCTAATTTCTTTTTGATCGGCGATGATTAATTTATCACCCTTTTTATTAGAGATATGAGATAGAAGTGGAGCGGATTTACCGTGCCCTCTTAAATCAGATGTGACACATGTATAGCCTTTATAACATAGATAATCTGCAAAAGCATCATATCTTTCTTTATATTCTTCCATGCCGTGGATAAATTGAATAACCGCTTTTGGATTTTTAGCTTCAAAGACCGCTAAAGATAATTCATAGCCATCAACACTTTTGAGTGTTAGTTCTACTTTTGACATAATATGTACCTCGCTTAACTATTATAGAGCAATTAAAAGAATAAAAAAAGGACGTAGAACTCGCTAATTAAAGCCGTATATACATCCTAGAAATAATAAATCAAATTTCAAATCTTATTTCAAGAAAAAAAGAGGAAATCAATGAAGATGACGATGCTGATATCAGAAAACTATTTGATAAAAAAAGATGATTTCACCATCGGAATAAATCCTACTTGGGCGGGAGCGACATAGGCTCACCAAATCATCTACCAATATTTAATATAATCACCATATGTATTGTCAATAATTAATTATATTAATTGCAGTTTTTCGCGCTTACACGCATAATATATGTGTTATGAAAACTAATAAGTGTTTTGAAACATTTCCTAAAAGAAATGAAGTGAAAGAGTTTTTAAAGGAACTCAAATCTTATATGTATCCTAATTATTTCGAGGATGCTGGAGATGATATCTCTTCTTTTAAAAAGAAGAAATTAGAGGTTATCGAAAAGATTTATCTAAAGTCTATTTGTAAAACTACTTGGGATAAGTTTTCTTTAGTAATTGATGAAATTAAAGCTAAATTAGATAAAGATTTAGATTTTTTCTATGAAAGCGATCCTGCTGCTGATAGCAAAGATGAAATCATTATGGCGTATCCTGGATTTATGGCTATTGCTTATTACCGCATTGCTCACGAATTATATAAATTAGGGGTTTGCTATGTCCCTAGAATCATCACTGAAATTGCTCATTCTAAAACTGGAATCGACATTCACCCAGCTTGTAAGATTGGTTGCCCTTTCTTTATTGACCACGGTACTGGCGTTGTCATTGGTGAAACTAGTGAGATTGGTAATTATGTAAAAATGTATCATGGGGTGACTTTAGGAGCGCTTTCTTTAGAAGGTGGTCACTCACTTCATGGAGTAAAAAGACACCCAACTATCAAAGACTATGTCACAATTTATTCTGGCGCTTCTATTTTAGGTGGAGAGACAATTATAGAAGAACGAGCAGTCATTGGTTCAAACGTTTTTATTGTTAACTCTGTTGTTAAAGACACAAAAGTTATTTATTCGGAAAATAATATCAAAATTAAATAATATGTTATTTAGAGGTATCGTCATGAATAAGAAATTCTTATTACCAATATTAACTATTGGACTAGTTTTATCTTCTTGCGGGGGAGATAGTACCCCAGTAGCTCATAAATTAGATCATTTAGACCTTGATTCTTCTAAGTGTCAAACGACTTTTACTTATGGAGAAGAGTTTAATTATGATGGACTTAAAGTAGTCGCGGTATATGATGATGACACCTCTATCACTGTTAGCGATTATAAAGTTAATACCCCTGATATGTATGTTCTTGGTAGTCAAGATGTCAAAGTTCAATATTTAACAGTCAGTAAAACTTATCAAATCAATATTGTTGAAGCACCTAATTATTTCCCTACTAGTGAAGTTATTACATTTTTATCAAGTAGAGGAGTAGAAAATCCTGCTAATTATTTAACAAGTAAAATTAAAGAAATTAATAAAATTATTTCTTCTGAAATTGTTGAAGAAGATATTCCTTATTATCATGTTGAAACCAATATTACTCAGGCATATTATCAAGAAATAATGTCGGAATTAGCCTCATTAAATTGGGGTAATGGAGAAGGTGGAGTGTTAGTGGACCCTACTTTAACTATTGGAGTGCATGGTTATTCTATAATTAATTCCTTTGCTTTTGATTTTTACGCTTATAGTGATTTAATCTCTATCCCTCCTGAAGATGATCCAGAAGAAGGGGAAGATAAAGAACTCGACTTCCCACTTCAAAATGCAGGATATATCGCTAAAGAGAGTAATTTAGATGGGAAGAGTTATACATTTAACCAAGACTTTACCTTTTCTTTTGCTAAAAATGGAAGCAACACTCCAATTTCAGAAAAATCTAATTATGTAGCTTTATATGCAAATAACTCTTTAACTATTTCCTCTAAATTCAAAATAAAGAAAATAGAATTCACGAATCAAGATTCAACTAAAAATGGTGATTTAGCAATTGGAGAAGAAAAGCTAGTTAAATCTAGTGGCCTTACAACTTGGGTTGGTGAGGCTAAATCTATAACATTTACCGCTATTAACCAATATCGATTCTCTAATATTAAAATTACATATTTTGAACACGCTGAACCAGTAATCGAAGGCTTAAAAACTATTAAGGAAGTTTTAGATTTTGCTAAAGATGTAGAATATACACCAACAAATGGTTGGTATTTAACAAATAGCACTGTGACAGTTAAAGTGAAGGCTATTGACGCAATTGATAGTGTGACCACTAGTGGACTAGACGCTAATGCTCGTGGAAAAGTGTTATGTGTTGATGAAACTGGATATATAGTTTGTTCTAGTGGAGTGAGCAAATCTAACCAAATTGATTTTTATCAAAGAGTGAAATATTATATCAAAGCAGGAACAACTACTTATATTGTGACTGGTAAATTAGCCTTCTTTAATGATGTTGTCGAGATTAAAGTTGATTCATACCAATATGATCCTGATTTAGAAATACAATATGATTTAAATGACTTTGTCACTCCTGGAATTAATACCAGCGAGCTACTTATGAATCACTGTAAATCCATTAAGACCAATAAAGATGGTTATGGATTGGGCAAGATAATTAAGATGCCTTCACTTACTTATTTTAATAAGTATAATGACGCTGGAAGTTACTATTTCTTAGATATAGAGGGTAAATTAGTTCCAATATATTCCTTACTTGATAAAGATAGAAGTAGTCTACAAGAAGGAAAAGTTTATGACATTATTGGCTTTGAATCTTTATATAAAGGAAGACCATCTTTAAGAATATTAGACGTTTCTATTAACTCTACAAGTGATCCAGCAAGTTTTGATTTTGCTAATGCAGTTAGTAAAGAAAACACTAAATATTTCTATAACGTTAATAGCGAGAATTCTAACTATCAAGAAGAATTCTATAATAGCGTTACTACAATCTATAAAATGGATGTTTATGTATCTTCTTATGCCTATGATAAATACACCTTTAATAGTAGCTATTATGAATATAATAAATCATATACAACCGGTAATAGCCAAGTGGCTGCTGCTCAACACTATTCATTAGGTGTCTTTAATGAAGATCTTGAATATAAACAGTTATTTACTGATTTCAATTTGGCTATTGCCAGCTCAAAAGAAGAAGCAGACAATTTACAGTTAACTTTATATTTTACTTTAGCGTTCTTAGATACAGTGGACGGTAAAAAAATGTGGAGAGTTAATGTCTTTGAAGATTTGGTGTTTGGACTAGATTACTACGAATCAGAAACTCAAAATATTGACTTCACTTCTATGACTCCAAGTCATGATGAAAATAAGCAGTGGTATCAAGTAGGAGACTTAAAAGTCACAAACGCCTCAACTGATATCAATAATTATTCTTATTCTATTTATTATCTTAAAGTAGTGGACGGAACTTCATTAACTATCGAATTTAATAAACCGATATTTGCCTTTACTTTATATCATAAAACCTATTCATATATTGCTGGAGTGGGCGAATTAGCTATTGCTAGTTATCGTCAATTTAAAGATCACACTGTGTTTCTATTATCTAATCCTACTACATCAATTAATATCGATGATTTCGCGGTTGGCGCTAGTAGAGCCAATGCATATTTAGGGATAGAAAGTATGACAGTTAATTATTAGGAGGTAATATGGGATTACGTTCAATTAAAGAAATTTTTATTACGGGTCATGGGCCAAGTAGTAGTCATACAATGGGGCCATATTTTGCCTCACAATATATTTTAAAAAAATATCAAGGACTTAAACATGTAGAAGTTACTTTATATGGTTCATTAGCCTTAACCGGTAAAGGTCACTTAACCGATTACATTATTGATGTTGCCTTTAAAGATGTTCCTCATAAGATTATTTTTAATAAAAAAACTAAAACCAAACATCCTAACACCATGACCTTTAAAGTGGTTGACTCCCTTGGTAAAGAACATTTAGAAAATGTCATTTCTATCGGTGGAGGAAGTATTGTCACTGTTGACAATATCAATGAGATTGGCGCTAAAAATATCTATCCTCATACACATATGAGCGAGATTATGAAATATTGTACCTCTCACGACATGTCTTTTTATGACTATGTTGTTGCTCATGAAGGTAAAGACATCTATAGCTATTTTAAAGATGTTTTAAAGGTAATGGATGAAGCCTATGAAAGAGGCTTAAAGGCGGAAGGGTATCTACCAGGTAAGTTACGTGTAAAAAGAAAAGCAAAAGCGATGTATGAGGCTATGGAAGATACAACCTTAGGCGTAAATGATGTAGCGATGAATGTCGCGATTGCCTCTTTTGCAGTTGCTGAAGAAAATGCTTCTGGTGGGATTATTGTTACCGCTCCAACGTGCGGTAGCGCAGGTGTACTTCCTGGATGTATTAAATATCTAAGAATGAAGAAAGTGTCTGATGAGAATATCATCAAAGGCTTAGCGGTAGCGGGCTTATTTGGCATTGTCTGTAAGATGAATGCTTCAGTTAGTGGAGCAGAATGTGGTTGCCAAGCCGAAATTGGAGTAGCCTGCTCAATGGGAGCGGCAATGATTGCCTTTTGTTTTGGAAAAGAAATCGCTGATATTGTTCAAGCGGCAGAAATTGCTTTAGAACATTCTTTAGGCTTAACTTGCGATCCAGTTGATGGATATGTCCAAATTCCTTGTATTGAACGATGTGCAATTTACGCAATTAAGGCCATTAACGCGGTTAAACTTGCAATTGTAATTCCTAATGATGATATTCATGTTAGCTATGATGATTCAATTAGAACAATGTATCAAACTGGATTAGACATGAATAAGAAGTATAAAGAAACATCATTAGGTGGACTTGCAGAATTTATCAAATAATTGTTATCAAATAATTTTACAAAATTATTATAATTTTGCTATTATATAGAGCGCACTAAAAAAGGAGAAAGAGTTATGTATCGAGAAAATTCATGGAAAAAATATAACGATAAACAAGAAAAAGAAGTCTATAAATTTGCTGAAGGCTATAAAGATTTCTTATCCGCTAGTAAAACTGAACGTTTAGCGGTTTTAGAAGCTAAAGTTAGATTAGAAAAGGCTGGCTATAAAAACGCTGAAGAATTTAAATCAGTGAAGCCAGGCGATAAGATTTACTTTGTAAATAAAAACAAAAATGTCTGTGCTTTTATAGTTGGCAAAAAACCTCTTAAAGAAGGATTAAGAATTTTAGGAGCCCATATTGATTCTCCGAGAATGGATTTAAAAGAGCATCCATTATATGAAAAGAATGAATTCGCTTTAGCGGATACCCACTATTATGGTGGTATTAAAAAATATCAATGGGTTACAATTCCTCTTGCGCTTCACGGAGTGGTTTGTAAAAAAGACGGTTCAGTCGTTGATATCCATATTGGTGAAGATGAATCTGATCCAGTTGTTGGTATTTCTGATTTATTAATTCATTTAAGCGCTGATCAACTTCAAAAACCAGGCGCTAAAGTGATTGAAGGCGAAGCTTTAGACTTAACTATTGGTAATAAACCACTTAAAGGTGAAGAGAAAAATGCTGTTAAGGCTAATGTCTTAAAGATTTTAAAAGAAAAATATGACATTGAAGAAGAAGACTTCATTTCTGCGGAAATCGAAGTTGTTCCAGCTGGAAAAGCTAGAGATTATGGTCTAGATCGATCAATGGTTGCTGGCTATGGTCATGATGATAGATGCTGTGCTTATACTTCTTTAATGGCGTTAATTGACACTCAAAGCGTTGAGCATACAGCTTGCTGTATTTTAGTTGATAAAGAAGAAATTGGTAGTGTTGGCGCTACTGGAGCGCAATCCCGTTTCTTTGAAAATGCAGTTACTAAATTATTAGAGCTTTCTGGAGAAAAAGATCCTCTATGGGCCGCAAGAATCGTCTTTGAAAATTCTAAGATGCTTTCTAGTGATGTCTCTGCAGGATTTGATCCGCTTTTCCCAAGCGTTTCTGATCCAAATAACGCTGCTTATTTATCTTATGGCTTAGTATTTAATAAATATACTGGTGCTAGAGGTAAATCAGGCAGTAATGATGCTAACCCAGAATATTATGCTTGGATTAGAAGAGTGATGGATGATGCTAAAGTTAACTGGCATAATGCTGAACTCGGAAAAGTTGACCAAGGTGGTGGAGGTACAATCGCCTACATCTTAGGAAATTACAATATGAATGTTATTGACGCTGGCATCCCAGTTTTAAATATGCACGCTCCTCAAGAAATTGTTTCTAAAGCCGACTTATTTGAAGCCTATAATGGATATAAAGCATTCTTGGGGGCTAAATAATGGAAGAAGCAGTAAAAGACAATTCTTTAAAAGCTAAGTGGTCTAGATTTCATAGCAAATTAAAACATACATTTACAGAAACAAAATTTGGTCAAGTTTGGATTAAATATCGTTTACAATATTTAGCCTACACTCTTCTTATGGAAGCGGTGATGGCAGGTTTATATTTCATCGCTACACGTATTCCTACTCGAGTGGTGACATTTGACACTACCATTATTGATGACAAGATTCCATTTATCTCATATTTCTATTTCTTCTATTTGTTCTACTATGTAGTTCCAGAATTAGCATTATGGGCATTATCGTTCTGGGATAAAAAGAAATCGCTCAATTTAACTAGTTCATGTATCGTTATGTCTTTCTTAGCGTTTATTTGCTATTGTTCTTGCCAAGTGAGAATGGTTCGTCCTCAAGCTGAAGCGATTGTTGCAGAATACGCTAACTTTTCTAGCGTCTATAATTTAGACACATTCTTCAAGTGGGCAGTTAACTTACAATACACTAAGTTAGATCCTATCCCAGTTAACTGTATGCCGTCTTTACACTGTGCAGTATCTTCTGCAGTAGTATTGACCGCTATTCCTACTGGAAAAGGAGAAGGTAAATTCCCAATTGGTTGGCGAATCTTCTTCGGTTTATTCGGCTTAGGAATTATCCTTTCTACATTTATTATCAAACAACATTATTTCTTTGACGCTATCGCGGGAACATTTGGATTTGTCCTAGTGTACTTCATTATGAAGCTATTAGTTGTTCCTGCAATTGATAAACATAGAGAAAAGAAACAATTACTAAAAGAACAACTTCTTAGCGAAAACTAATAAGGTTTTATTATACTGAAAAGGTAATTTAAACTTATATTTTGAGGAAGTTGCAATTAATTATTCAATTAACGCTAATAAGGTTTATCTTTACAAAGGGAATAGATTTATATAAACTATTCCTTGCGATTTGGCGAACGTGGTGAAGTGGTTAACACATCTGGCTGTGAACCAGACATTCGTGAGTTCGATTCTCATCGTTCGCCCCATTTCCAGTGAAATATCCCCCAAAATTTTGCCCAGATAGGGTAAGATGAAATGGAGGATTTTTTATATGAAAACGACTCTAGAGGAAAAGTTGCGCCTCGTAAAACTGCACATTGATGAGAATGTTCCTATTTT
>Ga0256407_10011554_pt1 | contig 12194 bp, 10 predicted proteins | sample RumenRJG_04DNA_FD_193489 | JGI IMG/M metagenome (GOLD analysis project Ga0256407, IMG submission 193489) | Bovine rumen microbial communities from Lethbridge, Alberta, Canada - RJG_04 | ecosystem: Host-associated > Mammals > Digestive system > Stomach > Rumen | place: Canada: Alberta... | reverse complement strand
GACCTCTCAAAGCGCATGGCAGATGAGATGGATATCAACCTGGAAGTATTTAACCTCGAAACCGATTTCTTCGGTGACCTGCACTGCAGTTTCCGCTTCACAGACATGCTCTGTGATGCCCATGCCCAATACGGGGACTATTCCGAGTTGGATGTGTGCCCCATGTGGGGAATGTGGTGGAAGGAAGGGGGGATGAGATAAAGGCCCTACGGGAAACCGTTGGGGACGGTGGCTGAAGAAATGGCGCGATAGAATCGCTGGGCAAGAGACGAAAGATAGCCGCGATGGTATCACGATAAACGGGACAAATGATATAATATTAGTTATGGTATTTAAGAGAATATTACATCCTGTAGGTCAAGGGGCATTCTTTACAGAGCAGTTCCTCGATGAGAATGGGACCTCGGTGCTAAATGTTGTGTATGATTGCGGTGAAATGCGATCGACAAAGCATTTGGATAGGGAAATAGAAAACACTCTGAATCCGACAGGCAATGCAGAGGTGGTAGATGTTCTATTTATCTCGCACTTGGACGAAGACCATATAAGTGGTATAGACCATCTAATAAACATAGGTGGTTTGACAGACAAGAGTGTGGTGATATTACCTTTCAACTATCCATTGGTGATAAAAGTACTCTTACTGGCTGACAGGTATTTCTTTCGTGGTCAGTTTTCTACTGGGGTGACAGATATTTTGTTTAGATTGTTTGCTACTGGAGCTAAGATACTTGGGATAGACAACAATACCGAGGCTATAATAAATAGTGATGCGACTTTAGAAAACCTGAGAAATATGAATGACGGCAGTGTTGTTAAGAGTCTACAACCGCTAAGATTTAAGAATCTCTGGTATTACATCCCGTTTAACACAATTCTTGATGACGATAGATATGTGAAGTTTGTAGATGCTCTACGTAATGCAAAGATTAGCAAGAGTCAATTGACGGACGCAACATATGTGCAGAAACATATGAATGAATTGATTGATATATACAGAAACTTACCCAAAGGAATAGGAAATGTAACGGCAATCAATGTTAACTCGCTGAATGTGTTCTCTTATTCTGCGAATAATATCGAATATCGTGGTGAGTGGTTTAACTACTTTGGAGTTGATGCAAGGTATTTAAGCACATGGTATGATTATTTATTTTATAGAAGCAGGTGCAGTTGTCTTTATACGGGAGATTGTGTGATGGAACCAAGGTTTGAACATTGTATGGATTTGCTTGTGAGTCATATATCATCGTACATAGGAATGTCGCAAATACCACATCATGGACGACAAGGAAATTATAATACGAAGATAGCAAGTAAAAACGAAATACTTTCGGGTTTCACGAATTTCAATTCTACATACAAGGCGAACAAGTTTGTGAAAAGAATAGTGCAGGACTTCTCGATGAGTGGTAGAATGTTCTTCCAGATTACAGAGCATTTTCATTCACGAATGGAGTTGTATGTACATTTGTGTGTTTGAGAGAAGTTAATGAAATTCTGATAATAGGCTGATAAGTTGGTTATTGAACAGATGATTTCTGAACGACTCTGATAGTAATGTGGCCGCTTGTTGGTTATAGGAATGGCTAATCAGCGGGGGAAGTGATGAGTACTGGGAGGATCCCTGTGGAAAACCACAGGGAACGGTGACAAGAAACGATGAAATACAAATTAGTGAAATTAAGGAAAAGCGGTACATGAAAACTGAGTGGAGGATTAAAGCTTCTGATATTTTGGCAGCGGTAGCAATAGTGGTATCATTATTTGCGCTATTTGTTAGTTTTAAACAACTGTGGCTACAGGAAGGACAATATGAGTCTCAAAAGAAAGAAAATCAGCCTATATTCGACGTAACGACTTATTATGATAAAGTTAAACAAGATTCTATTAATGATACAGAGATATTGTCAATTAAGAATATTGGTAGAGAGGCACAATCAATGGGTATTATTCTATGTGAGACTTTTATAAAATTTGAAGAAAGATACTACCAAGACAGACAAACGCTCTATATTCCAATAATAGATTATTTTGCATCTCATCCAGATCAGCCAGGATTGATAGGTGAGGTGATAACTGACATCACAGAAGGCAATTATTTGGAGTTTAAAAGATTTTGTGATGAGTGCGAATGGAATAGTCTGAGCTTAAATAGATTTACTTGTCAGTTGGTAAACTTTGTGAAAATTACGTATACTGATATCTATGAGGATGAGCATACTGTATATTTTGAGAATGGTCAGAAGTGTTCGAAAGATTATTATGAGGAAATTGTGAAGAAATCACGAGAAGACTTCCATGAGACATATTTCAAAATGTGTGACTTGCACTTCGATGACCTAAAAAGGTATTGTAAGATTAGAAAGAATTATAAGAAGGGAAGATAATATGATAGAAATCGATAAAACAAAAGATGTGCAGGAACAGTTGGAGACGGAACATATAGAATCATCGTCGGATAAATATTTATGTTTGCGTTTTTATAATGAGATTGCTGCAAGTGTAATATTGACAATATGTGCAATTTGTGTTGTGGTTGCGATAGTGATTTTTGCAATAGGCTCAAAACGGGCGGTTGTAAAACATGAGTTTACATACACTATTAAAGTTGATTCCACTGGAAATGTGACATCTGCAGCTCAGATACAGGTAGATTCAATTATATCATCCATTAAACAATATGAGCATCTCATACAAGATAGATATGATTATGTATTGGAACAGAGAGAAAATTCACAAGATTATCTTACTATAGGTGGCATTTTTGTCACTGTTATTTTGTCGATATTTGGATTCTTTGGTTATAAATCTTTCAAGAGCATAGAAGAAGAGGCAAAAACGCAGGCGAAAAAAGTGGCAGAGGATAATACCGAAAAAATAGCAGAGGAAAAGGCGACCAGCGTAGCTAACAAGTTGAATAAAAGATTAAACAACGAACTTAAAAAGGAACAAAAAGATACTTTGCTCTCTTTAAAGAAAGAGGATATACCAGATATGGTGACCAAAGCCGTGGAGCAGAAATTCGGAGCTGTGGTAGGTGGCAAAATGTCAAATGTGGAAGATGTGTTAGGTAGACTTTCTGAAATAGAGAAAGACATAACGCAACTGAAAAAAGCAAAAGATGAAGAGGCACTGCTGAAGAGACCTGCAAGAAAAAAGAAAATGAGTCTGGCTGACGGGCCCGGAATACAACCTGCGGAACTAAATGGCCTTGACAATAGCAGTGACAAAGAAACCATTAAATCTGAAGGGTAATTATGAGAGCATTCGTACAACATAAACATGACGATTCGGACAAAATGGTTCTGCAGGCGCTGGTGCCATTTAAAAAGCTTAAAGAGCATGCTCTATTTACCAGCAAAGCAAATCCGAATGATTCATCGAGCAACTATAAGATGCTTGCCGAGGAGAGCATGGAGTATTATCAACGACGCATAGATAATGAGCGACTAAAAGATATACAGAAGTTTATTATCAGAGCCATATCAGACGAGCAGAATAACGTAAGCCTTGCTACCTTATTTCCAACATCAATGATTATTGCCATGCCTCTGGAAGAAGAGGAAATGCATGTGGATGGCGATGAGATAAACATTGAGCTTAAAGGGAATGTATTCATCGTAGATGGGCAGCATAGGCTGATGGCCATGCTTTTGCTGTATAAAACGTTATTGGATGAGAATACCATCAAGACTGACAGGGTGAACTATATGATAAAATACCTGGAAGACTACAAATTTAACTGCACTATACTAGTGAATTTTGATTTGTGGGAGCAAGGGCAGGTGTTTATCAATGTGAACTTCAAGCAGAAACCAGTAAATAAATCTCTGTATTATGAGGTGTTTGGGTCGGAATATAGGGAAGATTCGCAAGACGATAAGCGTAATCAGATATATATGGCACACTGTCTTGTTAAGGAGCTAAACGAACAAAAGAACTCGCCCTTCCAAAATAAGATTAAGATGCTCGGAACGGGTAAGGGCTATATTTCTCAGGCTTTCTTCGTGGAATCGCTGTTGCCTTTTTTTAGAGTAAAGGGTATTTGGTGGAAGAATGCGATAGGCTATACCGTGAGTGAAGAGGAATATGAAGGGTATCTTACAGAACTATTATCATATTTTTATGCTATTAGTGAGGTGTTCAAAAAATACTGGCCAGCAGATAATGACGACAAGGGAACGATTATTTGCAAGACAACAGGAGTAGGTGCATGGTTGAGACTATTGCAATTTATTCACAAAGTAAGTGAGGATGTTTTTACGATGGACATTCCTTTTACTAAGAAGGGTGATATATGCGAGTCGTATTGTGAATACATGAAAGAAGTACTTGCTCCTATCCTTAAAGAAGCAGACGCTATTTTCGGTGAGAAATCTGAATTCGTTTCGGGAAGCGGTAAGGGATTTGAGGTCAGGATGTTTAAGAGGCTAAGGAGTATTCTGAAAAAGATAAATGAAGTGACGATAGATGATGCCAGTATCAGAGTCGCAACCTCTATAGGACACGAAGATATCAGTGTTGATGATATCGTAGAGCAACTTCAGAGTTACTACTGGCAAAATGAAGATGGAGAACTGTCCAGCCTGAGCCACCATTATGAATATGAGGAGCTGGAGGATGTGGAAATTGTTTCTGCAAAGCTGGAGGATGGTAATGTAAAGTGCAAGATGGCTTTTAATAGTTCGGTTACGATATATCTAGATAATGAAGATGATGACGGGGTGACGCTGTCGTTCCCAACGGAAGCAAGTTTTGAGATACAGAACAATGGCAAGAAGTGGGAAATCAATGAAGAGAGTATAAGGTCGAAGTTTGATACTTCAAGTTTTTATTGATTAGGTGAAGTATGACTCAAGATGAACGATGGCAGAGTAGATATGATGAAGTGAAGGCTTTTATAGAAGCCAATCATCGTAATCCCTCGAAATATGCTCCAGAGGAGAAACTGATGGTGCATTTTCTGAAACGTGGAAGGAAGCAGATGAATGCAGGAGAGTTGAAGGAACCAAGGTTGGGGATGTTTAAGGAACTGATGGCGTTAAGCGAGAAATACAAGAGGAAGAATCAATGGGATAGTCGGAAATGCATTGAATAGGTAATAATACAGATTTTATAATGATAGACTTTCAGTATATGAGCATATGCTTATTCGGACTGAGAATAGGCAAGAATAACGAGAATTGGCGATTGGCATATGGTATTGTGTCACCTGCCATAGAAAAAATGAATGAACCTAGTGTGTCTGGTTCAACACAGCTCGGCTCTTGTGAATATGGAAAGATGTCGATTCGCAAGGTGTTGTGGTCAGGTGAACGCGAAATTGTATTGGGCATCTATGACGATTTGGTATCAGGGATGAGTCTCAAAACAACTTTTTCGAGGCATGGGGTTGATATCACTAAGTTGGACTTCGACTTAGGATATACTCAGTCGGGATTTGTGGAGCCTTGGGGTACGGAATATGTAACAGGCTGCCAGAGGGCTTATACAAAGAAGGTAACGATGCTTGACCCAAATCAATTGGTAGAGAAGGAGGTAAGATAGCCAAAGATGCGGATAAATGTATTAGGTTGATAGAAACATACCTTAAAAAGCAAACGGGATTGCCCTTTGACGAAAGGTATGATCATGTAGGGAATATAGAAATTGTCATCGTTCCAGACAGGGATGAAGCAGGTCACCCTTTAATAGAACTGAATTGGGAAAAAGGGAAACCTTTTTATCAACATATTAGAGTCCATAAGGAATTATTGGAAGTGGGCGATGGTTTGATAATCAATATTGTCTGCACAGAGAATAACAGGACAGTTATTGATTTTATTGACAGAATTGCTGTTACGAAACTTTGTGATGTAGAAAAGGCATACCCCATACAGAATTGTCCTGACAAAATCCATATTAAAATATGGCGGCAGCGCAAAGATGCATCCATTGTGCTGACAGAGACCATGTATTGTTTGCTTAAAAGCATCAATGTGACGATGGGCATGTATGGAAATGAAATGAAAGTATCAACAAAGTGGCTTGATGATATAAGGCAAAATATGCCCCGAAAGAAAGAAAAAGATTTGGAAGATGCAGAAACCTTTGATCGTTCAGAAAAACAACAGTTCACAATAGGAGAAAAAATATCTAATCGCAGATTAAAAAGGAAACGCATAAAGTTGAATGACGAATTCTTCCCAAAAGGATGGGATGCTGCAACCGAAGAGCAGGGTATGTTATCATTCTTGGGTTGGTTCAAGAAGAAAGCAAAGGGTACAAAGTCTGTTTTCTTGCAAGACCCATATTTTGAGGATGTAGCGATGTATTTCTTAGCATCTGCAGACGTGAACTGCGAATATACAGTGCTGACACAGACCCAATTGAAAACGAATCCTGACGGAACTGGGGGCAAAGTGGAAGAAGGAGAAGACAGAAAACGAAAGAGCAAAATTGTAGAGGGAATCAAACAAAACCCATGGATGTTTGAGCCGATGAAATTGGTCGTGAAGGATTTGCCGATTACGCATAATACACTGCATGACCGTTATTTGGTCTTTGATTATGGCGAAGGAAACGTGGAAGCCTACACGCTGTCTAATTCACTTCAAGGAGCTACCAACAAGCAACCGCTACTAGTAACTCAGATAGGGGATTTCGCCTTTGAGAAAGTTAGTGCTCATATTGCTGAGGTGTTAAAGAAAGAGATTATTGAGACTATTTATGACTATTCAGAAAGAAAACCAACGTGTGCTGGAGTTTTTGAGAAAGTTGCAGATAAAGGATTCTATTCTTGGTTGGAAATACAGAAAGAGGCGTTAAAGAAAGGCGATGTTAGACCAATATTGGATGATATTATTGAGTGGAAGACATACGAGAAATTGGCCACACTGGGCTATTTTTTAGCATCGACAGCTGATGACGAGGTTGAAGATATACTGAATCAATTGGTCAAGTGTATGGTGACAGATAGGAAGTGGACGAGTGTGTTGAAGGACTTCATCTTAAAAGGGCATTATACAGAGTATCCTATTGGGTATATCAAAACACCATTTAAAGCCTATGTTCATGCTGATATGACTCCGATGTTAGGAATGAAATATGAGGAGATTGTAACAGCATGGAATACACATTTGATGGACTATATCGGTTGCGAAGGTCATACATATGGAGTTTACGGACAATATTTTGCAGCAAAGTTACTGCTGAAATTGTCTGTGACGGAATATGTGGATGTATTAAAACAATTGCGCCCTACGCTATTAGACATAAAGACCGATAAGACCATAGAGCCTTGCTATAAATTGACTGTGATGTTGATGAATGAGTTGATTGAGGCTGACTTTTGGGAGAAGAGTGACAGAGTTATGAAGACGTTGCTGTCAGACGAGAATACATGGTGTAGGGGGTTGGGGGCTTTGCTGATGCTTCATAGTGCACAGGATGATGATTTCAGGTGTAAGAATTATCGGCATTTTATAACCGATGATGACGAAATGGTGACGATGTGCCATGCAGCGTGGGGGATGAAACCAGCTACGGTACACCAAGAAGTGTTCTATGAGTGGCTTAGGGAGACGTTCATAAAGATTGGCGATGTTGGATACTTCAAGAATCGCTTGATAAAGGATGTGCTAGGAGAAACTCATTTCATGGATGACAAGGTAGACTATATGATGAATGTAGTGAAGCCTCTATCTGATTGTGGTTTTGTGAATAAGGACGATTTATCGCTAACGATAACTAATGAGTTGTATGAGAAGAGTGTGACCGGAGAGCATACAGTAGCAATGGTAGGTGTCCTGCCAGAATGCTTGTTCTCTTTAGACTGTGATTTGGAACCTCTGTATGAACGGGCGATGAAGGAGAAGGATGACTTTGAAGACAAAATGAAAAGGATAGCGGTAAAAGATAATGATAGTGTGTTCTTTGTAGCGAAAAGATGCATTGAGTTGAGACTGCTCTTGAAATGGCTTATTAAAAAATACGAGAAGAAAACATCTTCAACCATAGATAAGGTGAAGTTGTTGCTTCGTGAGATAGATAAGGAACTGGATTCATACGGACTTGAAGAAACAAAGAATATGTATGAATTTTATGTAACACCTCCAAAAGAATAAATTAAATGGACTACAATCAGGCTATAGAAAGTATATGCTTCAAATTCAGTCATGCTGTGACAGAGTTTGATGTATTCCGCTGGCTCAGGAATTTCGATGAGAGCGAATGGGCTATGGCTTTGAATGTGCTTGATAAGGTGGTTTATTTCTCGTCGGACAGTATTGATGAGATGCTAGAATATTACATCCAGAAGATTATAGAGGCGCACCCTAACGAGCATGTGTATATTTTGCCCTCTGGAAATATTGGGAAGAGTGGTCATGTTATGGCTTACCATGCCAAGAAGGTGATAGAGAAACTTGCTTTGTCAGAAAAGACGTTGTCTTTGCTTAACCTGAAGAACTTAGGAGAAATCAAGAACAATGCTGTGATAGCTTTACTGGATGATTTCTCTGGTACGGGTGAATCTATCAAGAAGTTCTATGAGAAGAATGTGAAGGCTATCATCGACGGTAAATCCATTACGATATGTGCATTGACTGTGGCCTATATGAAGAAGGCTGCCGAGTATCTGTACAGGGAATGTGGTATTATTATATTTGGCACTCTGAACAAACCGGCTTTTGTAAGAAGAGGGTCTGTGTTTGGCTACGAGAAGAACATGAAACAGGTTAGGGATTTCTGCTTCAAGAAAGGAGAAATGCTGTGCCCGAATTGGAAGAACGAAGATTTGAAGCCTTTGGGCTATAAAAATAGCCAGGCTTTGGTCTGTTTTGAACATACCACACCCAACAATACTTTACCCATACTTTGGTATGAAATGGAGATTCCGGGAACAGACAAGAAGTGGAATTCCATATTTCCGAGGTTTGCTAATTCGAGGATAGAGCGTGGAAGGAGGCTTAGGATAAGTTCTGGCTTCTGGTTGTCTGCAATGCATAAGATGAAAATGCCTAATATAGACTGGAGCTTGCATCACACAACCGAGTCGCTAAGGCTTATCAGTATAGTTGCACAGAAGTATCACCATAGAAGTGACCTGTATATAGCACAGGTGCTGGGCATCAATATGCAGGATTTGGAGGATATAGTTAAAGTTGGAAAGGAGAAAGGCTTGATTAATGAGACAGGAGGTTTGACACAAGAGGCCACAACCATATACGAAGAGATAAGAAAGAGAGACAGAATACTAGAACGTGACATTCCGAAACAAATGGCAAGGCAAAATGTCAATAGTGTTTATGTGCCCAAATCGTTCCGAGGGATTTCCTAAGTTCTTAGGATTAGCACTGTCTGCGAAAGCAGAAGCCTGCGCCCGTTTGGTGCAGACGAGTTAAAGCCACTTTACATGATTATTATGTCATACCCCTTCGCTACGCTCGAAGCATGACATAATAGTCGCCGATTACGGCGATGAAGTTTTGAGTAAGACAAAGAACTATGGGATTCCCGAGGAACGATTATTTAACAGCTGCTAGAGCACAGAACCACTCGGATGCATTTATATCTGAGACTCTGAGTTATGCAGATGGGTTAGATGGCAAAGGATTGCCGGTTATTTTTGACCAGCAGCACTTGTCATACTTGTTGTATATGGAACATCGAGACTTGAAGAAGCTTGTAAGGTCTGCCTCTGGCTACTATAAATACTTCGCCATTAAGAAACGACACGGCGGCTTGCGAAGAATTATGTCGCCCTATTGTGAGTTACGAACTGTACAGACATGGATTAAAGAGAATATTCTGGACAAGATAGAGCAGCCAATCTATGTGACAGCTTTTGCAAAAGGCAGAACTGTTATGGAGAATGCCAAGATGCACGAGGGGCGAAAGTATATTTTGAAAGTGGATATTGCCAACTTCTTTGAGTCTATCGGAGTGAGACAGGTGTATGTGGCTTTCAAAAAAATGGGGTATGATAAGGGCGTCGCGGCTTGGTTGGCAAACCTTTGTACGGCCAAAATAGAGGACTACAAGTATGAACAACTTGAAGACCAGGAAGAAATACAGAAACTGTTTGATAATCTGTATCATAAATCAGAGCCGTTCTTGGTGCAGGGCGCTCCCACGAGCCCAGGGTTGGCCAACATTATTTGTAATAGAATGGATAAACGTATGGTGGGATTGGCCAACAAACATGGGTTTAACTACTCGCGTTATGCTGATGACATGACCTTTTCTGCTGATGAAAAGGATAGATTGCCTAAAGTAGGTTTGATAAGGAAGATAGTTGCAACAGAAGGCTTCCGATTGAAGGAAGAGAAAACTGAATTGCTCCATGAGGGTAATCGTCAGATAGTGACAGGATTACTTGTAGATGACCATGTGAGAGTGCCAGGTCGTTACAAGAAAGATATCAAACGACATATACATTTCTGTTTGAAATATGGTGGACGTGAACATTTTCACAGGATTGCTCCGGGTAAAGCTTTTGGAAAAGAATGGCTAGCTGGAAGGATTAGATATGTTCATTCTGTAGAACCTGAGACTGCAAAGAAGTTATGGAAAGAGTTTGAGAAGATAGATTGGGGGTATTGATAATGAGACAGCATTTTATTCCTAGGTGTTATTTGAAACGATTCTCTGATAATAAGAGGAGTATTCATACTTACGACAAGATACATTGTAAGAAATACAATGCATCACTAATGTCAGTATGCTGTGAGGATGATTTATACACCATGTCGGAAGAGTATGTCAAAGAAAGTAATGAGGGAGGGGATGGTGTGATAAACCGTTTTACTATAGAGACGGATCATTTTGCTCATGGTGTTGAGCCGTTATATGCTCGGTTCTTGGCACAGGTTGATGGGATTAAGGAAGATTGGGTGACAGGGAAAGACCATTATCGACTTCAATTCCTTGAAAAACGGGAATTTGCTCTGCATATATTAACTCAGTATTTTCGAATGCCGCAGATTGGCGATGTTATGGTAGATGACTACATCAGGATGGAACGTGCTGGTATTGACATGATAAAGGAGATAATGGCAGTGCAGACTGGTAATGAGGAATTTCGGAAGTTGGAAGTAGGTGTTAAATGTGAAAAGCCTGCGCTTCATGCTAATCTGTCTTATCTGGATAATGAGACATTGATGACTTTCGCCAATGCGATTGCTAACAATATCTTTGTATTCAGGATAAGCAAGGAAAATGACTTCTATACTTCTGATTTTCCAATTGTGGTTTCGCCACACGTGAAAAATGTAAGCCCTATGTATATGGGGTTAGCACAATATGGAGGTGAATTAACGATACCGCTGTCCCCCAGTCTTGCACTATCAATATATGACAGAGCCTATTTTAAGGATAAAGTGGAATTGGATGGCGCCTTTGTAGAGGCCAGTAATAAAGAAGTTCGGAGGCAGAACTTCCTGAGATATATGTATGCTACCCAGCATGTCTTTAGTTACAAAAATGATTTCTCGCTTATTGATTTCGTATACAATCTTGATGGAAAGCACCCATTTTGGAAACCAAATCATAAGACAGAGATTATAAGTGGATTGGGGAGGTATTAATAAGAAGCAAGATGGAATATAAATACCTGAAATCAAAGAAAGGAAGAGAAAAAGAATGAGGCAGCTCAATACTACATATCATAACGGGATGGCTGGGTACCTGATGGACTTTGGGTTTGGCGGGTTTATTGGGTACGGGAAAGGTGTGCCTGTAGGATTGGTGATGGAAGAGCTGAATATAAGCATGAGGTATTATTAGGACGATAGACCTGCGGAGAGGTGCAGGGCTTGGTGACTATCTCAACGGGTGAACCGTTGAGCACTGTTAGTATATGAGCATCCCCCGATTCGGCTTTTCGTGAGCTGGGTCGGGGGATGTCTGTTTTTGGTCACTGGCGGCGGTAGTTGCCTACGACCTTGTAGATCTCTACGATGATGTCCTTGGGGATGCTGGCCTCTACAGGAGTGCCATCAACCATCTGTGTGAAGTTGATGCTCTGCTCGTCAGGCTGAGTGACAGATACCTTGCGGAGTACTTTATATTCGCTAGTAACTACGACGCAGATGAAATCACCAGGAATGTACGTTTTCCATGTTGCGAGTTTCTTCAGTGCGATGACATCACCTGGCATGATGATTGGTGCAAGTGACTTGTCATTGTTGATACACATGAAATCGAAGTCA
>Ga0256407_10011552_pt1 | contig 12195 bp, 13 predicted proteins | sample RumenRJG_04DNA_FD_193489 | JGI IMG/M metagenome (GOLD analysis project Ga0256407, IMG submission 193489) | Bovine rumen microbial communities from Lethbridge, Alberta, Canada - RJG_04 | ecosystem: Host-associated > Mammals > Digestive system > Stomach > Rumen | place: Canada: Alberta... | reverse complement strand
AACTAAGTAATGTAAGAGACTACTAAGTTACTGAAAATCAGGCACTTGACCAAATTTTAATAGTTATATATTGTTAATATAACTCGTTGATTTTTAGACGATTAGATGTATAATTAACTAAGTATTGTCATATAACACTGAACAAAATATCCTGCCCGTGACACAATAAGGAATCTCTGCAAAAACGCAACAATGCTAAAATTACCGTATATAAATGCGCTCCATATATAAAATGGTACATAAATGCCAATCAAGACGAGACTAATGCGCACAAAGGTAGCTATCTTAAACTTGAGTCCGAAATAGCCTGAGATTATAATAAACAAATTGACGCATACACATGAAGCTCCTCCTATCAGGAATTGTCCCCACCGCCAATTGAAGGTTTCAAAATCCAACCTTTCTGGTAAGCCACCTACAAACCATCCATTAAAATGGGCAATGAGAACCGAGAATGTAGCGATAATACGGAAAAACTCGATGCTTGAATTCCTTTTATTCTGATTATTTTTGGGGAGCAAATTTACACTCATTCGAAATTGTTTAATAAACCCACAACCTGCTTTGCCTCATCAATTGTAATACAAGGTCCAATAGGCAAACTCAACTCCTCATCTGCTATTCTTTCAGTAATGGGCAAACTCAATTGTGGTACGTTCCATAATGCTTTAGTATAACATTCCTGCTTATGCGGAGCTATAGGATAATGAATCACTGTCCCAACTCCATTCTGTTCCAAATAATCATGAAGGGCATCACGCTTACCATCAGCAACCAGTATTGGGAACAAATGATATGCATTCTGTTCATCAGGCAGCAAGTCTGGCAATGTAATCAACGGATTGTTGATATGTTCATAGTAATAATGAGCCACCTCTTTACGATGTGCGTTGTCTTCCTCCAGATATTTCAACTTCACATCAAGCACAGCGGCCTGTATCTCATCCAAACGGCTGTTGCGGCCTGTATATTTGAACACATATTTCTTCTGTGAACCATAGTTGGCCAGGGCACGAACGGCAGCAGCCAGCTCTGGGTCATTAGTGGTTACTGCACCACCATCACCAAGAGCTCCAAGGTTCTTACCAGGATAGAAACTATGGCCAGCAGCATCACCTATACTACCGGTTACACGACCATCAGTATGCTTGCAGCCATGAGCTTGCGCATTGTCCTCAACTAACTTCAGATTGTACTTCTTGCAGAGAGCACCAATTTTGTCGGTATAAGCATTGCGACCATAGAGGTGAACAATAGCAATTGCCTTAGTCTTGGGAGTGATAGCGGTCTCAATGAGGTCATCATCAATCTCCAAGGTGTTAAGTTTTGGCTCCACAAGGACGGGCTTCAAACCATTTTCCGTGATTGCAAGGATGGTAGCAATGTAGGTGTTTGCAGGTACAATTACCTCATCTCCCGGCTGCATAACGCCCATCTCAATGTATGCACGGAAGATCCAGATGAGAGCATCCAATCCGTTGGCACATCCAATGCAATATTTCGTACCGATGAACTCTGCATAGTGACTCTCAAACCGTTCGTTCTCTTGACCTTGCAGATACCAACCGCTATTGACAACACGGCTTACTGCCTCATTAATCTCTGCACCATGAAGTGCAGTGACATCTTTTAATGAAAGAAATGGTATCATAATATACTTTTTACATATCTTGCAGGATTTCCCACCCAGATAGTATATGGAGGAATATCCTTTGTTACTACTGATCCCGCGCCAACAAGAGCGTTCTCACCAATTGTAATACCTGGTAGAATGGTAACGTTTGCTCCTATCGATGCTCCTTTGCATACTTTAGTTCTATGAAGTTTCCAATTTTTATTGCGTGATTTTGGATAAAAATCGTTTGTAAATGCTACATTAGCTCCAATAAACACATCGTCCTCTAATTCCACACCATCCCAAAGTTGAACGCCAGACTTGATTGTAACATTGTTTCCAATCTTCACATCGTTTTCTATAAGCACATTGGCACATATATTACAATTCTCACCAATAATACAATTTGGGAATATAACACAGAATTGCCAAACATTAGTGGATTCTGGGATGTTGGAATTCATACAATCGGCTAATTTGTGAATCATTCTTCCTTACTTTTATATTCTAAAAAAACGTTATAATCGCGGATATAATCATCTTTTTTATAGCCGTGTGAAGCTAAAACCATACAGACACTGCCAGAAGAAAAATCGTCGAGAGTACGCCAAATGCCTGGAACGACTAACAAACCTTGATAGGGACGATTTAACAAAAAAGTACGTTTTACATCACCATCATCTAATGTCACAGCAAAGCTGCCACTAGCGGCAACAATCAACTGTGACAACTCTTTATGGGCATGGGCACCACGGCTTTCACCACCAGGAACATCATAAAGATAGTAAACACGCTTTATCTCAAATGGTATATCTTTATAATTCTCAACCACAGAGATATTTCCCTGAGGAGCGTGATGCTTGCTCAACTCAATCATAGTACAGTCGTAAACCTTACTCGTTTTCATCTCTTAAATTGTATAAATTCATCATAATCCCGAATATAGTCGTTCACATCGTACTTTGTGGAAGAAAGTACCAATGCCAAAGAATTGGTAGAGAAATTGTCCATTTCACGCCATAACCCTTTGGGAACATAGAGACCATAATAAGAACGGTTCAAATGGAAGCTTTTTTTCTCTTTTCCATCGTCCAAATGCACATCAAAACTACCAGACATTGCAACTATAAACTCTTGGTTCTCCTTGTACGCATGACCGCCACGATGCTCGCCTCCTGGTACATCATAAATCCAATAGGTACGCTCTATCTTGAATGGAATTTCCTTAAACTCCTCAATTACCGAGAGATTTCCACGGGCATCAAGATATTTAGGCAATTGTATTATATGCGGCTTATTCATGAAATGACACATTAAAGTTAAAACGTGGTTTTAAAATACCAGGAAGTGTAGCCATGTTGTATCCTTGTCCTGTGAGTGTATTTTCTATCTCAAACACATGTTCAAAGAATCCCCATAATAGATAACGTTGGGCTTCACCAAACCATATACGAACTCGATACTTGCCTGTATTAACATAGAATGGTGGCATGGTGAATTCGACTGTATACTCTCCGACTTTTGCATCTTTATCCGGAGTAACAACCTTACCTGTATGGAATACGACAATGTCATCCAAAGTTCGAAGTTCCATGGTAGCATCCATGATGATATTGGGCTTGTAATTCTGGAAAACCAACTTAAAATGTATACCAGACTCTACATTGATAACGCTACCACTGCATGGTGTTACTTCGAATGCTCTAATACGGATATTCTCATTTCCTGGGGCTTTTGTCAAGTCATCAAAATAGACATTGGAGGATAAATCTGCTGAACCTGCTATATACTGCTCCACAGCGTCATTAATAGTACCCGTATATTTTACCATCCCATTTTCAAGGACTATACCTCTTTTGCAGAGCCTTTTGACTGCTGCCATATTATGACTTACAAACAACACTGTACGGCCTCCTCCATGACTTACCTCTTGCATTTTGCCTATGGCTTTCTTCTGGAACTCGGCATCACCGACAGCGAGGACTTCATCGACGACGAGGATTTCAGGCTCTAAATGGGCGGCGATGGCGAAACCCAAACGGACGGTCATACCAGAAGAATAACGCTTAACAGGGGTATCTATATAGCGTTCACAACCAGAGAAGTCAACAATTTCATCCAACTTTCGGGTAATCTCCTGTTTGGTCATGCCCATAATGGCACCATTCATATAGATATTCTCCCTACCAGTCATCTCGGGGTGGAAACCGGTACCGACCTCCAAGAGAGAGGCAATACGGCCATTGGCAATAATCTTGCCAGTAGTGGGGGCGGTAACGCGACTGAGGAGTTTCAGCAGGGTGCTTTTGCCAGCTCCATTCTTACCGATAATGCCGACAACATCACCTTGTTCTATTTTGAAATTGATATCCTTCAAGGCCCAAACATATTCGCTCTCTCCCTTGTGGGAGCGGTCATTAGTTTCACCGATCTTTAAATAGGGGTCTTCCTTACGGAGGACATTCATCGTCCACCACCTATTCAGGTCGTGGCTGATGGTGCCGGTGGAGACAAGACCAAGGCGGTATTGCTTACCGACGTTTTCAAATTCTATTGCGGAACTCATAAAATATTATTTTATTCGTAAATAACAAAGACAAAGACAAAAACAAAAAGCTAGGACTGACGGACTGAACGAATTAATCCAAACAGTTGACGCTCAATATTGACTATCTGTAGATGTAGTTCTAAATAAAGTTCTTCTGAGAGATAGTTGACATTTCTTGCAATTAACAATTGTGTTTCAACTTCGTAAGCGCTGCCTAGTGCTTGATCCAAGAAATGAGCAAAGTCAGCCTCAGTTGATCGACCTGCTCCTTCTGCAATATTGGAGGGAATACTAACTGCTGCTCTCTGAAGTTGGTCTCCTAAACCTTTCTTCTCAAACCATGGGAGAGACCCGCATAACTGATAGATTGTAGTACAATAGCTTACAGCTTCCTGCCAAACAGAAAAGTCTCTGAAGTTTCTCGCATGTCCCATTTGATGTCTATGTCCTTTTTTTTGTTATTGTTTTCGTTTTCGTTTACTTTTTTTGTTTTCGTTTTTGTTTTTGTACAGCTACGCTGTTAAACTGTATCCATGAAGGAGCGTTGTACTTTGTTGAAGACGACCACACCGAAGATAAGGAGGATAGACATGAAGGCGAAGCTGTAGCCGAGGGCGATCCAGGAGAAGTAGCCTTGGCCGAGGGTGGCATATTTGAAGGCTTCGATGATGGAGGTCATGGGGTTAGCCATGATGATGGTGCGGAGGGTGCCTTCGGGGACCATTGAGATGGGATAGACAATAGGGGTGGCATACATCCAGAGCTGCACGATGAACGTGAACAGGATAGTAAGGTCGCGGTATTTGGTGGTCATGGATGACACCAGGATACCGAAGCCCAAACCCAAACCAGCGATCATCAGGACAAAAACGGGCACTAAGAGAATGGCCCAATTGGGACAGATGTCACTACCGCTAAGGAAGAAATATAGGTAGAATGCAACGAACAAGCCAATCTGTATGCCAAAGCGCAAAAGATTGCTTAGCACGGTGGCGATGGGGACACACAGACGGGGGAAATAGACCTTGCCGAACATGGCTTGATTGGCTGTGAATGTGGATGATGTCTGGTTCAGACAGTCGGAAAAGTAGAACCAGCAGACATTACCTGCCATATAGAAAATGGCCTGAGGAACACCATCAGTACTCATCTTGGCAATGCCTCCAAAGACTACCATGTTCATAATCACGGTGAGTAGGGGCTGGATGATATACCATAACGGACCAAGGATGGTCTGCTTGTACTGTACTACTATATTGCGCTTAACAAAAAGTTCTATCAAGTCACGATAGCGCCAGATTTCCTTGAAATCTACACTCCATAGTTTCTGGTGTGGAGTAATCACCATTCTATATTTTTCCATTAAATAAATTATTTACGAAAACGAAAACGAAAAACTATCAACTATCAACATTAATTACCGTTAATTGGGACATTAATTTGTCGTTAATTGAGCTATGCGAAGGCTGAGAGCTGATGTCTGAAGGCTGAGGACGGAGGGCTGAAGTTATTAAGAATTCTTGAGACCTGCGGAACAAGCGACCAAGGTCGAGCGAGAGAATTGGAGAATCGCAAATTTCGCGGCGGTTATTTTCGCGGCTGCGAAAATTTTACTTATGGTTTGAAACCTTTCTGCCAGACGGTCTTTACTCCTTCGCTGAAGTCGTAAAGGATATGACGACCCTGAATACGGCGGCCTGCTGGCAGGAATTTGCAGATAATACGGGTGATGTGATGACGGATGTTGAAGGTCTTCGGATCGTCAACGCCAATGCTCTCTACACGGAGGCTGAAACGTCCAATGCCAGGGAGGACTACCGTTTGACCATCCGAGAGTTTTTCCTTCAATATGTCCTGCAACTCTGTGACTACGCCGATGACAGCACCTTCCGAGAAGCCGCTGTTACGACAAGCCTGCTCGGCAATCTCCATAAGCGTTACCTCGCCCTGACTTACAGTCTTAGCAAAGTATTTGCCGTAAGAACTGCTTTGCTTGATATTGTTCCTTACAAGTCTTATATGTATTGCCATCAGCTTTTGACAGTTTTTCCTAATCTTACACTATTGTCTCTTCTGGTAAAACAAGTTGTTTTACTCTCATAATGAATATCTCTATCAGTAGTAGAAGGTATCTTTGTCAGGGTAAAACAAGTTGTTTTACTATAGCAGTTCATATCTCTTTAACTTTGAAAGACGATCCTTTACTCGTCCTCTTGCGTTCATATCCCATCTTAGTCAGCCGCTTCCCGAATTCGACATCGGTTCCCTTCGTGATGGTGAAGGTGGGGAACAGTTTTTCAAGTTGCCTCATAATCTGCTGGAGAGGTTTCATGGGAGTATCGTCAGGGGTGTTTTCTGGTGACAGATAGGTCAGTTCTATCATCCGCTCGTAGGAGGAAACCTGTTGGAAGTCCTGGTTCTGTGCTATGATGCGTGCGTTCTCCTCGTCCTCGAACCAGTAGCGACGGCCCTGTTCAAGTTCTGCATAGAGTTGAGCAAAGAGCTGATCGTAGTTGATGAGGCCAGTGTTGTCGATCTCTTCGGCATAGATACAGATAAAACGGCGCGAGCCAGTGGGGTCAACCAGTGGCCGGCGGTTGTTGGTGGTAGCGATAAACGAGGCAAAGCGCTGACGTTCCTCCATCGTCTTACCGTATGGCGGACGGAACTTGATGTCGTGCTTCGAGATGAGATACTTCAAGATGGGCTGCTGCGACTTCGACATGGCATCGAACTCATCGATGTTGATGAGGGCATAGCCCGACATAGCGAGGAAGATGTCGTTGTCGTTCTTCATCGACAGGCGGTCGTTGAAATACATCTGCAGGTATTCTGGCAACAAGCGGCGGCAGAAAGTGGTTTTACCAGAGCCCTGTGGACCGATGAGCAGGGGAACGATGGCATTGCCGTGCTGACGGTTCTTGCCGAGCCACTGGGCCACCATTGAGAGCATCCAGGTGTGGAAATCACTTTCCCAAAAGGCATTGTCGGTCTTCACGCGACGAGCCAATTCACCCACGTAGTCGTGCTTGCCGTTCCATTTGGGCAAGTGGCGCAGATAGTCCTCCATCGGATAATACCTGGGAATCAGGTTGGAATCGATGTAACGGTTCAGATCCTTGTCCCATGATTCAACACCAGCCTTCAGCGCCTTGATGGCCATCGTATTACGGGCAGCCTGATCCAACGGCTGGAAACCATAACCTACGGCGTTCAGGCGATATTCGGGTGTGCCAGTCATCACGTTGAGACGTAGGGTATAGTGCTCCTTCATATAAGCCTCGGTCTTGAAGGTGAGTAGGGCAGAAGAACGGGTATATTTCATCGGAATAGTCTTCAAGGTGTCCTTGAGGTAAGCACTTTTGAAGACTGACTCGATAGCGTTGTTGTCAAGGCTTTCGGAAAACAAGGGGATGAATGATGCGACACGGGCGCACCATGTCTGAGGCAGTCCCATCTGTCGGCAACCATCAGCCAACTGTTCGAGGACGGCTGTGCTGAAAAGTTCATCCTGCTGTATGTCTCTATGCTTCTCAATGACTGCATCAAGACAGTCGTGGAAGCGGCGCATCCGACTGTTGCGAAGACTCAGACCAGGAATCTCCTCCGGGTAGTTATAGTCGCTGATGTCCTCCTGCATGCTCTGATACTCAGGAGTTTGCTCCGGTTCCATGCCTACGGTGATGGCGATGGCAGAAGGATTATAGAATGGCTTCGGGTCATAACTGACCTTGCATGAACTATCAAATGTCGGTACCTGCTCCGACAGTGGTGTGCCCAACTGTGAGGAATAAATGTAATGCAGTTTGCGATATGCATTAAGAAGTGCAGTTACATTGGCCTCGTCGCCAGTGACAGTGTATGGGCTTACGATATGCAGAGAGTGTCCGTCATGACCGAGGAAGCAGAGTAGGGTGTAGGGCTGCTGCACTGCCTGACGCTTATAGGCTTCGACGGTGGCCAAGTCGCGAAGGTTTTCCAGAGACAACAGTACGAGTGTATGGATACTTTTAGCCTTCAGCTCCCCATCCCGTTTGACCCATTCCGCTGCAAAACAGACCTCCTTATCACAGTCAAATGGATACCTATTATGGTATGTCCCGTCTGCCAGTTGTCGGACAAACTCGTCGAGCTCCACCCGCGAGTACTTCCTGTCGTTCCTTTCGGTGTTGATGATAGTAATTCTCATATTTAGTGTAAGATTATAAAATCTTACATCATTAATAACAATCTTGCTATCAGACAGATAACAGAGGTAATGTAAGATACGACTATTTAATCACCTTATCTATTTCTGCTATCACCATTAACAACATTAACCCTATCCGAGATCTCCATAATTTTACTTCGTGGTGTCGCTGAAGGTGACGATGCGATTAAATTCCGGCTCTTCGAAGAGGTCGCTGGTGGGTCCGAATCCCTCGGTTGTCAGTCTGTCAGCAGAAATCTTATAGCGGTTGACGAGTGCCTTGCGTACTGCCTCGGCACGTGCCTTTGAGAGCTTCTGGTTCAGTTCCAGATTGCCTTCGGGAGAGGCATATCCCTTAATCAGGATCTTGGCATCGGGATGACTCTTCATATACTTGGCCAACATTCCTATCGAGGCATACTGGGAGGCATCGATGGTGCTCTTGCCCTGACGGAAGATGACAGTGGGCTGGAGTGTGGCGGGTTTCTTTTCAATGACAGCAGCAGTGGACTTCATGGCGTTGGCATCAGCCTTGCACTGCGCCAGTTCTCTTTCCAATTGTGAGATTCTGGCATCTTTTCTTGCTATGGCTTCTGTATTCTCTGTCTCTGAGGCATGCAAACGCTTGTTCAGCGCATCAATCTCTGCCTGAGAAATGGCTTTGATAGCCTCGATGTCTGGAGACTTCTTCCAGCCAGTTTTTCCGATGTTATAGGTCAGCCCGACCTCTACGGAGAAATTGCGGTCCAAACCGGCAAAGCTCGTGCCATACTCATTGTGATTGGTGGTGGCGGCGTTGAAAATCTTGTCATCGGACAGGTTCATGCCGAGTTCCAGGTTAACAGCCAGACGTCGGCTGACCTTGAAAGTATTCAGCAGACCGGCACTATAGCCGTGGGCATAGTCGTTGGCTGTCATGTTACGGGTTACACCAAAGCCGATATAGGGAATTAAATTCCATACACGGTTCTCATTATAGCCAAACAGCAGGTTGCTGAAATTAAAGAGAATCTGTTCCTGGACAGCCCAGTACTTATAGGAGTTGTTATCCTTGTTTTTCAGACTGCCTGTGGCATCAGGCGTGACATAGCGCCCCCAGATACCCGAGAACTTGGTACGGAGTCCCAAGCCGGGAGTGAACCATTTTCCGACAGACAATGACATCCCCATTGTGGAGCGGGAACTGTCAAAAAGACCGGGCTTGTCATTCATACCCTTCTCAATTCCGGTATAAAAGGCATTGTAAGTGGCACCGGCTGAAATGAACCAGTTGCTCCAAAAAGAGTTGGTCTCTACACTGTACTTGGAGGTCGTTTCTGACGTAGCTTCTGAGGTCTGTGCCTGTACAGCCACTGACATCAAGGAAATGACTGTCATTAATAATATTTTTTTCATATCATGGATTTTTTATGATTAAATTTTGTTTCTTGTAGTATTAATTGATAGAGCCGCCGGAGTGTCCGCCTTGCTCTGACTGCGTGTTGATGATTTCAACTGTGGGATTGCCAAAGACACGTGCCTTGAATCTCTTGATATTGGATATCAGCGTGACATCTTTATAGGGATGGATAATACGCCATGTGGCAAAACCAGGTGCGTCAGAGGTGAATGTGGCGTTTTTCTCTGTCTCAAAATAATCACCAAATTTCTTCCCGATGAACGTGGTGACAAGTATGCAGCGCATTTCTGACGTCTCCAAAGCACCGAATTTCTGCTGAAAGCGTAATTTATTATTGCCGGTAACGATGGGAGTAGTACCTGTTGTCACGTCACTTCCCTCTGAGATTTCTATGATAGTCGCTTTCAGAACGTTATGCCAGTCGGAGAAGTGGGGAATGCTTACCTGCCATCTGTCATTGCCAAGATCGGTCATCGGGAGTGTCTCGGAACCGTCCTCGCTTACGCATTCGATGTCGAAACCGGTGGAGTTTTCAATACCTAAGTTAACCGAAACGGGCTCGCTGAACGTAGTATTGTCGGGGTTGCAGCGTATGACGAGCACATTGGCTGCAAGCTCTTGTTCTACCTCCGTGGATTCGAGTACAGTCTCGGCAGGCACGAAGGTCGTAATGGAGAACGGATCGGAGGAACCAGTGATGACCGTGTTAGGAGACACGTTGATGGTGGCAACTGTCCCTGTGCTTTCCTGGTTATCAGCGTCGTTGGTCACAGTAGTGCCCTCCTTGGCATCCTCCTGAGAAACAAGTATAGATGGTTTCTTCACCAACTCTACATTGATGGAAAGTGTCAGCTGGTCATAGAAGTCAACAGCCATCTCGTCCTGATCGTAGTACTGATCGGACGTTGGGGTGATTTTCAGTTTACCCTGGGCAGCCGTATTTTCAAAAACGGCACGAGTCACATTACGAACCGTCTTGCCTTGATAAGTGATGTCGGCAGGGGTGTTGGTAGTGACCATCAGTGTACGCGATTCGTCAATGACTACAGGCGACACATTAGGTACGACATCAGTGCTCTGGTGGCACGATGTAGTGAGGCCAAGCATGGCTGTGGCACACAAAAGAAATACAATTTTCTTCATAGCAGAATCTAATTTAATTATTTCAGTTTAATATATTTTCTGATATACTGTTCAACGTATGCGGCCTGCCAGTAATGGGCAGAGTGGTTGACATCAGGCCTGGTCTCCACCTGACGGCCCATCTTCTTCTCTGCATACTCATAGTACGACTCCATATTGTACTCCATATCAAAGTACTCGGGCAGTTTCACACGGAAAGTTCCTCTGCGCATCTGGCGCTTACCGCCCAACGGGATGGCGAAGTGGAAGCCGGCATTATGCTCGCCTCCCGTGAGAATGCCGAATACGCCAATGGCATATTCCCCGCAATGGCGGGTGATGTCGAGACGTGCGCCGTAATCACCATAGACAAAACGGCCGCCTGTCAGCTCTGCCTCGAACTGGGTGGGAACGTGGTAATAACTGGCCTTGCCCAACACGCTTACCTTGTCCAACTTGTCAAATTGGTATTTGTCATCTTCAACGTATGCATCTCCCAGTACAGATGCCTTTAAGCCTAAGGTAAAAGCCTTGCCGACACGATAAGTGAGATTGGCATCGAAGCCCATGAGACTGCCCATGAACATGCCTCCCGCCACCTGTGCCTTCAGGCGATTACTAAGCCGGACATCCTGCTGGATGGCAGCAACGCCAATATGGATGTAACCTTCAGGCTTGCTCTTCCACACATTGGAAGCGATTGGAAAGACAGACATCAACGTGATGCGGTTGCCTGGCCACAGGGTGGTCTCAATAGTGGGGGCGATGCTTACTGTGTATTCGTAAAGCACATCAAAGCGGTGGTTGTCGAGTGACAGCATCGGGTAGGCCGTGAGGTCAAAACGCCATGCAGAACTGTTGGAAAGAGACCGTCCTTTCAGACATTCCAGAATCGGGGATGTCTGATAATCAACACTTACATCCCAGTCCAAAGAGTCACGCCGTGCATGCACAGCCACCTGGGGCAACTGGTATTCTGTGATGACAATCTCAAAACTGTTGTAGTCAAGGAAATAACTGCCCAGTTCCTCAACGGCTATGGCAGCACCCCGGAAGGTGCCACGATAGGCGGTGGGCTCGACACTGGCATAGACCACACGATCGACAATGTTGACACGTATGTCCTCAAAGCCTTGCTTCGTGAGGATATCGGTTATGTTGGCGGCGGTGGCCTGTAGCAGGGTTAGCAGACAGGCTGCTGCTAAAAACAATCTCTTATTCATCGCTTGAATCTAATGGTGTACTGATAACTAACGGTGGCGCTGATGCCCTTGAATTCACGGGTAAAACAGGTGAGGTTCAGATGGCGGAACAGGTGTGCG
>Ga0256407_10011548_pt1 | contig 12197 bp, 7 predicted proteins | sample RumenRJG_04DNA_FD_193489 | JGI IMG/M metagenome (GOLD analysis project Ga0256407, IMG submission 193489) | Bovine rumen microbial communities from Lethbridge, Alberta, Canada - RJG_04 | ecosystem: Host-associated > Mammals > Digestive system > Stomach > Rumen | place: Canada: Alberta | collected... | reverse complement strand
TTATTTTTTTTTATTTTTTTTGGGAAGTTTTTAAAGGCAGTTGTTACTTTATTGGATTTTTTTTTCTTGATTTTAGGAGAATTAATTGGGTATTATAGTTTATAAAACATGAAAATATTAAAAGAAAACTTATAATAATATATCAGGTAATATAGATAAATTATATAGGAGTTTAATTATCAAAATAATATAGAAAATAAATAAAAAACAAAAATTATAATAATAAAATGCAAGATTATTCTTAATATTATTATTATTACTAATTATATAATATATCTAAATTAATAATAAATGCTTTTATTATAAAAAAGCATATATATATATATAAAATTTTTATAATTAATCAAATTTAGAATTAACAGATTTTTAATATTAAAAATATATAAGATTTAGATATATTAAATTATAAAAAATGTCAAAATTAATATTTCTTTTATCTTTATTTGCTATCACTAATTGTGTTTTTATTAGACCAACAAATTATAATGAAACAAAATTAAATGAATGTTTAGCTAAAAAACAATTAACAATAAATGATAATTTAAAAGAATTATTACAACTTTACAATCAAAATAGATTTTTCTTATTTGAGAAAAAATGTGAAAAAATGAACTTAGATAAAACAGTTCAAAAATCATTGACAGAATGCTTTAAACATTTTGGAATTTATAATAAATATGGTGATTGTACAAGAAATTGTCATGACAAATGTGACTATTATCAAAAAGGTAATAAGTTATGTAAAAGAAGATGTCCAATGTGTTAAACAATAAATAAAAAATAAAAATTATTCATTAAAAAAATATATAAAATTAGTAAAAATTGGAATTTATTTTTTTCTAAAATACTATTATGCAAAATAATCAAAATTTAAAAAAACTTAAAAATATATTATTGAAGATAAATTTTTTTATATAAAATATAATAATCTAATATTTAATTCATATTTTTAAAAAAAATTTTTTTTTAAATCAAATTTAAAAATTGTTTTTATATTTTTTCATATTTATAATTGCTATTTATTTTGATATTAAAAATATATTTTATTTTTTATTTCATGATTTGTTAGAATAGTTTTTGATATTAATTCTTTATTTATATATTATACTTTTTATTGAATAAATTGAGGATTCATAAAAAAATCAATCATTTAATTGTGTTAAATTTATATTAAATCATTATTTAAAAGTATAAGAAAAAGTATTTTTATTAATATATTTTTAATTGAAATAATTCTTTTATAAAAATATAATTTTTAATTCGATTATTATTTTATTAATCAATAATAATTATTTAAATATAAATAATAAAAATTAAAAATAATACTAAATCAAATTGATTAATATTACAATTAATACCCATTTTATTTTTTTTATTTTCATTATTTTAAATTTTAATAAATAAAAATATATGAAATACATATTATATGATTTATTCATTAAATTTTTTTTAATATATATTTAAAAAAAATATATTAATTATTATTTAAATTTTTTGAATAAACTACTTTGATTTTCCCTTAATTCATATGTTAATTTATGAGTTTCTTTTAATTTATCTTCAACATCATTTAATTTATTATCTAAATCTTTTTTCAATAAATTAATTTCATTTTCTCTTTTATTAACATTTATTAATTTATTATTTAATTCATTTAACTTAGAATTAATTTGTGTTTGAACTTGTTTACATTCATAATTTAATTGTTTAAGTTCATTTTGTTTTTTTAAAATTTCTTGATCCAATTGGTCAATATAAGCTAATTTTTGTTCATTTTCCATATCATTAAAATCATTAACCATATTTTCATGTTTTAAAATAATATTATTTGGTCTATTATTGTTATTATAATTATAATTGTCATTGCTATTATAATTATTATTATTTTTATAATTTAAATCATTATTTTCATATTGATTATATGATGATAATGTATAATTAAAATTTGGATCTTGATTTTCATTAAAATTATTTATATTACCTTGGTAAATATTATTATTATTATGTCCAACATTTGAATCTTTTTGATTAAATTGATTATTATTATTTGTATTATTTAATATATTTTTATTAATCTTTTTTTGATTATTATTATTATCATTATTTTGAGTTTGTATTTGGTTTCTATTACTATTATTTTGATTATTATAATTATCATTATTTTGAGTTTGAATTTGATTTATATTACTATTATTTTGATTATTAAAATTATTTCTATTTTGTTTTTGCATTTGATTTTTATTTAAAATATTTTGATTATTCATTTCATTATTTCTTTGAGATTGTAAATTATTTGGATTTTTAATTGAAGCTAAATTTAAATTATTAGAATTTTTTTTTCCTTGAAAATTATTTTGTTCATTAAATAAATTTTGATTCATTAAAAATTGATCATTTAATATTTTTCCTTGATTTCTTATATCATTATATTTATTTCTAAATTGTTCTTCTGCAATTCTTAAATTTTTTTCTCTTAAATTACAATCCTGTTCTCTTTTAATTAATTGTACATCTTTTTCATCATTTAATTCTTTTAAATTTTTAATTTTATTTGCTTCATTTTTTAATTCTTCAGTTTTATCTTCAATATATTTTTGAAATCTTTCAAAATTTTCTTTTACAATATCATCATTTGTTTTAATATTAATGTCATATTGTCTTAATTGTTCTTCTTTTAATTTTAATTCTTTTTCTTTTTTTAATAATTTATTTCTAAATTCATAAAGTGCATGATAAACATATCTTAATTTATTTTTCTTATTTAAATAATCTTTAGTATCTTCTACTAATTTTGTTTTTCCTCTTTCAATTTGTTCTTTAAATTCTTGTGCATCATTTAACATTTTATTTAAATTTTCTTCTTTTAAGAAAATACTATCTATATGAGGAGAGAGAATATTAAATATTTCATTTTTATCTCTATCATATATATTTGGTGATGAATTTGAATTTGATAAAATATTTGAACTAGTTTGAAAATGTGTACTTTTATTATCAAAATTATTAGTTAATTTAAGAGAAATTGGAGTAAAAGAATTAGAATTCATTTTCCTAAAATTAAATTAAAAAACATTTAAAAAAAACAATTTTAATTTTTTATATAAATTTTAATTTTTTAATTAAAATTTTAAACTAATTAACCAATAATAAATTATAAAAAAAAAAAAACTTAATTCTCAGGTTTAGCCCATTCTCTCCCTTTAGGTGCTTCAGGTTTATCTTTCCCTTCATAATCCTTTTCCCTAACTTCATCCCAATTAGTACTTAAAACAGTACCACCAGAAGTTTGAAAACTTTTAATCATAGCTCTTCTAGTATTTTCATCACTTTGAGCATAAATCATTTTAAATAAATTCATCATTCCTTCATCACCACCTCTACCTCCGATAATAGTTTCATCTTTTTCAATTTTTGCAAATTCATGATCAATTTGATTCCAATCTTTTTTTATTTTTGATGATGAAGGATAATAACCACTTGGTAATCTTTCATTATCTTTATTTGAATTTGTATTTACTTTATTTTCTAAATTAACCCAATTAAAATTAGGAACTTCTTTTTTTAATTCTAATTTTAATTTTAATTGACTTGAAATTGTATAATTTGATTCTTCTGGTTTAATACCATTTGTTAAATTTATTGTATATTTTACTTCATTTGTTAATTTATTTATAAATTCAATTGATCTATTATTTATTTTAATATTATAATCATTTAAATTGTGATTTGATGTTATATCAATTTGAATTTTTTCTCCTGTTTGAATCCAGTTGTAAATTATTTTTATATCTTCTTTATTTGATTTATTCCAATCAACTATTCCATTTTCTTTTAATTCAATATCAATTTTATTCATCCATGGAATTAATCTTTTTCTATGTTCAGAATCATTTACATTTAATGATTGTAATGCTGAGACAAATGACATTTTTGAATCTACATATTTTGATAATTTAAAATTTAATATTCCTTTTGTTAAATAGAAATTAAATCCTTTTTCATATGTTGTATTTTTTTCTATGGTTTCTATATCTTTTATTCCTTCTTCATATTTTCCTAATTTTATATTTGCATTTGTACGATATAGTAAATATGAAGGAAGGGATTTGCTTTCTGGGTTTTTTGATATTAATTCTGTGAAATTTTCTACACTTTTTGAATAATTGTCTGATATGTAATTCATTAAAGCTGTTTGGAATAATGTTTCTTCATTTGATTCCATTTATTTATATTATTTTGGTGTTTTTGTCTTTTTTATATTATTTTTTTAAATTTTTTTTTCAAAAAAAATTATTGATACTTTTATTGGGATAATATTTTTAATTATTTTTTTCAAATAAAATCATATAAATATTATTTTTATATTAACTATATTTTTATATAGTACAATAAGATAATAATATGCCAAATAGAGGAAAAATTAAAATATTGCAAAAACAAGAAAAACAATTTACATATAAACAAAACTATAATGTATCAGTTGGATATAATTTTGATATATTTGAGATAATAATTTCAAATAAAAATAAAGTTGCCTTTTTTACCTATAAAAAATGCTTTAATTCTAAAATTTTTTCATCAATAGGCAGAGAAGATGAAATTTATGAATTTATAATTAATGATTTTGAAAAAGGGAAGATTCAATTAAAGGAAAATTATACAATTATCTTTTCTAATAATATTATTTTAAAATTAGAAAAAAAAGATAAAACTTTCGATGAATTAAAAAATTTAGTTATAAATGTGATAGGTGAAAATAAAAAATTAGTAAATGAAAAAAATCAATATTATAATAATAAGAATAATGAACAAAATTTCCATGAAATAGAAAAACAAAAAATTAAATTAAATAATAATGAACACAATTTCCATGAAATAGAAAAACAAAAAATTAAATTAAATAATAATGAACAAAATTTCCATGAAATAAAAGAACAAAAAATTAAATTAAATAATCAAGATAACTTTAATACTATAAAAGCAACTTATTTTATTGAGAAAGTAGATTTAGATAAAGAAATAAAGATTATTGGTCTTAATTTAAATCCACAAAAAGAAGATATAATAAATAATTGTGAAATATATTTAAATAACCAACAAATTAATCCTCTATATAAATTTGAAAAAGAAGGAGAATATAATATAACTTTGAATTTTAAAAAAGAATTAGAAGATATGAGTTATTTATTTTATTATTGTCAACAATTAAAAGAAATTGATTTATCTAATTTTAAAACTCAATATGCTAAAAATATGAAATGTATGTTTTCAGGTTGCAGAAAGTTAATTAAAGGAAATTTCAAAAACGTTAATAGTAATGAAGTAACTGATATGAAAGATATGTTTAGTAATTGTTATTATTTAAAAGAATTAGATTTATCTTCTTTTAAAACTAAAAAAGTTAAAAGTATGGAAAATATGTTTAAAAATTGTAAATCATTAGAAAGAATTAATGTTAGTAGTTTTGATGTAAGTCATGTTGATACAATGGAATGTATGTTTTTTAATTGTGAGAAATTAACTCAATTAAACTTATCAAATTTTAGAAATGAAGATGTTAAAAATATAAGTTTTATGTTTACAAATTGTGTAAATTTACAAAGATTGGATTTTTCGAACTTTATTTGTCACAATGCAAGACATATGTCACTTTTTCAAGGAATGAATTCACATTGTGAAAAAATTGTTCAAGATCCTATTTTAGTAGATTAATCTATATTAAAAATTTTTAAAAAAATTATTTTCAATAATTTTTATTAGTATTTTACAATTAAAAATTTCAATGTTTATAATTATAAACATATATAAAATAATAATAATAAAACAATATTTAAATCCTTATTATTCAGAATATCATTTCAAATTATATTTATATTATTAATTTTAATAAAGATAAACATGATAATTAATTACTAATAATATTTATATTTTCTATGACCATTATTATTTTTCTAAAAGACATGATGAAATAATATACAAATTTCAAAATTATGCAAAACTCAAAATTGAAAGGAATTTATTATTCTCATCTCTAAAATAATTAACTGAAAAAAGAGTAAAATATGGATTTAAAATTGCATTTCTTCTTTCTTTATTAAAAGCTTCATCAGTTAATTGAAAAACAATACTTAAAATAGGATCTTCAAAAATATCTATATTAAAATAACATTTTCCATATTTTTTTAATAATTCTAATCTTTTATTTAATATTAATTTACCAATTATTTCACTAGTAAATTTAAATTTTCCTTCAAAATTATTTATATCATTACAATCTTTAAATTGAATTTTAATATCATCTGAATATTTCAATTCTTTCATTGGTTTTATATTATTTAAAAAATTTATAGTTTCAAAAATAATTTTTTTCCCATATTTCAATAAAATTTTATCTTTATTAAAATCATTTTTATAAGGAATTAAATATTCATTATCATCTTCACATATTATATTCTCACTTAATTCTTTTAATTTTAAAGCATATTTTTTTGGATTAGTTCTAACAAAATTAATTTCTTTTAACATTTTAATTTCAAATGAATTTTCATAACTAATATTATCTGTTGATTTAATATTAAGAGAATCATTTCCTAAAATATTATTCCTTGATTTAATATCTTTAAAATGACCATTTTCAGTAATTATTCTTGGACATTTATTATTTAAATCATCAAGATTTATACTTTTTTGATGAGAATTATAATTATTAATACAAGCACAATTACCCATTATTAAATATTTTATTTTATATTTAAAATTTTTTTTTTATTAAAAAAAAAATATATTTTTGAAAATGAAATATTAAATAAATAAATGGGAATTCTTTGTTGTCGAGAAACCGATTCGTAAAATAATTTATATTAAAAAAATATAAAAAATAGAATAAATGCTTTTTCAAAAAAATTATTATATTTAACTCAAAAAGAAAACACTCAAATATGTTCATTAAAAATTTTTGATATTGAAGACGAAAAATGTTTTACTCAAAAATTATTTTTACGAGTAATAAAAACAATATCAGGAATAAGTCAATTAATTATAAATAACACATTATATTTATGTGGAATAAACGAAGACAATTCAAATTCAGTAGGATCATATTTATTTAAAATAAAATATAATGGATTAAACCCAATATTAATTTTTTTAGTAAATTCAGTATTTCCTCATATTTACCCATCAATGACTTTATGGAAAAATGAAATAGTTATAATAGTAGGAGGAAGAGAACAAATTGAATGTGAAGCTTATTTAATATCACAAACTAAATGGATTGATTTACCACCTTTACCTGAAGATAGATATAAATGTACTTTATTACAAGATGAAAAAAATAATTTAGTTTATTTATTTGGTGGTTTTTCATCAATTACTAAAAATAATATGAAAAATATATTAAGATTAAATATGGATTTATTTGATAAATGGGATATGATTTTAATTAAAGAAAATGAAGGATTGTTAAGTAGAAATTCTTCTATTGCATTTATGTTTGATAATAGTAATATTGTTTTTATTTGTGGAGGAGTTAATAATGAAAATAAGGAAACTGATTATATTTGTGAATATGATATTTTAGATAAGAAAGTTAAATTGAGTAAGTATTCTATGAAAATTTTTTGCTCTTTTAATTTACAAGGATATGGAGATTTGAATAAAAGTCATTTTGCTTTTATTGATAATCAGTTTTATATTCATACTATTTCTAGGAATGATTTTAGGATTAATGTTATTCCTTTTGATAAATTTTCTGTTTGATTTTTTTGGATGTGTGTTTTTTTTTTATCTTTTTTTATTGTTTTTTGGAGGTTTTTTATTTACTTTTTTTGAATGAGAAAAAAGTATTATTATTTAAATTTTTTTTATTTAATTCTTTTTTCAATTAATTATATTTAAATTAATCTGATAATTTATTATTTAAAGTTATATATTTTAATATATGTATTAGGGAATTTGGTTATTAATTTTCCATCTTCTATTATATTATAATCAAATTCTAAATCGTGTTGATAAGTAAATATGTGTACATTATTTATATATAAATTTTGATGATATTCATAATATTCATTATATAAATAAAATTGATTTCCTTTATAAATCCCTTCTTTTTTAACTTTTATTATTTCCTTTATAATATATTTATCATTATTTTCTGGTTTTTCTATGTCTGAGTTTTCTTCACATTTTTTTCCATGATATCCCTGTTTGCAGAAACATTGTGAAGAATCTTTTTCTTTGTCAAAACCTTTTAAACAATATAAATAATTTGACTTAGTACAAACAGTATTACAATAATCTGTTAAATTCCAAAAAATAATTTCTTTTGAAGATACACATTCACCATTTAATTTAGAAAAATCTTTTAAACATACTTCTCCATTATCTTCATTTTCATTTCCTTTTTCATTATTTAATATTACATTTAATTTAAATTCACAAATATATTTATTTGTACTTACAGGAAAATATTTTATATTATATATTCCTGGTTTTGTTGTTGTAATATTAAAATAAGTATTATAATTATATTCTTCATTAATTTTCATTTCTCCGTTTATATTATATAATTTTATTCCTTCTGGAATTTCAATTATTATAAAATTTTGATTTATTTTAGATGAATTATAATTTATTACAAAATAATCTGAAAATAATACTTTATTATTTTTTGTATAACTAAATAAATTAATTGTTGAATTTACACATGATATTGGATTAAAATAAGCAATTTCATAATAATAAAGATCATCCCTTCCTTCATAAACAATTGCAGGACCTTTTTTTTCAAAAAAAACAAAACTAGGCTTACCAAAATATCCAGTATTTTTATTATAAATTTGAATTTTAATATTTTCTTTTCCTTCTTCAGAAAATAAAGGTTTTCCATCTTCATATCTGATAATACTTAACTGAAAATAATCAGTTTTTAATTTACCATCAGTATAAGGAGGACAAATTAAATAAAAACTATGATTATTTTTAAAGATTCTCATTGTAATTTGCCTATAGTAACATTTAATAGGAATTTTATATTCATTATTTTTATCATAAATTAATTGTTTATTATTATGATCATATTTTCCATATAAACAAGTTGATATATCTTTATGAAAACAAAAAATAATTAAATTATGATTTTTATAATCAATATAATCAACATCAAATGATAATATTTCATAATAATCTGTAGTATTAACTACATAAATTTCTTCAAATTCATTTATTTTATCATTATAAGACATTGTTTTAATAATTAAATTTTTACTTGATTTCTCAGCATAAAAAGCAAGAAAATAATATAAATATTCAGTAGCAATAATAGCAGAATCTCCAGTTAATAAACATAAATTAGGATCATCAGTTGGATGTACATCTTTACTTGTTTTTAAATTAAAATTATTATCATAATATAAAATAGCAAAATTATAAGAATCTCTAGATTTAAAATCTTTACCTCCTGAAATAATAAAAGATGAATCTCTAAATGATGTAGCACCAACACCAGGTCTACCACAATGAGGCATTCCATTAAGTTGGACAATATTAGTTTCATTAAAGAAAGCAGGGATTTCATTTGCTGAAGCAATAAATGAACTCTCACCATTAATACTTTTAATATAACCACTATATTGATATGGAAGATCGTGTTCTATTTTTTTTATTAAATTTCCATATTTATCATATTTATATAAAAATACTGAATTATAAAAAATGGAAATAATTAACATATGATATTCTGTATTATTTTCATATATTGTTATTAAATGAATATCACCTCCATAACTTTGGTCTAGTATTGTGTTTGGATATGCTTGGATTATGCTATTTTTTACATATTGTAAGGATGATAAAAGAAATAAAGAAAATAATAATATTTTATGAGAAATTAATATATTCAAAAATTTATCCAAAGATTTATTATTATTTTTATATGATATTTTTGATTTTTTATTTTCACATTTTGAAAAATTTAAAATTCTATTTTTATTAATATTCATTTTTTTTTAATATTTTTTTCATAAATCATGATTTAATATTTTTTTGAATCGATGAAAATAATATAGATAAAAAAATTAAATAGAATTTAGTATAAAAAAAAATTTAAATTATAAATGTAATAAAAATCAATATAATTATAAATTATAAATACATATTTTTTGTGAAACTATCACAAATAAATTAATTTCTTTACAAATAATTATATATACCTTCTCTTAATTTAAAATTCAATATTCCAAAATTGAAAAAAAATATAAAAAATATATTTCTCAATTCAAAATCATTTGTTATCAAATTTAGAAAATAAAGTTTTAACTACTTTAGTTTCTTTAAGATTTTTCAAATAAGGAGAATTTACAACACTTCCCTCTTCATTATTATGTTCTTTAATAATATTAATATTACCAAAATTTAATTTAAATTGATTATTATTATTTTTTTTTCCTAATATAAACATATCATCATCATTTATAGCATTATATAATTTTTGCTTAGAATGGGATTTTCTCTTTATTTTTTCAGATAATCTTTTAATTAAAATTGACTCTTCACTCTTAACACTATTTCTTACTATACTTGATGCATGTTTTCTTTTAAAAAATTGAAGTTTAAATTTTTCAATTTTCACAGAATTATTAACATTTGTTAAATAACTAAGAGCTTCTTTTTGACTTTCAATTGATGTTTGTAAATTTTTATTTATTTGATTTTGAATTGTCATTAATTCTTGTAATTGAATATTTAAAGCTTCTAATTTATTAAATGATATTTCAAAACCTTTTAAATTATCTTCTATTTTTTTTATTAAACCTTTTAAAATATCATCTACTGGAATTTTATATGTTTCATCTATTTTATCAAGATCTTTAAAATTTCTATTATCATTATATAAAAATAAAAGTAATATTGAAAGATGTTTTGTTGCTTCAATTTTTGCAATTTTATTATCTTTTTCTTTTTTTTTAATAATTAAATATTTTCTTATTTTTAAAATATCACTAATTACTTTTATACCTTTTGATAATTGATTTTGTGGAGAAGTTAATCTTTTCATTTTTAAAAATACTTTTTTTTCACTTTCAGTTAAAACTAAATATTTCATAAAAGTAACTAATAATTTAGAAATAACAATATAACCAATAATAGTAGTAGAAATTAAAATAACTCTCCCTAAAAAAGTTCTTGGATAAACATCTCCATATGCTACACCAAAACTAATCATAATAGAAGTCCAAATAGAATCTATAATTGAATTAAAATATAATTCTTTATTAACTTTTACATTTAATTTTGGATCAAAAGTTAAATAATCAGCTGTTCTAATAAGAAGAGCAGAAAGTATTACAGTTGATATCATTATTGCAATTAAATACATGAATGAATATTCTTTGATTCTACATTGTAAAATAAATAAATGTCCTGAATTTACTGTTAATGTTTTTGAAACATTATTTGATATTGAACTATTCCATTTACTATATAAACTATTATATTTTAAGAAAAAAAGTATTTTTGAAAATGAAAATACAAATATTATATTTGACCATATTATTGGATATATTATTCCATCTAATTTTGTTAGTGTTATAGGATTTATAAATGGAGGAAAAAAAATTCCTGCAATAATAAAATCTGAAATTCTTTCTTTGAATGTATTATCATTTATATCATATTCTCTAATATAATATTCCTTAATTAATAAAATAATTTCACATTTTAATACTATTATTACATTAATTATTCTTAAATTATTTTCCATTTTTGATAATTTTCTATCTATAATTCTTTTTATTTTATCTACATTTGATAAATTTTTTTTTTCACCATCATCCATAATGTAATCTATTATATGCCTTGATTTAAAATGATTTATAATTTCAAATAATAAAAATAGAAATATTAAAATATTAAAAATCATATCTAAAATTTTAATTTTATGTCTTACTATTCCTCCTTTTGTTCTTTTATCCAATTCTTTAAAAAGTTCAGTTAAAAAAATTGGATTTAAAGATTTTTTTTTATTATCATCAATATTTAAATCATTTATTGTTGGTTGAGCATAAATAAAATGTTTTTTATATTCTTTATTTATTAGATGTCTTATTTTTATTGAATCAATTTCTTGTTTTATTTCTGGTAAAGTTTTAATTGAATAATTTATTTTTTTATCTTTTTCTTTGCGATAAAAAGTTCCAAAT
>Ga0256407_10011544_pt1 | contig 12199 bp, 14 predicted proteins | sample RumenRJG_04DNA_FD_193489 | JGI IMG/M metagenome (GOLD analysis project Ga0256407, IMG submission 193489) | Bovine rumen microbial communities from Lethbridge, Alberta, Canada - RJG_04 | ecosystem: Host-associated > Mammals > Digestive system > Stomach > Rumen | place: Canada: Alberta... | reverse complement strand
ACCAGATCAAGAATGCCGAGTCCTTTGAAAAGCAGGGCTTTTCTGCCGTCCTCGATCAGGACAACTGCACGGCATCTGATGTAGCCGACAAGGTTTTTGAGGTATATGACGCACGCGACGCGTATGTATCGAAAATGAAGGAAAACGCGTCCGGAAACGGGGCGATCACAAAGATCGCCGATCTGATCGAGACGCTGACAAATGGCACCTGACGAAGGAGTCATTCACATGCGCAGCTCCTCGCACAGTGCCTTTTGAGCAGTATCATCAGCTTCATGCGGCTTCCAGAGGAGCATGGGCGCTTCGCCGGCGTAGCGGGGAATGAGGTGCATATGGAAATGGAATACGGTCTGACCCGCGACCTCGTTGTTGTTCTGCACGATATTGAAGCCGTCGCAGGAAAGCACATCCGTCATGTGGGACGCGGCCTTCTTCGCGAGCACCAGAGCCTTTGAACAAAGCTCGTCGGACAGCTCATAGATATTCCTGTAGTGCTCTTTCGGTATGATGAGGGCGTGGCCCCTTGAAGCCGGGGACGCATCGAGGATGATCCTGAAATCATCATCCTCATATATTGAATTTGTGGGAATGTCCCCGTTTGCAAGCTTGCAGAAAATGCAGTTGTCGTCTTTCATGAATTTGCCTCCTAAAATCAATCCTCTTTGAAGGGGAAACACCGGTCGAGCATCCTTATCGTCTCAAACCTTCCCCTTGCGGTCATGTCACCCGTGGAAAAGGCCCTCTGAAAGGTCTCCCGACCGGATGTGATATTTGTAAGAACATTCAATGTAATCCGAAGATACAGGTCATACTGCTCTGTTTCGCTGTCATAAGCATCCGCGGCCTCACTCTTTGAAAGGAAGCGGCATTCAACCTCCTGCCCCTTTGCCGCGACGAGCATCGATCTTTCCTCATCCGTGATCTCAAAAACAAAGCTGAGCCACTCATCTGTCTGAGGAACATAAGCCCCCACAAAGCCTCTGATAAGCTCGTTTTCAGTCTCTTCAGACGTGCCTCCCGCTCCGCCGAGAAGGTTCCGGTACATGGAGGAAAGCTCGATGATGTCCTCCTTCTGCTTCTTTACATATCTGTCGTCTGTCACATACTGCGAAAGCTGCTCTGACTCCTGCGGGGTAAGGATTATCCTCTGTGTCCTCTGAACACTCTGGGATACCGCCTGCTTACTGGACGGCAGGGCCTTCGGTTTCTGGGACAGCGTCCTGTAGAGGTTTTCCGCCTTCTTTTCTATTATCTTTTCAAAATCCCGGTTTGCGGAAAACTCCGCCGCATCAGCGACATAACCGCAAAGCCCCTCACAGAGCGGTCCTCCAAGGGTCTCCCAGGCGTTCTCCAGCGTCAGCATGGCTTCCCGCTCTCCCGTGGTTGTCGAGAGCACCACAGGCTGCATATATATGGCCGAGATCAGATCCCGATTCCCGTAAAGCCACAGGGAATCCAGAAACTCCATCATATAGCCCCCAATCCCGAGCCACTCCACCGTAGTCGCGAGGATAATGCCGTCGCAGCCCTCGATGGTCTGAGGCAGTGTCGGTATCTGGCTCTTTTGCTCATGGATATCATATCTCGTAACATCCACATTGACATTCAGCGATTTCAGAACATCCGTCATCCTGTCAAGAACCGCTATGGTCGGATCAACAAGCTCGCCCCTTCCCCCGTAATAAATATTGATCTTCATGAAATAATCCCTCTTTTGTATTCACTGGTTCCTGCTGCCGGGAATTCGCCTGTCCTGACTCCCGGACAGCTTTTCAGTATAGCACTTTCGTATGATAAAGGGTATTCCGTAAATCAAAAAGCAAAGAACAAAGCCTCCAACCAGCCCTCCCACATGTCCGGCGTTGTCTACAGAACCGCTTGTAAAACCAAAATACAGGGAAAGCGCTATCATCACAAGAAGCCTCCTTACGGTGTAGCGCTCGTACCTCCCCTTGTGAACCACTATCACCACAAGCATCATCCCCATAATGCCGAATATGGCCCCGCTGGCGCCGCAGGCAAGCGCATATTCACCTGTTCGCATCATGTTGAAAAAAGACAGAAGGCTTCCGGACAAGCCTGACAGAAGATAGCATATCAAAAATCTGACATGCCCTACCGGAATCTCGACCTCGTGCCCTAAGACAACAAGCATCAGCATATTGTTCAAAAGATGAACGGGACCGAAATGAAGAAAGGTTGCGGTGAACAACCTGTAGTATTCGCCCGAAAGGACGCTCTCCGGCCACATCGCGCCGTGAGCAAACATGAAGCGGCTGCTCTCGGTATCGCCCTGAATGGCAAGCACTATCCAGACCAATACATTTGCCGCGGCAAGAGCCACAGTGACGGGACATTCCTTCAGGAACTTTTTGACGCCGGACTGCGGGGCATCCGGACTCCCCTGCCCCCTGTAACCGGGTGTATAGCCATCCTGACTCCTCTGATCACTATAACCGTAGCCGCCCTGCCCCCGCAGGTCTTTGCAGCCGTATCCGTTTTCATTTCCATCGTATTGCGACGGTCTTTCATTCATATCCATGTGGACAAGTTTACACTATCCGAAAGACTTCGTCAGCAAATATTATCTTGTCCATCCTTTTCAATCTGACGCTTTCCCTGTAGGAGAGCATCTTCCCGTTCACAAATGTTCCGTTCTTTGAATTCAGATCCTCGATGAAATAATCCTCCCCCTGTTTCACTATCTTTGCGTGATGCCTTGAAACGACAGGCGAGTCGATGACCGCATCATTCCCTTTCTCTGAGCCTATCCGAAATACCTCTTTTGAAAGAGGATAATCCCTCCCTCTCCCGCCCCCCTCATAGGAGAGGAGAAGCGGCCCTCCTGCTGCCGCCCCGCTCATAAGAACCGTGGGCTTTTCAATACTGTCTGTCTCCTCATAGAGGAAATCCAGGGCTTTGGGGCTGTCCCTTTCGGAAGGAAAAAGCGACTTGAACCTGCCCTTCAGCTTCTCCCCTCCCTCCTTCGCTTTTTTTGAGAAAAGACCTTTGAATGCGGCAAAGAGCTTAGTGACTATGCTTTCATCCTCTCCGTCAGGGTAAGTGTCATCCTCTCCATCCTCATATTCGTCCTCATACTCATCGCCCGATCCGTCGCGATATCCGCCCCTTTCATGCCAGGCATCCTCCTCATAGTCATAAGAGCCGCTTTTTATGCGCCTTTCAAAGACTTCAGATGTTCTTTCCCTTTTGCCCCTGATCTTCCTGTCAGGCAGCGCCGGACTCTGTTGCTCTCCGGGAGTCTTTTTCTCATTAAAGTGTTCTTCCTCCAAAAAGAAATCTCTTTCCTTTTCCCGCGCGGGAGGTATTCCTTCACTGCTTTCCTTTTCCTCATATCTTGAAAGTACCGAAAGAAGAGCCTCAAAAGAATCCTTCTCTCTAAGGCTCGCGTCATACAGGCTGTAGATAAGCTCGGTAAGACGCATGTCTCCCCTTACCGGCTTTTCCGTAAGAAACCTCATGACAGCTGAAAGCCCTAACTCACCCCCATTATCCTCAAATGGCATATAGGAAAGGAACAGCCGAAAATCCCCCGAAAGCCTTTCAACAAAGATGGTATCCGGACTCAGCCTGATATTTTCAGGGGAGATCAGGTACCTGTCAGTCTGGTCGAAGGCTTTTTTGAGCTTTCTTATCACCCCGGATACTACAGAAACCGAAAGTCCCTCCTCATCAAGAAAGTCACGAAGTGAGCTCTTTCCCGTGATGTCATAACAGAACCTGACTTCCCCGTTCATAGTTGATGTATAGAATGAAAGGAGCGAGAGGATATCATTTTCCCTGAGCATCTCCTCCTCATAGGGCTTCATCACCGGCCGCCCTTCAACCGTCATCAGGCTTTCCTTAAGATTTCTCTCATAGCTTATCTTCATCTCTTCCCCTGCTCCTTCAGCTTTTCGATCATATCCTTCCCGCCTGCGGCGATACGAAAGGTCTTTACGGCATCATACTTAAGAATATCCTTGTCCTTGATATATTTTTCCGTATCATAAAAAACCCTGTAGGAAAGCATCATGAGACCCATCAGGATAATGATGCAGAATGATATGATGAAGGACCCCTCTACCGTGTAGCTCGCCTTGAGGTACAGAAAATCAGTACTCTTTTGGATCCCGTTTTTGTCCTTTATCTTCATGTGAATAATCCCCCAAAATATTCCACTGCCGCTCCAATCAGGGTGAATGGGACGAAGGGAAGCTCTTTTCCTTTGATCCCTGCTTCGTTTTCACTGATATCAGGCCCATTACAAAGAGCCGTCTTCTTCCTCTTCTGCCTTATGATATAAAAAACCGAAAACACTGCGGATGAAAGTGATGCAGTAAAAAGCACTGCAAGAGACTTTAATCCCCCAAAAAACGGTCCTGCCATACACGCATATATTACAGCGTCTCCCATGCCTATCCTGCCTTTGGTCAAAAAAGAAACTCCCATCATTATTCCCCCAATCAGAACGCCAAAAAGCATCTCCGATATTTCCAGCGTTGGGGAAAATATATGCACTGTAAAAATATAAGAGCAGAACAAAAGAGGCGGGATTATATTGATCTTCTTCTCCCTGATGTCCTCGATTGAAAGTATAACAAGCAGGGAAAAGAAAACTGCCGCATTAATGATCTCCATCCTTTCCTCCATTCTTTTCGCATTTGCTGCAGAGCGGATAGCCTTTGTCAATGGCATCCTGAAGCTTCATCCGATTGATTGTCCGCTTGAGTCCCGGACAGCGCAGCGTTGTATGATAATTTGTCCCGTAATCCGTCACGTACCATATACCGGAAAAGCCTTTTTTCCTGCACGAGGGACACGGATAATATATGGCTCCGTTCACATTTCTCTCATCTGAAAGCTGCTCATCAAAAACGCCCCTTATCGAAGGATTGAGATAAGCGCAGGAAAGATTTGTATGATATACGCTCCCCGACTCTGTCACATAGACATATTTGTCAGCTTCGTCAGCGTCCCCGGGGTCATCTCCCACCCAGCGCCTTGCAAGTGCGCGCTGGGAGATATGCCAGTGCTTCCAGCCAAAGAGGGTCGTCGGGACCTTCATTACATATGAGGCCTTTATAGAGATCTCCTGATCATCAACCGTTGTACCTGAAAGGTTGATCCCGACGGGACCTCCGAGCACGAATTTGTACGGGACCTGTTTCACCGCGATCTCTGCGGCGCAAAGAGCCTGGATCGGCCCCGGCTTCATCTCCGAAAAAACATTGCCGGATATCGCCGCGGAACGCGCCACATCCGATATGGCAGTCTGCACTCCCCACTCAACCTGGATCACCCTGAAAAAAAATATCACAGCGATCCCGGCCAGTAGAAACATTGGGAGCACAAACGCGGCCTCCACGGTATAGCTCGCATCTGCCTTCGGGGAAGCAGAAGGGCGCCCCTTTCTGAAAAAGCCGTTTACCTTCCGCCGTATAAAGGATTCGACCGGCCTTGAGACTGGCTGCCTCCGACTTCTCTCCCGCTGCAGATCCGCTGATGCGGCAGTTTTTGCTTCTGCCAAACGCTCTGCTCTTTTTGATTTCTCAGGATTACATCCGGATATGATTTTAGAAACAGCCATATGTTTTTTCTTCACACACCATGTCTTCTGACCTGATCCAGCAAGAGACACCCTTCTGCTCCCCTCCTTTCCAACAGATTCTTTAAGCCGCGTTATTGAGCAAATTCAGCCATTTTTTTACCTTCCCTTACCCCGCCTCCTGCGGCGGCCCCTTTGAAGCAGTCAAAAGCTCCTCCCCGTCTACATAAGAAAGCCTCCTCCTGTAAGAAAAGTCATAGACCTTCCACTCCCCGGTAAACAGTGGCACAAAGGACAAAAACAACGGCTTTGCCTGATATTCAGCCAACAGGTCCCCTCTGTAGAGCAGCCTGTCCATCCTTATATTTTTGTAATCCTCAGACCTTCTTATATGCTCCTCCATAAGGTCACAGGCTCTGCCCGCGCTCGTCTTCACAGGCGTCATGGCTGCAAAAGCAAGAAGATATCCGTTGTAGTCGACCTTCAGGCCTGAACCTTCCTTTGCCTTCCTCCCGGTATAAATATCAGTGATAAGGGTCCACAGGTCAGAGTTCCAGTCAGCCGGGCTTTTGATCAGTGGCACCTTCCCGCCGTCTGTAAGCGTCCGGAGGTCCAGGATAGACTCGACATAGGACCAGAGAGCAAGTATCACATACTTCACTACATCCTTTAACTCAGGCTGGGTGAGAAGAGTAGCTATGATAAGAGCCAGCGTCTCCGTCTCCCCGACTCTCGCGCTGTCTTTACAGATAGAGGCCATATTGAGACCTTCCCGAAGTAGAAGGAGCCGCCAAACCGTGCCCTTCAGGTTTTCAACATCAGAATCCTTGCCGCATATGACATACTCCATCTCGTACTTCACGCTGTTTTCCCTTGCTTCCTGCGTATATGTCCGAAAGGTCTTTGAAAGCCAGTAATCATAAAGCAGCTTCTCGTGGACCTTTGGGGCATCGGTCTGCATTGTCCCGCTTTCAAGTGTTCGTCTTGAAGCCCTCTCACTCTTTGATATCATTAGGCTTTCTTTTGATATATCAGCATCTACAGGAAGGACTGTCTTTAATATCCCTCCGATACCTACCGGAAATACATTGATCAGCGGGTTTGGACACCCTCGTATCTTTTCCTTTGTTTCTTCGCTGGGCTCACTTCCCGGAACAGTGCTTACAGAAGCCGGGGGAGCGTTTCCGTTCATCACGTCCTCTCCGCTCTCCGCAAGATCGGACAACCCACCGCTTCTTTCCTCCGCGCTTTTCACCTTGTCAGTAAGCTCTGAGAGCATCGAGATCATATCGCTTCCGACATTGTTCTCAACACTTTTTGCTGCCTCCCTGACAAGTCCCGAAAAATCATTGTCAGTGAGCACTGAATAATCAAGAAGCCCTGCCTTCCTGGGATAAGCCTGAAAAAAGTGTGTTCCGTCAGCGTTTCCGTTCTCATCAAGATACCGGTAGAAGCGCTTTTCAAAGGTCTCCTTGTCAAGTTCAGACTTCCCGTAGGACAGGTCGACCCCGAGAAGCCCGTATTCCTCCCAAAGAGGCCTGCAATAGTCAGCAAAACAGCTTTCAACCGAGATCAGAGACGCCCTGTCCGTCTGCTTCTTCAGGCAGAAGAACCTCAGCACCTCACTCATGGTAAAGAAGAGCCCCAGTACCATTGTCAGGACAAAGGAAAGAAATACGGTTATGCTTCCGGAAAGTCTCTTCATGTATCACACCTGGTCGCTCTGTGTCGTGACCTTGTTGAAGATCGAACTTACAAGCGAAGTGATCTGCTTCTTGAAAATAAGCACCAGTCCTATCAGCACCACCAGGATCAATATGACCTCAACGACCCCGATACCCTCTTCATCCTTAATAAATTCCTTAATTTTCATACAATACCCCCTCTCAAAAATAATGATTTACAGTTACTATCCGGTTCTCCCGGAGTTTGTACGCATTGCGTAATGACAGTCAATCCGGCAAAGTCCCTTCAAAGTTTCTTCAAAGCCTCTTCATACTCCCTTTTCAGATCCCCGTCCCCAGAAATGCCGGGACAAGGAGCATTATCATTACTGAACCAAGAAGCAGGATCATCGGAAAGACCAGCTTCGTGGACGCCTCCTCACCGAGCCTTATGGCGCGGTTTTTCCTCTCTTCGAATGCATCAGCCTCCTCTCTTGAAAGCTCAGCCGACAGGAAGCGGTCGCCCTTCTTCATATTCTCGGTAAGAAGAAGGGTCAGCCTCCTGTAATCCTTATGTCCGGTCCTCTCGGCGATTGAAAAGTAAGCATCGCCCTCTCCGACGCCCTTTTCCATATCGCGGCAGGCCCTTTCAATCTCTTCAAAGCCCTCAGACCTGGGTGCTCCCCGCCGACGGTTCTCTTCATAGGAGGTTGACATCCTCTTGAACGCCTCGCGCGGTCTTATCCCTGCCCCTACAAGAAGCGAAAGCTTTGAAGCTATAGCGGGATAATCCTTTGAAAGCGCGTCATTATAAGCCTTTCTCCTCTTTTCATCCTTTTTCCTGTCAAAGAGTATGAGGACCGGAATAAGCGCGATCCCTATGAAGGCAAAGGCAATGCCCCGAAACTCCGGCTTTCTCTTAAAGCTTACAGGGCTCTCCAGAACAGAGGAAGGAAGCGTTAATGTATCCCCGCCTTCGGAATCAGCCGCTTTAAGAGCGCTCTTCAGGTTGAAGAGAAAACCGCTCTTTGTCTCATTCCCGGGTTTCACTGCCCTGATATAGCTTATATAGCGGTCCTGTGTCTCCCCGCAGACAAGGTCAGCCCTCGCCTCTATCAAAAGCTCATTTCCGTCTTTGAAGTCTATGTTTCCCTCCGCGTCCACGACCATGGGCTCAAAGGTCCAGAAGGCCTGCACCTTTGACGACGCATAGGAGGATCTGGTGTCAAGCGGCAGATATACTTCGTCGACGCTCTCGTTTTTCCCCTTTATCGTCTCGTCGATCTCCTCCTCGGCAAGCCTGATCATCTCTTCCTCCTCTTCAGAAGAAAGCTTTCTCTCGGAGATCGGAACCTCAAGGCTTCCGCTTCTTTCCCCTCCGGAAAAATCAAGCTCTTCAACAGCCTTTCCCTCGCCCTTTTCAGGGCGCGAAAGCTCTGTCACCGCCCCGCTGTCTATTATGAAATCGTAGAGGATCATGAATAATGCAATGACCTCGATCACGATTATTATCTTTTTGTATTTCTTAAGAGTTTTCATACTTCGATCCTTATGATCCTGCTGCCCCACCATGCCGCGAAAAGATAGATCGCAATGGCAGAGAGCACGGCAGCAAAGCCGATAGCTGTCTGATAAAGAGCTTCAACAAATTCGGGTGAGCAGAGCCTGATATAAGTAAGTATCCCCGGAGGCAGGATGAGCATCATGGTGAGTTCAAGCCGCTTTTCCGCGGACTTCGCCTTGATCTCCGACTTGAGCTGCAGGGACTGCCTGATCTTTTCCGCGGCCCTGCTGATGTTTTCCGTATAGTTCCCTCCCATGCGCTTTCCGATCGTAAGTACCTCCGCCATATCAAGAACCTCATCAAAGGGATGCCTCTTCGCAAAATCCCTGAAGGCCTCCTCCACCGGCACATTCATTGAAATCTGTCGAAGGAGCTTTGAAAGCTCGTTTACAAATCCGTCCCTTTTCCCATAGAGCATGATAAGAGCCTCTCTTGCGTCCTTCATCGAGTTTTCGAGGGAGTGGCCGGCCCGAAGTCCCGTGGAAAGCCCCGAAAGAAACTCCCGGTAGCGAAGGAAGAAGTCATCAAGCGCCTTTTCCTTTTCCCTTTTTTCGTGAAAACGCCTGTGGATCATGTAAACCGGAATAAATGCTATGAGGCCGAAAACGGAATTAAAGACAAAATATGACATCCAAAGCGTGATCCCGCAATCTATCAGGAATACGACAGGAATTTTTCCGTGCACCTTACCGGATTTCTCTTTTTCCAAACCACTCCTCCTTTTTCCTCTGAAAGCGACAGGACTGTGGAAAGCACTACCTCCCCTTTCTCGATCCCGCATACCTCGTCTATCGAAAGTAATTTCCGACTCCTGTCCCGTCTGCGCCCCACATGGACGAAGAAGTCCACCCCGCCTGCGATCTGCCGTCTGATGGCTTCGACCGGAAGGTCCATTCCCATAAGGACCATGGTCTCAAGACGTGCTATCATATCCCTTGCAGAGTTTGCATGGCCGGTCGAAAGTGAACCGTCGTGACCGGTGTTCATAGCCTGGAGGACTTCAAGAGCCTCGCCGCCCCTGCACTCTCCAACCAGGATCCGGTCCGGTCTCATCCTCAAACTCGCCTTTACAAGATCTCTGATAGACACCGCAAGCTTTCCTTCAAGCGTCGCTGCCCTGGCCTCAAGCGTTACGAGGTTTTCTATCCCCATTACACGAAGCTCAGCCGAATCCTCTATCGTAATGACCCGCTCATCCCTGGGGATGAAGTCTGTCAAAGCATTCAGCATTGTGGTCTTGCCGCTTCCGGTCCCTCCGCTTATGAAGATATTGCATTTGGAGCGCACCATGCGCTCAAGAAAGCCTGCCGCCTCTTCGGAAAGCGAGTTGTTTTTGACAAGTCTTTCCATGGTCCAGGGCTCCTTTGGAAAGCGCCTTATCGTAACTGTCGGGCGGTCTACGGAAACCGGGGGAAGGACTATTGAGACACGGGAGCCGTCGGGGAGCCTGGTATCCACTATAGGTGAGCTCTCGTTTACCATTTGATTGTTTGATGCGACTATAAACTGGATTATGTCATTGAGCTTTGACTCTGAAGAAAACTGTCTGTCAAGCCGCACGAGCCTTCCGGAGCGTTCAATGAAGATGTCCTTCGCGCCGTTTATCATGATCTCCGTGATACTGTCGTCCTCGATCAGGTCCTGAAGGATATCAAGCTTTCGGAGGGAATTGAAAACATCATGCTCGAGCGAAAGCCTGTCAGAGACGGAAAGCTTTTCTGCGGTGCTGCTCTTGAGCTCAGCCCTTATCACCTCATAGAGCTCCTCGTCCGAGATGTTTCTGTCCATGTCGATCCTTGAGAGTACGCCCTGCCTCACAAGGTCGGAGATCTCAGCGTAGCTCATCCCGCACTTGCCACCTTTTCACGGACGAATTTCCCGAGATTACCTTCTATCAGGCTTTCCAGATACCAGGTGCCGTCTGAAAGGTTTGCGGCGGACATTGGCAGGGATATTATCTTTTTTCTTACCTCCGGAAGCCTTTCCGAAAGATAATCCTCATACCGCCGAACGCTCTTCCTGTAATAATCTCCGTCTTTAGAGAGCATAATGACCTCGCCCCTTCTTCCCTTCCATTCAACAAAATGTCCCGGGAGCCTGTCTGAAAGGATCACTACACAGTCAAAGCCGGAGTGACTGACAGCATCCATGAAATGAAGCCATTGCGGCTTTGTGACCTCGGAAAGGAGCTCCGGATCCCGGGCGCTCGGTAGATAGGAAAAGCCGCCGCATTTTTTTATGAAGCGCTCACTCACGCGCTTTATGCCTGTACTTTCTATGTCGTAGATGACATCCAGAAGATCCGGCCCGTTTTCATAAGGCTGTATATTTTCCTCATCATCCGGATACATATCCTCCCTGTCCTCGAATGATGCCTTGTCGCTGAAGAGCTCCGGCATTATCGATGCCTCGGTAAGGTCTATGAATAATGTCCTCTCTTCCTCCGAGCATATCTTCGCAAGCGCAAGAGAGAATGGCAGTGAAAGCTCATGATGTATGGGGGAAACGACCCCGAGAAGCCTCGGACCTCCGGGAGTTGCCTGTGAAGTGTCTATCTTCAGGAGCCTTTCCACAAAGACATCCATAGGCTGAAAGCGATAGACCGCCTCCGCGTCCTCGGGCGCCATTTCCCCGGATGAAAGGAGATATACTGTCCTCTTAGCACTCACCCTTTCCAAAGCGGCTTTTGCCATATCGGGTGAGGTGAGAAGGATATCAAAGGATTGTTCGACCGGAAGATGGGCGCTGTCCGAACAGGCAGAGACAGACAGGTTTTTCCGGGATCTGAGAAGATAATTTGTAACTGCGGAAAGATAGGCTTCATCGCTGTCCGCAATGAATAGAGATATTTTTTTCATGATATGACCTCCGTCAGGATAAAAGAAATGAAGATTGGCACGGAAAAATGGATTACCGCATTTTTCCCGACTCTCTGATAGGGAAGGAGCTTTTTTTCTCGCAAACACAGGGATGCATAGCCGGAAAAATACGCTATGCGTGCTGAAAATTCACGAGTAAAGAGCATTCGAAAGAGTGCCCATATCGCGCCAAGCACAAAGGAAAAAATAATGACAGTACTTGTTTCTTTGATAGTCAGGAATGTTGATAATACAGAAATCAGCTTGATATCGCCGGCGCCGAGAACACCGATGACAAAGAGTATGTAGAAAAGGGCTATCGGAAGGAGGGCCCGACCGAAGAAAATCGGGATCCCGGGAACACCCTGTCTGAATATAATATACCAGAAGCCTGCTGCATAACCTGTTAGGATGAGGGGATTTTTGATCTTGTGATCCTGAAGGTCGCTGATGCAGGCAGCGGCGGCTATTGTCGCCGGGATGAGAATAAACTGCTGCATGAAATGTCCTCTTTTCGATTTCCACGAAAAAATTTTTTCGAGGTGAGTCGGATTATACGCAGATT
>Ga0256407_10011543_pt1 | contig 12200 bp, 4 predicted proteins | sample RumenRJG_04DNA_FD_193489 | JGI IMG/M metagenome (GOLD analysis project Ga0256407, IMG submission 193489) | Bovine rumen microbial communities from Lethbridge, Alberta, Canada - RJG_04 | ecosystem: Host-associated > Mammals > Digestive system > Stomach > Rumen | place: Canada: Alberta | collected... | reverse complement strand
CAAACTCAATCATATCGACTTCGTGAAACAAGAGGAAAGCTATACTTCACAGGCGAGTTTCTGGGATAAGGACGATATTTCCTCACAGGCATATTTCAGCGGTCAGCGTCTGCACAGAGGGCTTTACCGGACGGCAGACGGTCAGCAGTTCAATGCGGACATCAACGGGGCATTGAATATTCTGCGAAAAAGTAATGTTGTGAGTTTGGAAACTCTATACAGTAGAGGTGCGGTGGACACACCCGCAAGAATAAGGGTTACATAACCAGACTTCCTGCAAAGAAACAGCCTTTCGGGGCGGTATCGGTTCACAGATTTTATTAAATTACACAGGAGGAATTACAATGCGAATAAAAATCAAACGCAGTTTCAGGGCAGTATTATCGCTTTTGGTTACACTCATGCTTTTGGTTGGCGTCATGACGCAGGTTTGGCAGGGTACAAAGACAGATGCAGCGGTAGTTTGTACAGTATATTTTGATAAAAATCACAATTTGTACACAACTGGTAATACAGCAGCATGGAGTGGTTATATGTCTGTATATATATATTATTATGATAGTAGCAACACCTCGCATAAAGTAAAAATGGATTGGGATAGTACAAAGCAGTGTCAATATTATGGATTTGCTTCAATACCGGTAAAAATGAGATTTTATACTAACAGTTCAGATGATATAAATGCTAATTGGAGCGTAGCTACAGAGTATATTACAGATATAGAAAATAATATGGTATATTACACTAATGGTAATCATAAATGGTGGAGCAGCGATGGTGCTACAAGTCATACTCAAAGAAAATTATATACTGTGCTAGCAGAAAGCAGCGATTTTAATGCCACCAAAGATATGAATGTCATTGTAGATAGTGCAAGTGATCCTGCATTTTCAAAAGAACCGAAGCGTCATTATGTGAGTGCAACACTGTATGACTATTTCTCGGATTATGAAATCAAAAACGGTACAACAAGAACCGGAGGATATCAGAATGATGTCACCAATCAAGGAATACTGACACCTTATACATGGGAAGATCCGGAAAGGCGTATGCAGCACCTTACATTTAGTAAGGCATTAAGTAATTATTATGCATCGGTAAATAGCAATTATCAGAATCCTTTGTACTTTGGTGATATTCATCATGAAACTAACGGTTACAATTTTAGGTCAAGTGATGTTGTGAGTAATTGGGGATTTTTACATAACAACACTACAAACAGTGATGATGCCTACAAACAACTATACCATGACAACAACTCGTTGAGAAGAAATATATCCGGATTTGCTGATACCGACAAGGCAATTCCTAATGTTGCGACAACGGGATTGTATAAAACTTCAATAGGTAGTTATGATTCGACTAAGTCAAATACTGAAAATGCACAAAGACTGCAATTAACAAACAATGCTTATGCAAGATGGTTTGATGATACATGGCTTTCGGCAGGTACGGGAAGTACCCATAATTCTACAGAACACATGATAGGTGCGTCTTATAATGTTGATTTCCCGTTCTGGACTAAAACGGCACAAAGAACTATAAACGGTAAAACATGGGCTAGTTGTAATTACTTCTATATTGATAGTGAAGATCCCGACCATGCTTTAAGACTGCACAAGGAAAACGGAACAAACAAGTATTATCTTAAAGAAACCGGTGAGGGTGTTTATAACTTTACCGGAAATGATGCAAAGTACTTTGAAGCTTTAGAGCATCCGAATGATCCAAATTATCCTATGCCTGATTCTCTCACCAGTACTTATGGTTTTTTCCCGTTTAACAGCAAAAGTGATTTTTATGATAGCAATATACATAATTATTCTTATCCTACTCAAATACCACGTGAAGATTTGAAAAATTTGATGGATTATCAGCTCCGTTATGACAGGACAAACTATGGTTTTGGTACATATATGGTAATACCGTTTAAATTGAATGAAAATGGTACCATGTACGGAACAATCGATACCAATATAGATGCACCGATTACCTTTACATTCAGCGGTGACGATGACCTGCTTGTTTATGTTGACGGAACACTTGTACTTGACATAGGCGGAAACCATGGTAAAGTTCAGGGCGAGATAAATTTCAATCTGCAAAAATCATGGGTAAGCCGAGTAAAGAGTACCACTGAACACCCAAAGACAGATGGGCAAGTTTATAATCGTGACGGCGGTTCCTATAACTCCGCAATAGACGGAGACGATAAGTTCTATGGATATTTCAGTAAGAGAGCTACTCTCAGGGATGACATGAATATTTTTACTTCTTCAGATAATAATACGGCTAACGATGGTGTAACCGATATTTCTTCTGTTTGTACTCCAGGTAATCATACAATGGAAATATTCTATGTTGAGCGTGGAGATTTTGACTCCAATATGCAGATTATGTACAACCTTCCCATAGTTGAGGATCGTTCCTTTACCGTAGAACAGAATATCACAACACCAAATAATTTAGATGATATATTCACTAATGCTTCAAATACCCAGACAGGCGATAATTTTACAGCCGCTGCAAATATTGCAAACAATATCAGCAATATTAGAATCGGAACGAATGTGCAGTTCAGTAAGCCGACAAACGGCAGTGATTTTTCACAGTTGCTGGGCAGTCAGACAAATCACGGTGCTCATGCTGATAGATATAAATTCGATTCGGAAGATTTGTATGCCCATCGATTTGGTACAAGCGGTTCTGATACTTATACCGTAAATATGGGTGACGGTAAAAAGCTGACCTATGTAAATGACTTTGTCAAGCCGTATAACTATAATCTGAAAGTGTCGGAGGGGAATATTTTTATCAAGACGGGTACAAATCCAACAGGTGAGGATATATGCAGAGATACAGGTTTAGGTGTATCAGATCTGTTTACAACAAAGTGGACACTTAAACCTTTAAGCGATACAGACAAGCTAAAGACTGCCCCAAACGCAGGACCTGCTACTACTGCTACTGCTACAACAAGCGGCGGTTCCCGACCGAAACGAGCGACAAAGACAACTTCTACCAGTGCCACTAACAATGGTTTTGATTTCCGAGGGACACAGGCAAACCCTGATGAAATTGTGTTTGAGAATACGATGAATACATATACCTTGAGCGTTTCAAAGACATTTATCAGAGAGGACGGCGATACTGCTAAACATACATTTGAAATTACGGTCGAATTCAATAATGTAGGCGGTTTGAACTTGGAAGAAATCAATGCAGTTGCACCTGAAAGCGGTGATGGTACTACAATCACAAAGGTGTTGCCTTTCACTTTTGATAGTAATGAAGGAACGGGTACAACGGGAACAACTAAAACAGCAACAGCTATTGTTGTCCCTGCAAACACAAAATATAAGGTTACAGAAACAAAAACGGTTTCCGGATATGATGTATTTGACGAGGTTACGGGATTTACATCACCGTCAGGAAGTACTGTATCTGTTACTATTACCAACAAGCCCCCCGAACACAACCCGATTATTCTTAAAATACAGAAAATATGGGAAAATACCGATACATTACCGGCAAGCATAAAATTCAAGATAGAGAAATCCAACAACAGCGGAACTACCTTTAACCCCATGACATTAGGTAGTGTTGTAGGTGCAGACGGTAATCCAATCACAAGTGTGACTTTCAGCGGCGGTGATTTGACGCTGAATAGTAATTGTCAGACAACGCTTGGTGATGGGCGTAAAGCATGGGTAGCATATATATACGACATCCATAATTTAAGTGATAATACAAATGTGTATAGAGTTACAGAATACAATGGCAATATCATTCTTAACGATAATGATACGTTTAAACCTGGTGATGTTACATTCAAAGTAAAATATCCGAATGGTGACGGATTGACGAATAGTGGTCATTACAATAGTGAAACACAGTCCGGTTTGACAAATCCGTCAGGTCTTACGGCTAACTATGGCAATGAAAATAATGCCGGCAGGATTCTTACACTTTCGGTCATCAACAGGGCATTTATCAAGATAAGAGTGCAGTCATACTTTACACAGACTGATGAAGAATTAGTGGCTGCAACTCCGTCAGAATCTCCGTATGTAACAATGAAAGTACAGCGGTACAATACAAGTACCAGCCAATGGGAAAATGTTAAGAATGTTGCCAATACTGATACATCGGCGGTGTCAATCACATCTGCGGCATCGACGGATACCAATCCCGCTCCACAGCGTAAATATTTCGAATATGTATTGTTGGGAGAGTACGATCCTGATTATCAATACAGGGTTTTGGAATATACACAAGACGATGATAGGACACCTGTTGAAAATCCTGACAATGCAAATTTCAATTCTGCATTTACTACAATAAATTACTCGTTTGATGGCGGTAATAAAAAGAATAATCGTGAAGGTACTGATTTGGATAAAGTTGTCAATAATAATGTTGAAGAGTTTGTTTTGATGACAGATACAAATAAACATAGCGGATATGGAATTACGCTTGCTGTACTGAACAGTGGTGACGGTTCATCAAATACTCCCGAAACAGGCGGACATGGAGGATATATCCCCATAGCAGGCGGATTTATAGCGATACTCCTTGCAGGAGCAGGCTACTTTATCTATAAAAAGAGATTGTTTGCATAAAATTTTACAGCCACACCGAATGTTTTTAATTTCGGTGTGGCTTTCTTATCTTATTAGCTTTTTTATTTTCACTTAATGATATTTACCGCTATTATGACAAGGGAAAAAATCAAGTCACCATATTTTGAATGGTGGTATCAATCAGATTTTTATTTCACCAATATTCTCAAGAACATTTTCTTTCATAAGCTTACTGCCTGCATACAAGATATATTGCATTTTACTTGCGGTTGCCATTTCTTCAGCAGCGTCTTTCTTAGCTTTTACGACAGTATCATCAATCATATGATCGCCTTTAACTTCAATGAGCTGATAAGTTCCGTCTGACATTTTCGCAAAGAAGTCAGGATAATATTTGCGAATTCTGCCGGACTCAGGATCATAGTATTGTATGCCTAAATCGCCTTGATCGGCGGTAAACATACCCGTAAAATAGACCTCTTGGACTTTTTCGCTTTCAATGTATTGCAAGAAGCATTCAAGCTCTGGTTTAGAGTCGAAACAGTAGATGTCAGCGTGGAAAGTTTTATCAATCCATTCCTGCCTGAAAGTATTGTTATCCTTATAAACAATCAGACCGTCTTTGCCCTTGAATTCATAATAACCGCCCTCTTTTGGCTCACGGAGCAAGGTCAACTCTACATCTTCTGTGTGCGGTACAACTTCAATAGAATAGAGTGCATTAAAGATTACGGGAATAATTATGTCATAAAGTATTTCATTATACTTGTTGATATAATCAAGGACAGTATCTATTCCGTCAATGCTTTCACGGAGTATCTTTGAAACCGTCAGACAAGAAAGATTGAGATAACGGGATATTTCAGCAACAAGTGTCATCTCACTATAACGAACATTGTCTTTTTCATCGTCTATGACAGTTTCCTTTTCGTGAGCATTAAGACGGAGTGAGCCTTTTTCTATCATCTTAGACTGATATTTCTCTATATCTATATCACTCAATCCGAAACTTATAGGCTTGGTATATCCTTTTTCGGTCAGCTTGTATTCGTGGCTGATCTTCTTCATTCTGATTGTACGGGGTGGCGGCAATACTCGGACATTACAGGATATAGACTGCCTTGTGGACTGCTTTCCGAAATCGGTAATTTCCATATTATAGTTTTTGTTCAGCTCGTCACTCAAAATATCCCAATTCTCTTTTGAAAGAAAAACTGTGGCTGTGAGCTGTTCATCACTCAACTGACGGAGGCAACGCATTGTAGCTTGCAAGACAAAAACCCTTGATTTCGGACTTCTGAATAATGCAATACCAAGCAGAGAACGGCAGTTCCAACCTTCTCTGCCCTTTTCGACAAGGATAATAAACTGTTTCTTACTGCCCTCTGTGCCGGGTACATCAAGGTTACGGAAATTTCGTATATCCTCGTCTTTTGTAACGGTAGTATCTCCCGTGTTGACAAGAATAGTTGAAATAGGAATGCCAAGCTCGCTTAAAATACTTTCTACTATCGGACGGACAACTTTTGTTGCTTCTTCAACGGTAGCCGCAAAGATAGCAAGTTTCGGAGCAAGATTTTCATAGAGCTTATCTCCATATTTTTCCCAAAATCTTCTAATTGATACTCGTAGAAATTCCTTGTCCTTTACATTCTCAAAGGCAATAGGATCGGCATCTTTCAAATACCCATGTGCAATAGACTCTTTCAGTCCGTAAGCATAGACAACTTCCGGCAAAACCTGATTGTTTACATAGGGTGTTCCCGTATAGTTATAGCAAGCAACGATATGAGCTTTTTTATTCAACTCGTTAATGGTACTGCGAAGAGTGGTTTTATTTCCGGTGTTTGCTCTCAATTCTTTTTCAAGATTTGCACCAAACAGGTGATGGGCTTCATCAACATATACGCCAAGCTGTGGCAAACGGCAGATTTTCTTGAAACGCTGATTATCAATCAGTGTCGTATCATCAGTAACACTACTATCGTCTTCATTATCCATATCGTTGCCATAAACTGTTGTCAGCAAACCGGTAAAAAGCTGTTCTGTCGGAGAACTTGGTGTGTGCTTTTTCTTCAAGATAATCTTTTGATTATTTGAAATGATGATATTGAATTTAGAGTCATCTATCGTATGCAGCGTTGTTCCGGTATCAACAAGGAAGTGGAATTTGATGTTGGAGTCAAGTACGCTTGCATATTCAGGCGGCACTACCTTTGTTTTGTCAAAAGTCATTATTTCGTGCAGGGAGTCAAGGACGGTTTTGTCAGGAGCGAATACAAGTGCATTCTGACAGAAACGCTTATCTTTTGGATATTTCTTTGACAGCAGAAATTCATAGAAAATACAAGTAGCCATAAGAATAGTTTTTCCAAGTCCCATTGTGAGAGCATAAATATAGTTTGGATAGTCCTCTTTGTACTTCTTCATCTGCTTGAAGATTGCTTCATTCTGTTGATCGCCTATATCTAAAAGAAGTCCCTGACCGCCTTTATGTATTGTGTAGTAGGAATAATCAGAAAAATGATTTCTGCGGCTTCTCCAATCGTCAAAGATTTCATACATATGTGCATTATCAAGAAACTCTTTGATAAACACATACATCTCCAATGCCTGAAACTGCGGCTCACGGAGAAATGCATTAGGATTTTCTTTTCTGTCGTTATAGGCAAGGAATTTTTTCGTTAAGTCGTTATAACGGGAGCGTATCTTACCTCTGTTATGGGAGTAAAATTCCCATAGCTGTTCATAAAATGCAAAGTCATTTGCAAAAGTCATAGCTGTTTTCTTTGCCATAGAGAATTACACCTCCATTTCAAGCGACTCCGACAATAGATCAGTGATTTTAACCTTGATTGTGCCTGCGTTATCGGGAATATCATAAACACCGACAACAAGGCTTTTCTTGTCAGGAACATCTGTAACAGCAGGCTGCATAACAACACCGTCATAGTTCCAATCTATCATAATGGACTCAACAAGCTGCCGCCAATCTTCTACATACTCTTTTTGGAGAGAGAGTTTCTGCAACAAGTTCATCGGGTAGAAAGCACGAATGACAAGTTTACTGCCCTCACGGACTACCTCAGCTTCTGCTTCACGCTTCAATTCAAGTTCTGCTTTGTTGCGGAGAATATCATATATTTCAACATCAACCGTAAAGCCCATAGTCTTTAACTCGGCTTCAAGAGATGCTTTCAGGTCAGGCTCGTGTCCCATACAAACGATAGTGATTTTTTCAACAGGCTGTCGGGGACTTTCTTCTTTTCTCTTTTCGTAAGTCTTATAGGGAAGATTTGCTTTCAATTCTTCCAAGTCAGCCTTTGTTGCAATACGGTTTACGGGCATAATTTTAACCATTCTGCCGTCCAATTCACCGTCCCATACATTTGACTGCTCAAACGCTTGTATTTCAAGTGCCTGAATGATAAGCTCACGGGCTTCAACAGGATTGCGGAAAAAGTCATAGTTGTTGACATTATAAACCTCAAAGCCCGTATATTTTACATCAGTATCATCAAGAGTGGGCTGTAACTCACTTGCAACATTTATCAAGCGTTTAGTAGTAGTCTGAATAGCACCAAGATTGATGTCAGCACCAATAAATCTTCTACCAAGTTTCATCGCAACAGCTTGTGTTGTGCCACTACCCATAAAGCAGTCAAACACAAGGTCACCAGGATTTGATGATGCCTTTATTATTCTTTCAATTAATTCTTCTGGTTTTTGAGTAGGATATTTTCCTGCTGATACTTCTGATGTATTACCCTTTGCAACATTAGCTGATATTTCCCACCAATCACGAGGAATACCTTGATTGATATAAAATCCTTTTGTTTCATCAGATGTATCTATGATTGTACTACTACTACCAGCAAAATACTTATTACTAACAAAACCGGTTTCATCAGCATACGCAGCCCATCGTTTGATAGTTGCTTCACTTACCGGAAAGTCCTTACGATCAGGATGAATTTCGTGTTTTCCTGATTTGCTGTAAAACAGAATTGTGTCGTGATCTCTACCAAAAGATTTGTTTGAACTACGGAGAGATGTTCGATAGCACCATACAATCTCATTACGAAAGTTTTCAACTCCAAAGATTTCATCGCACATACATCTCAGCTGAGCTGATTTATGCCAATCGCAATGAATGTATATTGCTCCGCTTTCAGATAATAAATGATACATTACAGTTAATCTCTCATACATAAACTGTAAATACTCATCATTTGTCCAAATATCACCATACTGTTTTTCTTCAAAAGATGTGCTATCGGTTTCGGCAGTACCAACACCTTTTATATCAATTTTTTTCTTATAATCAGCCTTGCTATCAAACGGAGGATCAATATAAATCAAGTCAACCTGACCTCTGTACTTTTTCAGCAAATGGCTCATTACTTGCAGATTATCTCCCCAAAAAATCTTGTTTATCCAACCGTTTACTTCCTCACCGTAACGCTCTCTGAGCTGTGCAGGAAAATACTGCGTTGAGTCAAACGGTCTTTTGCCCGTCCATCTCAATTCGGGAAAGCCTTTGATTGTCGGTCTTTTCGCAAACTCAAAAGTAAGCTGTTCGTCCATTTTAATTTCCTCCTTTATCTATTTCCGCAATAAAAACGGAAGTCACAGTTTTCGCAAGTTTTCAAAGAGTCAGCTCTCTTGCAAAACTGCTTTGACATTATCTTTCTGACGGTATCATCAAATGAAGCCATTGTACCCTCGATAGCACTCTTTGTATAGGGGAATGAAATCATCGGATTGCCGCTTTCTTCTCCCGTGTAATAGATGTGCATTTTGCTGACTTTCTGCCCTGTTCGCTGTTCCACAAGGAATGCGTAAATATGAAGCTGTCTGCGGTAATGCTCAATTCTATCTCTGTTTTTCTCCATATCAGGCTTACGCTCTGACTTGAAGTCAACTATCTCTACTGTATCGCCTGCTCCTTTAATAAGGTCTATTTTACCCTCTATGATATACTCCGGCTGTACAAGGCTTACATCGACTTCTGCTTGTTTGATTTTCGACCAATCTCCGTGTTGACGGTCAACATATCGCAAAACCTGTTTTAAGGCTGCTGTTTTCTGCGGCTCGGCAAGGTATGTATGTTCTGACTTTATTAAAGAGATGTAGTTACTCTCAAACCAACTGCTGATGTTTTCGGGAGTTATCAGGTGTTCTTCTTCTCTGATGGCAGCTCTGTGTATATCCTCAATCGTTTCGTGTACCAAAGTACCAAATATCATAGCTCCTTGTCTTATGGGCATAAATTCCAATTCTTTATAGAATTTATATTGCAAGGCACAGGTTTCATAAACAGATATGTGTGAGGTAAACGAATAGGTGTTTTTGATATTGACATTCTTGACCTTATGAAACTGAAATTCACTCAAATCAAAGCCCGGACTTTCAAAGTGCGGCAATCCTTCATACAATTCACGGAAATAAAGGCTCGGTGTTCTGTTGTTTTCGTTGCAAGTCAGCACAAGCAAGTCTTGTGAACGGGAAAAAGCCGTATAGTATAATCGCCAAAAGTCAAAGAATTTCATTTGTTCATACGGCTCAAACTGCGGTCTATGATAATACTTCTGCTCAACTCTGTTTAATACATCTTTATAGTTTTTTCGGGGAGTATTACCAAGAGAGTCAACAACAACAATCGGAAATTCCATACCTTTTGATTGATGTATTGTCATAAAAGATACACAGCCACTCGGAGCGTATTCGGAGTCATCTTCATACTCTGCGATGCCGCCATCGTACAGCAACCTTAAATACAGATTGAAAAGTGTTTCCGTATTGCGATTGATGTACTTACCGCCTAATACCGAAATTCTGTGCAGATACTCAAACTTTCCTATTATCTGAGTAAACATAGCAAGGTTTCGTGCAGGACGAACATCTACCACACCTGAACTCAGGTCAGTATCAAGTATGCTGCCAAACGGCTCAAAGGAAAATAGCTGATATATAAGACCTGAATAGGCATAGTTAGCATTTTCCTGATTTTGTACAAACGCTATATGAGCTTTTCCGCAAGTTCGTATAAACTTCTTTAATTCCTTGTTTTCAGGCTTTACAAGGAATTCATTGGCAATCAAAATACAATCTCGATAGTAATTGACATTTTCCGTCTGTAAGTATTTATATTCTCCCTTTTGGAAACCTTCTACATATCTCGGAAACATCAGCATAAGACAGCCTATTGCAAGCATTATCTCTTTACGCTTGAAAAACATATCAGAACGGGGAGAATAAACATTTATTCCGTTAGCTTCAAGAAAATTCGCAAGTTCAACAACTTGCAATTTCTTTACAGAGTTAAAAAGAAAAGCTATCTGATTGTAGTCTGTCAGTTTGCCGGAGTTTTTAAGAGTAGTAATGAATGAAAGTATCTTTTCGTGCCATTCATCTTCATCTTCCGAACTTGACAGCTTGACAACAGCAGGACTTTTGATTTCTGTCTTTTTATGCGGTTTAATATGCTTGTTATATCTGAACTTTCCCCATTCAAACTTGAATTTTGCTCCGTCAGTCGTACTCATCCACTTGTTATAAAAATCAACAATATCGCTGTTGGAACGATAGTTGACTACAAGGGGAATTATCGTGCATTTTCCGTCAGCAAACTTATGGGGAAATTCAAGAATATTACGAATAGTTGCACCTCTGAAACGATACAATCCTTGATCGTCATCACCTACAACACAGATATTACCGTGTTTGCCGCCAAGCATAAATACAATCTGTTCCTGAATGTAGTTTGTATCCTGATACTCGTCAATCATCAGATATTGTATCTTGTCTTGCAAATCTGAAAGTATAGACGGATTATTTACCAACAGGTTGTAACACTCGGTCTGTATCTTTGCGAAATCTATAAGGTTTTCTTCTTCTAAAAGATGTTGGTATTCTTCTAATAATTCAGCAAGCACACGGATTTCAGTTTCGTCATCTTCTAACATAACTTCTACATCAACAAGTTCTTCACCCAGGGTATTGGCATAGTTACAAATAACGTCCGCCCATCTCCAAGCACCATTAACGTTTGGCATAACAAGCTCGATGTCAGCTATATTCCTGAATTTCTGAATGTTACGGAAAACAAGATATTTTTGGTCAAATGTATCTAAAAGCCGATAATTCTTTTTCAAAGCTGTAAATTCGAGGTTATCTTTAATAATACGCAAACACAAGGAATGAAATGTGCCTATATACATTTCATTAACATTGACATATATATTCCTTGCTGTCAGCTCGTTTGTAATACGGGTAATAAGCTCCTTTGCAGCTTTCTCAGTAAAAGTTGCCATAAGGATTTGTTCGGGCTTTACTCCACATTCTTGTATAAGATAGATTGCTCTCTGTACAAGCGTATAAGTTTTACCCGTACCGTGACCGGCTGTAATAAGTACAGCACCATCAGAAGCAGATATAGCTTTCCTCTGTTCATCATTAGCATTTCCAAAATCAAACATTAACCTTGCCTCCTGTATCTTAAAATTAGTTCATTTCATCTTTTGTGAGTTCCTTTTCTTCGGGACAGAAAATTGCTTTTTGCTGTTTGATGGATTTGATTTTGAGATTTCCAAGACCAATAAACTCCATGAAACT
>Ga0256407_10011540_pt1 | contig 12201 bp, 5 predicted proteins | sample RumenRJG_04DNA_FD_193489 | JGI IMG/M metagenome (GOLD analysis project Ga0256407, IMG submission 193489) | Bovine rumen microbial communities from Lethbridge, Alberta, Canada - RJG_04 | ecosystem: Host-associated > Mammals > Digestive system > Stomach > Rumen | place: Canada: Alberta | collected... | reverse complement strand
TAAAAGAAAAGAATATGAAAAAATATTAGAAGAAGAATCTAATTATCCTCCTGGAACTAAATTACTTTCTGAAAATGAAAGAATTAATACTTTAAATAATTTAATTGAAACTAAAAAAGGTATTATTTTAAAAAAAATATATATATAATTAATAAAAAATTCAACATTAAAAAGAAATTGAATTATTTTTTAAAAAATTTTTGATTATTACTAATTATTAATAATATATTTATATTTAACTTTATATGATAATATTTAAATAAAAAGAATAATAAAAAGAAATAAAATCTTATAATTTAAAATTATTTATGTCCTAAAATCATATCAAAAATAGATTTTAATAAATATCTATCAAATATATCAAAAAATGTATAAATATGAAGAATATATAAATAAAAAATAAAATAATTGATAAAAAAAATGAACAATAAAATTATATAAAATAAAAGGATTTTAAATCATTTTCTTTTTGAAGAAGAAATAAAAAAATTGATAAGAATAATAAAAAAGTAGATAATATATTAAAATATATTAAATCAAATCAATTAAATAATGTTTATTTAATTATTTTAAATTTTTAAAAATTTAATATAATACCAAATAATAATGAAATATAATAACTTGACATACATCGATTATAAGGTTCTGCATAAATTAAAGGATTATGAACTAAAATTAATTCAATTAAAATAACATGATAAGCAATATTTTTCCCTATTTTAAATCCAAAAAGAGAAAAAATAGAAGATAAAATTAAAAGAATATTTTGAAGGCAAATTATTTCTCCACAGTAAACTCTAAATTTATTTAATGAATTATTATGTAAAATTTTTTCTGAAATAATTCTTATATTTTGTGATATATATCCTTTATTTGAATCAATTGATAATATTCCTTTAATTCCAATCAAAATAAGTGTTATTGCAAATAATATTCTATAGAAAAAATAACAAAATTTTTTAAACCCCATTTTTATAATATTAAAAAATTTAAAAATTTAAGTGTTTAAAAAATTCAAATAATTATAATTATAATAATTTCTTTGAGTAAAGATAAAATTATAATAATATATTTTAATAAGATATCAAATATTTTATTTAAGATAAAATTTAAGATGTCATTATCAAAATCTTTTTAAAATTTATTAAATTTAAATTTTTTTTTTCCATTAAAATCAATAAAAATTATATAAATGTAATAATTTGTATTTCATTCTTATAAAAATAAAAAGAAGCATTTAAAAACTTTTAAATTTTAATAAAGAATTTTAAAGTATAAATTAATTTTTTTAAATTTAATTAAAATAGTTATCTGATATATTTATTTTCGATTAAAGGTTTTAAAAGGACATTTAAATTTTCAAAAATATAAATTTAATTTTTTCCTTTATATATATTATATTTTATTTGTATTTGTATATTTTTAATTGTTAATTTAATTTTATTATTTTTCTAATATTTTATAAACCTCATTATTGAATTCTTTAAATCTATCTTTTTTTTATTTAATTATTTATTACTCATATTAAATTTTTGAATCTAATTAAAGTTATTATTAATATATTATTTTATAATAATTAATTCAATTTAACTTATATAATAATAATATTAAATATAAAATTATTCTTTTATTTTTTTGAAAATTATATTTAATATCTCTAATTATATTTCAATTTATTTAATTTAAATAATTCAAAAAAAATTAAATAATTAATCACCAAATAATAATTAAATAAAAATGAAACAGGAAGATCAAAAATTTTTTTCATTTCAAGATATAGTAAATACGGCATTAACAAATCCAGATGCAATAAGAGGAAAAAAAAGTATTTTAGATGAAGGAGATTTCTCATTAAATGTAATATCGGATTTAACATATTCAAATATTTGGAATTCATTTACAAAATGGTGTATTGATCAAACAGAATTAGGATATTTAATTGATATATTTTCTTTTGGAAAAATGTTTTATGTTTCCGAAAAAACAAATGAAGGAATTTTAATAAAATTTTCAGATTTTTTTTTAAAAGAACACAATTTAAAAATAGATGAAAAAAAATCAATTTATGATAAACAATTTAAATTAAAATATTCAAATTTACAACCTCAAATAGAAAAATTAAATTTAATTGCAATTTCAACAGAATTAAATACAAAAAAAATATTAGTTCAAAATGGTTTAAATAATTTATTTAACACAATTGGTTATTTATTACAAAATAATCACATTTGTACAATAGATTTAGGAATTTTAGGAATAATACATAGTAATAATTTAATAATTTATCAAATTCCTTCAAAAGTAAAAAATGATGCAGTAATGAATAAAAAAACAACAGTACAATCTTTAATAGAAAGAATAAAAAAAAATCCAGAAGAAAAAAAAGAAGAAGAAGAAAAAAATAAAAATGATATAATTCAAAATGAAAATATAGATAATTTACAAATGGGATATCAAACACAAGAAGCATGGAAAATGAAAGAAGAAATAGAAAAAAAAATAAAAGATGAAAAAACTCCAAAAAAAAAATATTCAAAAAAAGAAATTCAAGAAATAAACAATGCAAAAAAAGTAATAACAAATGCAATAAAAGATAATAATTATTATAATATAAATTCAGAAGAAGAAACAAAAAATGAAAATATAAAATTATTTAATAAAACATTTCAAAATAATACACATTCAACTCTTCCACCAATTAAAATAAAAAAAGGAGATCGTTTAATAAATATTCCAATGAAAGAACATAGATTTAATATTAAAGAAATGTTTCATTGTAAATTTAAAGCAATAAAAGTACAAAAAGCAAAAGCAAATCCAGTTTTATTTAATGTATATTCAAATACTAAAGCAGCTCCTTTTACTGCTGAAAAAACTCAAATTCCAATTACTCATAGAATTGCATCTTTTTATACTTTATCAATTCAAAATTTAATTATTGATAAAACTACTAAAAGTATTAAAAGATTATGTGATGATTATTTTACTAAATATAAAGATATTAAATTTGAAGAACCTGCAACTGAATTAGAAGAATATTTATATATTTTACATTATGATAATATTAATCCTGATAAAATTAAATTGAAGAAAGAAGCTTATAAAAGATATTTAAATTTTATTGAAAATTCTATTTCTGATGATTATATTTCTATTATGAAAAGTGATTGGATTGTTCAAATGATTAAAATGATTAATAGAATTTATTTAATGAAACAATATGATATTTTAGTTAATGATTGTTTTAAAGAAATGACACATGATTATAAAATTGCTATGAAAACTTCTATTTTAGATTATATTTTAAAACATCCTGAACAAAGACAAAAATTAAATATTCCTATTTCATTTAGAAGAATAAAAGAATATGCTGAAGAAAAAATAACAAGACCAAGTGATGATGATATACAATGGAAAACTAAATTTCAAAGGAATAAATTATCTATTTCTAATAATTTATATATTATGTGTGAAAATGCTACTAAAATTATGAGTTATTTTCAAAAGAATTTAATTCAAACTTCATATATTAATTTAAATGAAGTTACTGGAATAAATTGGCCTACTGTTAAATTAAATAAATTTGTTGAAAATCAACAAAATCAACTTGAAGAAGAGAAAAATTTAGTAAATGAAAATTGGAGGAAATTTGTAGAAAATATATTAAAAGAAAATAAAATATATAAAGATCAATTAATATTATATTTTAAATCAGTATCTGGATTAATGTCAAGTGAATTAAGGAAATTAATAATAAATTCAATAGAAAAATATTTTATTTTTATTAAAGAATTTCAAAAAGAAAGTTATTTTACTGCAGAAGAAATTTTTAAAAATCAATTTGATCCAAATTTTCCTTTTCAAAAATCTTTTATAGAAGTAGAATTATGTGAACATATAAGTAAAACAAAATTTTCTTTTTCAGATGATTTAAATGAAATACATTCAAAATTAACAAATGTAGTTCAAGATATAATTAATTATAGTGAAGGTGTAGAAAGAGCAGATAATATGTTTATTAAAAATGTAGATAAACATTCTAATTTATGGAAAGTTCCTTTTAGTGATTCTGTTGTTAATTATATGTTTAATGAAATTGATAATGTTATAAATGAAAATTTAAAAATTATTGATAAAGTTACTGATTTATATTCTCCTTTTGAATTTGTTATGAAAGAAGATGAAGAAATTCAAAAATTTATTTCTTCAAATCCAAAAAGAGATGATTATAAAAAAAAAATCCAATTTTATGAAGAAAAACAAAATTTATTAAGTACAATGCCAAATAATTTATATATGAATATGATAAAAATAAATTGTTTAAATTTAAATGAACACATTCGTACAGAAATAAATAAATTTATATTAAATCTCTTAAATAATATATTAACAGTAAACATATTTAATAAAAGTAAATATTTAGGTCAAAGTTGTACAGATATATTAGGAGAATTAAAAACTCAAGTAAATACAGAAGAAATATTATTTAAATTAGAAAATATTGCAGAAACATGTAGAACAGAAACAATTCCTCAATTATTAAATGAATATGAAGATTATTTACAATGGGTTTTTTTTTATTTAAGTTATGATACATATCCAGTTTACTTAACTCAAAAAGAAATTTCAAATAATTTCGAATCATCAATTAAAGAATGTCATGATAATTTTATTCAAATTGATATTTCTATGAAAAGTTTTATGGATGTTTTAGAAAATCAAAAAAAGAAATTTACTCAAGATTTAGATGAAGAAAGAGCAAAATTATTAGATGATATAACAGAATTAAAAAAAGCAGTTGATGATAATAAAGAAAATATAAAAACAAAATTATATGGTGATGAGAATAAATTTAGAGAAGGATTAGAAAAATTAAATCAAGAAGCATTAAATTGTCAAAATAGATTAAAAAATGTAGTTGAAAAAGAAGGTTTTTTAGGAAATCCATTTACTACTGAAGATGAAAGAGTTGATCAATGTTTAAATGATTTACAACCAATGATTAAATACTTTACTTTTATTAATAAATATAAAATTATTTATAAAACTAAAAGAGAAAATAAATTAGCTGATATTGATTTTAAAGAAATGGATGAATTATGTGATCAATTTGATATTTTTGATTATTCAATACAGAAAATTACTTCTTATAAAGATAGAATTCAAAGAGCTAAAGTTGATTTTGAATCATTTAAATTAACTGTTGAATTAGCAAAATTAATTTTACCTTTAGTTTCTATTTTACAAAAGAATATTATGGATGATAATCCAATTTTTGAAGATAATAGATATTATTGTGTTGAATTTGCTAAAGTTTTTCCTTCAATTTTTTTAAAAGAAAATGATTGGGAAACACAAAATGAATTAGGTAATATTACTTTTATTGATGTACAAAAATATGCTAAAGTTTTGGAAAATGGAAGATTAGAAATTGAAAAAATTATTAAAGAATGGGAAATTGTTAATTCTTTATATGATATTCAACCTAAAATTGTTGAAGAAATGGAAATTGAATTTCTTTTAGAAAAATATAATAAAAAAGAATATTTAATTATTAAGAAAGAAAGTTATAATTCTGTTATTAATAATTTAGAAAAGAATATTGATTTAATTGAAGATAAAATTCATATTTTTGATGAACCTAAAGAAAATTTAGTTATTTATAATGAAGTTATTAAATTAAAAGATGAAATGAATATTATGTTGAAGATTATTAAAAATTTAAGTGATTGTCAAAATACACTTGAAAGTTATATGGATAGGACTAGTGAAATTAAAAGAAAATCTGAATGTTTTATGGTTTTAAAATCTGTTGAAAAACAATTTAAAAATTTAATTGATATATTATTACAAAAAAAAATGAAAATTTTAAATATTTATTTTGAAAAAGAAAAATTTACTTCTGGAATTGAAGATTTAAATAAAACATTTAAAGATTTAGAAAAAAGTTTAAAGGAAAACAATATTTAAAAATCAATATAATTTTTTTTTAATTATCTTACATAAAAATAAAATCAATATTATAACCAATTATTAATATACATTTTTTTGATTTATATAAATATATTATTAAAATATTAAACATTTATTTTCTTGATTATTATTATTATTTTTAATATTAGGAACTATTATTTTTTGATTTATTAAAATAGGTTTTTGAATTATTTGTTTTTTATTAATTTGATTTTTTAATTTTTGAATATTAGGAGTAGAAATTGGAATATTTCGAATAATATTTTTATTATTTTCATTTAAAGATTCACTTCTTTTATTTTTCATATTATTATTAATTCTATCAATATTATTATTATCATTATTAATTTGAACATTTATTCTTTTTAAAGATTTTTTATTTTCTTTATTTGAATTAGATCTTCTTGATAATTTTGAAGATATACTTTTTCTAGAATGAATTGAACCAAATTGACTTTCATTAATTATAATCTCTGAATCAGAGAAATCATCATTATTAATTATTGTTGATGTAGATGAACTTTTATTAACTAAAAAATTTTTATTTATATTATTATTATTAATTTTATTTTTTGGTATAAAAATCTTTTTAATTTTATTATTATTTGAATCAGAACTATCTTTACTAAAAGTTTGTCTTATTATTTGTTGATAAAAATCACTTCCAAAAGAAGAAATTAATTGAGAATTATCTTTTTCAAAACCAAAAAAAATATTATCATCATTTTCATTAAAATTATTTTTAATACTCATAGTACTAAATACTGGTGAGTCTAAATTATAATTTTTACTAAAGTTTATTTTTGAATGAAGTGAAGAAATTTTTGAAGTTAAATCATCAATTTTTTTAGATGAGATTTTATTTTCTGATGAACTATTTTTCTCACTTGGTAATTCATTTGATAATTTAATGATATCATTTAAAATATCATAAAAGAAATCAAAAAATGTTTTATATATTAATTTTCTATTATTTGATTCATAAAAAAGTGAATTATTCCTATTTTCAAATAATTCAATTTCATCAAAAAAATCAGCATTTATAATATTAATATGATTATTTTTACTATTTTTTAATAAATCAATTTTATTTATTAAAGTATTAAATTGTTGTTTAATTTCTTCATTTTTTTCTAAATCTGTAATTTTATAATTTTTAGAAATCAAATTAGAAATAAATGAATAAATTTTAATTAAAAAAATATTATTTTTTAAAGATTCAATTTTGGATATTGATTTAATTTCATTTAAGTTTGTTTCATTTATCAATTTTTTAAAAAAATTATTTTGAATATTTTCATTTGTATTTACATTATTTGTTGATGCAGCAGTTTTTGAATAACTGTTATTTCTAATTATTTTATTTGGTTCTGTTTCAATTATAAATTGTAAATTTTTTTTTTTTAATTTATTTTGAGAATTTTGTTTTTTATTTTGATTTGTTATAATTTGTTTTTGTAATTGAATATTATTTTTATTTAAATTTTTCCCATTTAATGTTGGATTTATTTTATTTTGTTTTATTATATTATTATTATTTAACAATAACATTTTTTTTTTTTCATTATTTATTGATAATGTTTCAATATTACCTTTAATATTTTTAGTTTTTATATTATAATTATGAAGATCACTAATTGATTTTACTTTTGAATAATTTGAGTTTTTTAATGGAAATTTTAAAAGATCACTTGTTTTTGTTGAGTGACATTGAATTGCTTTTTTCATCTTTTTTATTATATCTAAAATATAATATATATTAATTTTTATTTAATAAAAAACTTTAAAAATAAAAAAAAAATTTTTAAAATGAATGATAATGATATTCCTTTAATAATATATGAATCAAAAGTTTCTTCTCCTGATGAAATAATAAATTTAAAAAAAAATTTAGAAATAAATTCAAAAAATAAAAAAGATATTAAAACCAATATTAATACAAATAATTATACAAATTTAAAATATTTAAAAAAAACAAGTCCACCAAAATACAATTATAAGAATCTAAGATCATCAACTCCAGAAATGAATAAATTAAAATCTAATTTTAAATCAAAAAAAATAATAAATAAAAAATTTTCAAATTCCCAAAACAATTTTTATAATCAATCATTATTAACAGAATCAAATGAATATAATTACATATCAAAACCAAATAAATTAAGAAATGAATTCCAATTACTATTAGGAAAATTAAATAATAATAGTACAAAAGAAATAGCATTTTCTCAAATAAAAGATTTAATAAAAAATAATAATACACAAAATGATTTAAGAATATATATAAGTTGTTTATCAACAAATAATCAAACTTGTTCAATTGGAGCAAAAGAAATTTATGCTTTATTATATGGTTTAATTAGTAATGTTTATCAAGAAAATTTAATGGATCCTTTAGATAATCCACCAAATATAATTAAGACTATTAATCGTATTTTAAATCATATTTTTAAATTTTATTTATCTTATAATTCTTATAATATTCATAAAGCTTGTGCACTTTCAATTTGTGATATTTTTGAAAATTGTATGCCTAAAGATAATTTAAAAATTATTAAAATGATTTTTATTGAATCACTTTTAAATTTAATTTCTATTGGTACTAATAAAATTATTCAAAATGGTGCTGCGATTTGCTTAAGTGATTTTATTTTTCATATTGGAAAAAATTTAAATGAGAATGAAATATATAATAAAATTTTAATATCAATAAATGAGAAAATTATTAATTTATGTTGTAGACATTCACAAGATAATCCATTTATTTTTGAAGCTTTATATAATTTAATTTTTTTTACTGATATTGAAATATATAATAATAATTTTAAAGAAATTTATGATAAAATTTCTGATATTTTATCAGAGAATAAAGATAAATTTAGTATTAATACTAAAATTAATTGTCTAAATATTTTGAATTTAATTGCAATTAAAGCTGAAAAAATTGCAGATATGTCAATTGGATATTATCAAGATGAAATAATGAAAATTATTCAATTAAATGTAAAAGATAAAAATTTGAAAATTCAAAAAAGTGCCAAAGAAACTTTAAAAAATTGGATTAGATTAAAAGAAATTTATAATAATTATGATGTTCAAAAAAGAGAATTAAATAAAGAATTAAATTTTGATATTGATAAAAATAAATATAATATGAAAAATTCTGAATTTCAAGTAAAGAAAATGGATAAATTAAATTTTTTAAGGAATCTTGCTAAAATGTCAAAAATTGATAATAATACAAATAATAATGTTAATTTTGAAAAAGAATTAACATTAGAATTAAAAAATAGAGTTTATGATAATGGGATTAATAATGTTATTCAATTATCAAATTTAATTCAGAATAAAAAAGAAAAAAATGCATTTTCAAAAGGTACAAATTTTGAAAAAGAAATAAATAATTTTTTAAAAAATTCAAATCAAGTGAAAAAATATAATGCTTATAATTTAAATGTTCCAATTAAAAATGAAAATAAGATTAATAATAATAATAATAATTTAAATAAAGAAGAGTTACAAAAAATTTCAAAGGAATTTTCTTTGAAAAAAGAAAAGGTTGATGATATAGAAAATGATAAAATGAATTTATATAATGAAAATAATTCAGAAAATGAAAATCAAGATGATTATTTTAATCCAATTCAACAAAAAAAAAATGAACAAAATCTTAATAATATTATTGATGATTTTGAAAATAATTATCAATATGATTATAAAAAAAATAATATGAATTTAATGAATAATAATAATTTCTTTGATAATAATAATCAAGAAATTAATTTTGAAGAAAATAATATAAATAATGAAAAGCATTTTATTATAAATAATAGAAATATAAATAATGAAAGAATAAATATTAATGAGGAAAATGAAAATTTTATAAGTAATAATGAAATAAATAATTTATTTAATAGAAATGAACAATATATTGAAAATAATCAATTTAAAAATCATAATTTGAATAATCAAAATCAAATACAAAATAATATAAATTCAGATTTAAAATTAACTTTCCAAAATTTATTTAACAACACTCTTTTAAAATCATTTACAGATTTTGAAAATAATATAAATAAAAAATTATATGATATGAATTTAAAAATAAATGACATTTCAGATAAAATAAATGAATATAAAGAAAACCAACAAAATAATCAAAATTTATTAAATAGTATTGATTCAACAAAATATTATATAAATAACCAACAATTCAAAACAAATAATAATTTAGAAAATTCAAAAATAACAAAATCAAACACAACAAAAACAAATATTAAAAAAGAAAAAGATACATTAAAAAATAAAACAACAAATAATGAATCAGATTGTCAAATAATAAAAAATTGGAAAGATGCATTATCTTTAATAGATAACAATTATCCAAATGAGGCATATATAAAAATATTAAATACAGGAGATGATATTTATTTATTAAGATTAGTTTGTATAACAGGGCCAATTTTTAATAAATTAAATCCAGAAATTTCAAAAAGAGTTTTAATGAGAATTAATATGATTTCTAGAAGTCATCAAATTCAAGGATTATTAATTAGTTTAATTAGGAATTCTTTAAAATATAAAGTTTTTAATTTATTAAATAATCAAGAAAAAAATGATGTTTTAGATTCACTTTATGAATTTTCTGGAATTAATAATAATTTTGGAAGTGACGCTGCAGAATTATATACTCAAATTACACAAAATAAATTTAAATAAAATTTTTTTTCATTTTTATTTTTTTTATCTTTTTTTTAAATTATATTAAATACACAAAAAATATTTTTTTATAATTCAATTAAATAAAAATAAATATATAAAGAAATCCAAATTTTTTATTTTCCATTTGATTTTAAACATAAAATCATTATCACAAAAATAATCAATATATAATAATTTCTCATATTTATTTAATTTGTTCAAAAGAAATTTCAACTGATTTATCCTTTTGATAATGATTATTATCATTTTTAATTCTATTATTTGAAATTGATCTAGAAAAATTAACTTGACTTCCAAAAGTATTATAAAAGTTACTCTTATTAATATTACTTTGAATATTATAATTTTCCTTATTATTACTTAAACTTTTTCTATAACACCAATCAAAATTTAAATCATTTTCAAAATTATTTCTTTTCAAATCATCCAAAAATAAATTAATTAAAAAATCATAATTTGGTTTTTCTTCAAATTTTAAATTTAAAACATAATCAAAATAACTTTTAATACTAAAATCAACATTATGACATAAAATTTGAGGAATAACTTCGATTTTTTTTTCTTTAATTCTCATAATTTTTTCTTTAATATTCTTACATTTAATTCCCATCCAAGGTAAACTTCCTTTAATAAAATAAATTAACATAAAACCAATTGATTGTAAATCATCTCTTCTACTTTGTTCAAATCCAAAATGAGTATAAAGTGAACAAAATCTTATTGTTCCTATAAAACTTTTTCCTTCTTTATATGGAATATGTATTTTATTTTTTTGATTTATATAATGATGTGAAAGATTAAATCCAATTAAATTTATTAATGATAAATTTTTTAATCCTATTAAAAAATTTTCTGGTTTTATATTTCTGTGAATATAATTTTTTTCATGGAAAATTTGAATTATTTTTAATATTTGTATTGATAACATTAATGTTGTTTTTAATGAAAAATGTTTTGTTGGCTCATTTTTTATTAATTGTTCTAAGTTTTTTCCTAGTAAATTTGTTATTAAAATTATATTTTCTTCTGATTGAGAAAATAAAATTATTTTTGGAAAATTTTCTATGTTTTGTAAATTGTTTAATATTGAATATTCGTGAATTAAATGATAGAATTCAGTATTATCAAATATTATTTTTATTGCTATTTCTTCATTTGTTTTTTTATTTATTCCTTTATAAATTTGTAATATTGGATCATATTTTAATTTGTCTGAGGATTTAAAAATAAATTGATTACTTATCATAACTTCTTCAGATTTTTCATTAGAAGAAATTATTTTTGTATTTTCCATTTATTTGATGTAAAATTCTTTTAATAAAATTAAAATGTTTCATGAATTTAAAAAAAATAATTTAATTATTAATAATTATTATCCTTTTAAAAAAAATAAATAAGTTTTTATTTTTTTTAAAATAATTATATATATTATTTAAGATTTATAGAAAAATACAATTAAATCAAATTTTTTATGGTAAAAAATCTGAATATTTAAAATAAATTAAA
>Ga0256407_10011539_pt1 | contig 12203 bp, 8 predicted proteins | sample RumenRJG_04DNA_FD_193489 | JGI IMG/M metagenome (GOLD analysis project Ga0256407, IMG submission 193489) | Bovine rumen microbial communities from Lethbridge, Alberta, Canada - RJG_04 | ecosystem: Host-associated > Mammals > Digestive system > Stomach > Rumen | place: Canada: Alberta | collected... | reverse complement strand
ATTATACATTATATATCACTCCAGTCGCATTACGCCGTCTCCGATTTCTGCTACATAGAAGTCTGCCTTCAGCCCAGTCTTCTCCTCGTATTCCTTACCTACAAAGGCTTTGAAATCCTCGATTGCCTCGTCTTTCACCAGACTTACCGTGCATCCGCCAAAACCGCCACCGGTCATACGGCTGCCTAACACACCTTTTACCTGCCAAGCGGCTTCCGCCAAGGTATCCAACTCCTTACCCGTTACCTCATAATCATCGCGTAACGATACATGACTCGCGGTCATTAACTCTCCGAAATAAGCGATCTCTCCTTTCTTCAATGCTTCTACCGCTGCTGCCGTTCTCGCTACTTCGCCTACCACGTGACGCGCTCTTTTCTTGGCAATAGGATCCGTAATCGCACCTTCTACCTCTTTCCAGTCCTCCGGTGTCAACTCGGCCAGACATTTAATCGGTTTCACTTTATTAATCTGCTCCACGGCCGTCTTGCATTGACGAACGCGGTCGTTGTATGCTCCCGAATCCAGATGGTGAGGACTATGCGTGTTCGTTATGACAACTTTGATACCCTCTAATTTCACCGGAACATGCTCAAACTCCATCGTGTCGCAGTTCAGATAAATCGCATGGTCTTTCTTGCCTTGCGCACTTGCAAACTGATCCATGATACCGCACATCACACCGGCATATTCATGCTCGCATGCCTGACCGATCAATGCCAACTCCGTCCGGTATTTCTTATCATCTGCGTCTTTCCAACCCATCTCCTCCGTGAACGCTCTGGCAGTCACTACTTCCATTGCCGCACTACTGCTCAAACCGGCACCGGCAGGAACATTGCCGTAATACAACAAATCGTAACCGCTCTCTAACGTTGCCTCCGGATGACGACGGGCGATGATCTCGATGCAACCTAATGCATAGTTACACCAAGCCTTGTCCGGCTGAGGGCTGATGGCGGACACCGGGATACTATATTTCTGCGGCATGTTCATGGAATGGAAACGCAGTACCCGATCGTTATTCTTTGCGATCAGTAACCAGGCACCGAAACTTAACGCACATGGGAAGACACAGCCTCCGTTGTAATCCGTATGCTCACCGATTAAATTTACACGACCCGGGGAGAAATACATTTTCTCTACTTGTTTTCCGTAGGCTTGTTCGAAAGCCATTTTCATCTCTTGTGTTGTCATAATTATGGATATTTGATTAAAAAGTGCACAAAATTACAAAAAAATTTTGATATATGCAAAAAAAGTTGTATCTTTGCAACAAATTTTAAAAAAATAATACTATGGATCACAATTTGGAGTTCACGCTGATGGCGTTAATGTTCGTCCTTATTGGACTTATGTTGGTTTCATTTTTCTTGGTTTGGCACTGGTTTGACGCCCGTAAGAGGTTGAGTATCGTGCGTGAAGTGACGCGCGAGCAAACCATGCAGGCGATTCGTCATTCCCATAACCGTTGTCGTTGGCTGCTCGGTGTAGGTCTTTTCCTCGCCTTGTGTTTCATTCCGATTCCCTTCTTCCTTAAGGCGTACTATAACTACCTCGTTTATCCGGGAATCGTCATTGTAGCGGATGCCTTGATCTTGCTTGCTTTGCGGATGAAAGCAAAGGATGCCATCGCTTCAATTGACGAGTATGTTAATGCTAACGAGGAGCATGTGCGTGAAGCAGCTGCTGAACGGGCACGTATGCGTGAACAATGGGCACGCGATGCTGTGCTTCTCAACCCGAAGGCGCAAGCGCAGATCAAAGAAGAACTGGGAGATAACTATGAGACTTGGTTCCAACACGATATCCTCGTCGGACGTAATGTACTGGCGAATAGAGAGGAAGGAAAACTCTATGCACAAGGCGTGGTTCTTTCCTTCGATGAGATCATGGAGGTGCGCAAAGGCCGTAAAGACCTCAAACTCGTTACTTCCAATAGTATGCACCCCTTCGTCACCATCGATTTCGGTGCGCTGCCGATCAATCCGGAGACCGGAAATAAGTACATGGATGAGATAGCAGACATGATCGAAAAGATCATCCCATAACAAAAAAAGAGGCACCCGCCTCTTTTTTTTTGTTAGTAACTTTCCTCTGCCGAAGGAAAGCTTCCGTCTTTCACGTCTTTGATATATTCGCCTACTGCGCTCTTTATCTCTTCGGCTAAATGCGCAAAATGGCGAAGGAACTTCGGCTTGAATCCTTCGTTTAGACCTAACATATCGTGCAATACCAGCACTTGGCCGTCGCATCCGTTGCCGGCACCGATACCGATCACCGGACAATGCACGACTTTCGTCACTTTCAGCGCTAATGCAGCAGGAATCTTCTCTAACACAATGCAGAAACAACCGGCCTCGTCTAACAATTTCGCGTCATGCAGCAGCTTCTCAGCCTCCGCTTCTTCTTTGGCACGTAAACCGTAACCGCCAAACTGGTTCACACTCTGTGGCGTCAGACCCAAGTGACCCATTACCGGTACTCCTGCTTGGATCATATGCTTGATCGACGGCAGAATTTCCTCTCCGCCTTCTAATTTCACGGCATCGCAACCGCTCTCCTTCAAAATCCGGATCGCATTACGCACCGCTTCTTCTTCACTCACCTGGTAACTGCCAAACGGCATGTCGCATACCACCAACGCATGCTGGGCCGCACGAACAACCCCCTTCGTCAGGAAAATCATCTCCTCCAACGTGATCGGAAGGGTGTATGAATTGCCGCAAACGACGTTGCTTGCACTGTCGCCAACCAATAAAATATCCACTCCCGCTTCGTCTAACAAACGAGCTAAGGTGTAATCATAACTCGTTAACATGGCGATTTTCTCGCCTTCCGCCTTCATCTGACGCAACTTCGCTGTCGTCATTCGGCTATTTTGTACATGTACTGACATCTTTTATCTATAATCTTTTGTCTATTTATTTTTCATAATTATCCATATGATCACAGGCGCACCAAATAAGGCACTTACCGTCATAATCGGCAGCGGGTGCACAAACAGCGAACAGATCACGTCGCATACCAGTAACAGGCATGCACCGATCAGCGCACTCGCCGGTATCGTCACGCGGTGATTGGACGTCTTGAAGATCCCCCGCGCAATATGCGGCACCGCCACGCCGATAAACGCAATAGGACCGCAGAAAGCCGTGATACCTCCGGCCAACAGACCCGTCGCTAACACGATAAACAACCGCGTCCGACCGATATGAATACCCAAACCCCTTGCATAATCCTCACCTAACAACAATCCGTTCAGCGGTTTCAGACTCAGCAGCACAAACACCGTTCCTGCCATCAGGATAGGTACTAATAACTGCATATCCGTCCAACCGACACTGCTCAGCGAACCCATCGTCCATACAATAAACAGTTTCAACGCGTCCGGATTCGCGAACTGCTGCAGCAACGTCACCAACGCGCCCGCAATAGCTCCGAACATGATACCCACGATCAGCAGACTCACGTTGCTCTTCACCCGTTTACTCACCGCCAGTACCAGCAACAGCACCAAGGTCGCACCGATACACGCAGCCAAAGGTAACATCACTACCATCGACGCCGAACACATCGTCAGAAAAGCGACACCTAAACTCGCCCCTGAACTCACGCCCAACGTATACGGCCCTGCCAACGGATTTCGGAATAAGGTCTGCATAATCAAACCGGCTACCGATAATCCGGCACCTGCCAAGATCGCTGTTACTGCCTTCGGCAGACGGATGTCATGTAAGATCCTTCCGTCTATCTCCGACATCTCTCCGAAAGGCCATAACCATTCCGTGCCGCCTTTGCATACGTCCAATATGAAAAGCAACACCAATGCGATACCCAGCGCTCCAAATATAATCCCTGTTCGTGTACTATGCATGTACTGGTTATGTACTATCCCGCACTACCTTATAATATACTATGTATATTATCCCGTGATTTTGAATTTATTCGATCTCTATACCGGTCACATTGTATTTCTTTCCGTTGCGTTCGATGAGCAACTGACCATTACGCAGGTACTTGAGTGCCTGCGTTTTTGTTGGCACAGCCTCCACGCCTTGCTCCTCGTTGTAGAAATTGCACATATAGTACGGCGCACACACATCCGCGGCCGTCTTGTCGCCCGTGACATTTCCTGTCTTATTGATGGCGTGACCGGACGTTGTGGCGTTCTCATTCCAAAAACCGCGGTTTTGCCATGACTTGATAACCAAGCGACTATTGGTGTTCCAGTTGACATAGTCCCCGTTTCCGGCTTCTTCCGGGAACCAGTAATTGATGCCGTCCACATTCTCCAGCGGTTTGAGGGCATCAACCAGCTCTTTGACAAAATTGTATTGTCCGGCAACAGAGCACGGCCACACATCCCGTGTGTCATAGTTAACACCTTTATCCGGCCAGTTTTGGAAGTTATACGCGTATTCCACAATCTGCACGCGTTTGGTCGGGAAAAGCGTTTTCAGGTTCTTAATGGAATTCACCAAGTTGTTCTTGTCCGTCTTGCTCTTCACTTGCTCGGTTGTCAAGTAGCCATGCCAGAACGGATAGTAACTCAGGCCGATTATATCGAAATCCACGTTTGCGTCAACCAGTTTGTTGTAATAGTAACTGTTGTAACCGGTATTTGTCGGACGGTCTGTATGGATGATGATTTGCGCGTTCGGACATTCGGCACGCACAGCGTTACATCCGGCTTTAAGCAGGTTCAGATACGCAGGCCAGTTGTCGTCTTTCTGTCCTTTGGAATAATCTGGTGTAAAATTGTACGGATGCACCTGAATACCGCATAGACCATACATGATCTCGTTGCCCACTTGCACCAGGTCCGGTGTGGCTCCTTCGGCTTTGAGAGTAGAAAGTACGCGGTGCGTATAGGCTGCTACACTATCCGCCATCGCTGCATTAGACGCACCTTTCCATGCCGCAGGAGCCTGAATGTGCGAAGCGTCCACCCATGTGTCCGAATAGTGAAAGTCCAACATAAAATATGCGCCTGCCGCTTTGATTCGTTGACCTAAAGCCGTCACAAATGCTAAATCTTGACAAACGGAGGGATTGATTGTTCCGTCTTGGTCTGCTTTGGTCGGGTTAACAAAAATACGCACTCGGAATGTATTCCATCCGCAATCATTTATTGCCCATGTGATAAAATTGGTTATTTTCGAACCATTCACATCTTTGTAGTACGATAAATCTTTCTCATACTGCGGTAACATCGAGATGTCTCCGCCAACATAACGTGTTTGCGCGTATGCGCATGTGCATAGGATCGCGATAATAAATAAGGTGCTAAAACGTTTCATTTCACTCTTTTTGTTAAAAATTGCATGCAAAAGTACAAAAAAATTTGCATATGTGCAAAAAAAAGTGTACCTTTGCACCCGATTTGTGTGATTTTTTGTAGAAAATTCACGAAAAAAATTAAATAACGTTATTTATTAATTTAAAAATCAAAACAAAATGAAGAAATTTTTTGCATTTGTAGCTGCAGCGCTCGTAGCGTTCAGCTTCACCGCTTGCAACGAGAACAACCCGACTCCTGGTAAGGGTGGTAAGTTCGCTATCTTGGTAGAGAATGTTACTGCAACAACTGCCGATGTTACGGTTACTCCGTCGGACACTAGCGCTTACTATTACTGGAGTGTTTTATATGCTGAGAGTATTAAAAACGTAGGTGACTCTCTGGGTACTTATTTGGCAGAGAACTTAAAAGCACAATATGGTTCTTATGGTTGGGATTTGGTTGCTAGCTATCTTTTGACTAAAGGTCAGGATAATAACGCTTTAACAGGACTTCCTTCCGAGACCGATTTAGCGGTTGTTGCTTTCTATCTGGATTCTACTTACACTGTTCTTGGTGAAGTGGGTGTTAAGGAATTTACAACCCCGAAGATGGAAATTGCAGAAACGGTTGCTTTGGACTTTGCTTCTGCTGAACTTGACCTCTCTTATTATCAGAATTATGGTATCGTTGGTCTCTCTGGTAAAGCACAAGATGGTTATGACCTTGAACTCTTCTTCTATGCTGACGAACTAAATGGTACATTCACCGAGAGCGATTTCTACAGCGATGGCCAATATGTTTATAACTACGTAGAATGGGGAGATGGTGATGAAGATTGGACTCCTCTTGCTAAGATGAACTTAGTTGGAGCAATCAATGCAGAGGCTACTGAGTATACTTTCAGTGGATCTGTAATTGGTAATAATGCTGTTGAGTACACCTTTAACGCTACTGCTACTGTTGCTGCTGAGGAAGAAGAAGGTGGTGAGGATGCTACCGCTCCGAAGCGTGCTGCTAAGAAAGAGGCTCATAAGGTTGCAAAGAGAATCGTTAGAAAGTAAATCTCTCTTTTGAACGGTTTTCTACTTTTGGAAAACTTTTCAACAATTTAAAAATTGCAAACGACTGTCTTTCAGTCGTTTGCTTTTTTGTTTTGGATAACTTTTTCTTTTTGTTGAAAAAAAAATTTGCACAATTGGAAAAAATGTAGTACCTTTGCACCGTATTTCCGCTTGAACGAAATTAATACTATATATTATGGAAACATACATTATTAAACGTGACGGTAAGAAGGAACTTTTTACCATTGACAAAATCAAAAATGCCATTTCCAAGGCATTCATCGCAGTAGGCGCTTTTGCAACCGAAGAGACATTAGGTGCCGTATTGTCGCACCTCCGCGTTCGTGACGGACAGACCGTTGAGGAGATCCAGAACCAGGTCGAAGTAGCCCTCATGGCCGAAGGTTACTACCAGGTCGCTAAGGCTTTCATCCTCTATCGCCAAGGACATACAGAGGATCGTGAGACCCAGCGCCGTCTGGACTTTATGATGAACTATGTCAAGGCATCCAACGCTGCCGAAGGTTCGAAATTCGATGCCAACGCGAACGTGGAGCATAAGAACATCGCTACCCTCATCGGCGAACTTCCGAAACAGGGATTCATCCGCCTCAACCGACGTCTGCTCACCGAGCGTATCAAAGAGATGTATGGCAAGGAACTCTCCGATCGGTATATGAACCTGCTTAACCAGCACTTCATCTACAAGAACGACGAGACCAACCTCGCTAACTACTGCGCTTCGATCACCATGTACCCCTGGCTCATCGGCGGTACTACGTCTATCGGTGGTCATGCAACGCCTCCTCATAACCTCAAGTCCTTCTGCGGTGGGTTCATCAACATGGTCTTCATGGTTTCCTCCATGCTCTCCGGTGCGTGCGCTACGCCTGAGTTCCTCATGTATATGAACTATTTCATCGAGCAAGAGTACGGTGAGGATTATTACAAACGCGCAGACGAAGTAGTGGATCTCAGTAAGCGTCGTCGTACGATCGACAAGGTCATCACCGACTGCTTCCAACAGGTTGTTTATAGCCTGAACCAACCTTCAGGTGCACGTAACTTCCAGTCCGTCTTCTGGAACATCAGTTACTATGACCGCTTCTATTTCCAGTCGCTCTTTGAGCACTTCCGCTTCCCGAACGGCGAAGAACCGCATTGGGACAGCCTCAACTGGCTGCAGAAACGTTTCATGAACTGGTTCAACGAAGAGCGTACCCGTTGCGTCCTCACCTTCCCGGTTGAAACCATGGCCCTCCTCGCAGAAAACGGCGATATCAAGGATAAAGAGTACGGTGACTTCACGGCTGAGATGTATGCGAAAGGACACTCGTTCTTCACCTACGTTTCCGACAATGCGGACTCCCTCTCTTCCTGCTGCCGTCTGCGTAATGCTATCACCGACAACAGCTTCAGCTATACCCTCGGTGCCGGTGGTATCTCTACGGGTTCTAAGTCCGTGCTTACCATCAACCTCAACCGCGCTATCCAGTATGCCGTACGTAACAACATCCCGTATCAGGCTTACATCGAAGATGTCGTTGACCTCATGCATAAGGTACAGCTCGCTTATAACGAGAACCTCAAATCGCTCCAGGAGAAAGGTATGCTGCCGCTCTTCGATGCCGGTTACATCAACATCGGCCGTCAGTATCTTACTATCGGTGTCAACGGTCTCGTTGAGGCTGCTGAGTTCCTCGGTCTTGAGATCAAGGATACACCGGAGTATGCCCACTTTGTACAGGAACTCCTTGGTATCATCGAGAAGAAGAACAAAGAGTACCGCACGAAGGACGTTATGTTCAACTGTGAGATGATCCCGGCTGAGAACGTAGGTGTTAAACATGCAAAATGGGACCGTGAAGACGGTTATGTCGTTCCGCGTGACTGCTACAACAGCTATTTCTACATCGTAGAGGACAAGTCCCTCAACGTACTTGACCGCTTCCGTCTCCACGGCCGTCAGTACATTGAGCACCTCACCGGTGGTTCTGCGCTGCACTGCAACTTGGAGGAACACCTCAGCAAGGAGCAGTATCGTCAACTCCTCCGCGTAGCGGCTATCGAGGGATGTAACTACTTCACCTTCAATATCCCTAACACGATCTGTAACGACTGCGGTCATATCGACAAGCGTTACCTCAAGGAGTGCCCGCATTGCCATTCCAAGAATGTGGATTACCTCACCCGTGTCATCGGTTACATGAAGCGGGTATCCAACTTCTCCGAGGCACGTCAGAAAGAAGCCGCTCAACGCTACTATGCTGAGAAAGGCAAAGCGCCTAAATGCTAACAGCCAACAGCTAACTGCTAATAGCTAATGAAAGTAGCTTCTTTTGACATCGTTTTTCAAGAGATTCCGGGCGAGGTAACACTCGCCCTTAATCTCTCTAATTGTCCCTGCCACTGCCCCGGCTGTCACAGCCCTCATCTGGCAGAAGACATAGGCGAGGAATTGACCACCGATCTTCTCGACGGCCTCATTGACCGTTACGGCTCTATGATCACCTGCGTCGCTTTCATGGGCGGTGATGCAGATCCTCAAGACGTAGCAAAGTGGGCGCACTACGTGCGGCCTCTTAAGACGGCTTGGTACAGCGGACGAACAAACCTGCCAAAAGACGAGACCGCTTTTGACTATGTCAAACTTGGCCCGTATATAGAATCCTACGGAGGACTCAAATCGCCGACCACCAACCAGCGCCTCTACAAGCGTGTAGGGGATGAATGGCAAGACATCACTCCCTTATTTTGGAAAAATAACCTCGCGAATTGATCGCGAGGTTATTTCTTTAATAAATCACTATCTTGTGCGTCTGACTTTGTTCTCCGTACGTCGTTCGGATGAAGTAGATGCCATTGACCTCAGGAAGGGGCAGTTGCATAATTCCTTCTTCCAACTCGCCGTTACCTATGAGCATACCGGTGAACGAGTAGATAGCGTATTGTCCGCCGTGCGGCGCATCTACATTCACTATAGGCATCTGTCTCGGCGCATTATTCGGATATACCTGAATAGGATTGCTTACCGTCGGGTAATCAGCAAACGGCTGATCCGGTTTCTGAATGGTAATAGGATGGGTAGGAATAAGTTCCTCGTTGATACCTTTGCGCTTAGCCCACATGGTAACCTTGTCATCCTCTGCGAGTTCTTTAGTGTACAAGTAGTCGTGTTGATATGTAACAATCGCTCCTTCACCGATCTGCCATCTGATATCATCGAACTCATAACCGCAGTTACAATAGGTACTCAGCGGTGCTACTACATCGTCCCAGTTTTGCTCAATAATCCAACTTGGATATCGAATCTGGAACTCTAACGGATCGGACTGAATATCGTTACATCTGTTGTGAATCAGAAGTGTAACAGTGTAGTTACCCGGTCGAACTCCGCACTGCTGCTCCGGATAGCATTGGCTAACATCTGAAGGCTGCGGAATATTCACTTGAGCCATACCCTTTCTGCGTATAGGATTATTGTAACTATTCTTGAATCCTACCTGTTTTGCCGCATTGTCAAAGAGCAGGTCGTATGTCATTTCGCCTATTTGATCAACGGTAAAGTTAATATCAAATGTCAATGCTTTCTCCGGAATGTAACCGATCTTCTCTGTACTAATGGTTGTGATAGACGAAGCAACAGAGAGGTGTAGAACACCAATGGCATATACTTTGTCGTTCGAATCACGGATAGTATCCGTATAAACACCCGGTTGGGAGTAGAGCTTGTTGTTGAAACTCCATCTGAACTCCGGTTCGTTGTCACACAAAGTATATTCTGTTGTATCCGGTGTTATCACAATCAGGTGCAACACACGCGTACTATCGCATTTTCCGATTTGCCATGAGCGCTCATAGTCACCGCTATTGTAATACTTGCGGTTTTCCCATGTGTATGGCAACTCTTCCGGTAACAGTCTCACAGTCGTATCCATTCGGAATACCGGATAAACGGTGAGGTTCAATGTGACAATAGAGTCACAACCGTCAACGCTCTTTAGTTTGACACGGTGCTCTCCATTCTTGTAGAACTTCTCGCCTCCAAATTCGACGGTATCGCCTTCACATATCGTTTGGGTGACTGCCGGCATCTCATACGTCGGCGCTTCATATACCTCAATTCGGTAGAGGCTATCCATACGGTTGGTTACGGTCGATCGGCGTACGAAGGTGTAGTAACCCGCGGTCCGAATAGTATCTTTATCAATAATGAGTTGTGAACCCGTACACAACGGAATCTGGTTCCAATCTGAGTAGTGCGTCGTCACTACAAACTCAAGCAGATTGATACTGTCGCATCCGTACTGATTGAGGTAGTTGTCTTCAATAATGGTCGTCGCTACATCCGGTATCCATTTCTGGGAAGCTTGATCCCACTGCGGCATGCCTATCTTCGTGTCATCGTAATACTTGCCGTTATGGATATACGGCACATCTTCGTCCGTGATCACAATACGTGTCTTGGTCATCGAGATCGGATTAACGATCAGCGTCAGGTTAACGATGGTATCAAACGATGACTCAGCTCCGCCACTGACTACGGCTGAGTATTTACCGGTTTTCGTGATGATTTGACCATAGAAGTTGTAACCGTTACCATCGTCACAGATATATTTGGTACGCTCTACGGTGATCGTACGTTTCGTGTTCACCGCAATCTGGAAGATAGAGTCACAACCATAAGCAGTCTTCAAGGTGTCGCGATAGATGGTATCCAACTTGGTGATGTGAATACCGTGGATATACGTTCCTTCTTGATCCAACTCTTTAATCAGATGTTGCTCATACGTGTAGAACGACGGATGGTTCGTTACCACCAACTCATATATACTATCGAAACCATAAGTGGTCAGATATCGGTCGAAGTAATGCTTCTCCACATTATCACCGTAACGCGTGAGGTATGGGTTCACTTGTGCCTTACCTTCCGCGTAGATCTTTTGTCCGTGCCATTCGATGGTATCCGGGGCACAGAGATCCAGGTACTCGGTGAAGTGGTAAGACGGGTGTACCTCCAAGTGCAGGTGATGGATAACATCGCAGCCGTAGTCGGTTTTGCTAATACATTCATAGTCTCCGGTCTTATCCAAGACACGCGGAACACCCGTTGTCGCATCCGGACAGAAGGTATAGGTATCCTGATCAGATATATATACGGTATCCCATTTCTCAAATATCGGCTGTACGCTGATAATATAACGCGTCACACGGTCGCATCCGTTCTCGGCCGGAACCGTGTCGTAGTACGAACAACTTTCTCGGATTGTGTCTCCGTTAATGATAAACGTGTTGCCGAAGCAAAGGTTGATGTTCTCTTCCACATACTCCGTCTCTCGTACGAACAAATGCAAGGTCGTTACTACCCGTGATGAATCCGTCCATGCGGTCGGTAATGCATAATCACCTGTTTCACTGTACTCGTAGCCGTGCCATACGAAGGGTAAATCATTACTGCATACATACGCCGTCGTATCAATCTTGAAGTCTTTCAGTACCGTCAAAATTAACTGATACGTATCCACACATCCGTTGCTGTTCTGACTTGTATACGTATAGATACCCGATGTCATACAGGTGTCGCCGTGGAACATCACCGTATCGCCGGCAAAAATCGTTCTTGTCTCCGTCTGATGGTTTATCGGCTGTACCTGCAACGACAGCATCACAATCGAATCACATCCGTTCACCGCCGTCAGTGTGTCGTAATACGTTCCCGACTCCGTCAACATCCGGTTGTCGAATTGATAGAAGTCACCCTCACAGATAGTCGCTACAACCGGCTCTTCCAGTCGGGACGTCGGCAGTACTGTCACTTTCAATCCGATAGTGCTCAACTTACCTTCCGTGTTCACTAC
>Ga0256407_10011538_pt1 | contig 12203 bp, 14 predicted proteins | sample RumenRJG_04DNA_FD_193489 | JGI IMG/M metagenome (GOLD analysis project Ga0256407, IMG submission 193489) | Bovine rumen microbial communities from Lethbridge, Alberta, Canada - RJG_04 | ecosystem: Host-associated > Mammals > Digestive system > Stomach > Rumen | place: Canada: Alberta... | reverse complement strand
CCCTGTGCTATACTTACTGTTTGGAATATCATATCATACCTCTCAAAAGATGAACAGGGGGGATTCGATGAAAAATTTTGTCCTCGCGCTGGATCAGGGCACGACCAGCTCCCGGGCCATCGTGTTTGACAGGGCGGGAAAGATCGTCGCCAAGGCGCAGCGGGACTTTCCGCAGCATTACCCCCAACCCGGCTGGGTGGAGCACGACCCGATGGAGATCTGGGACACCCAGCGCACCGTCGCGGCGGAGGCGCTGCGGCAGCCGGGCCTCGCGGGGGAGATCGCGGGCATCGGCATCACCAACCAGCGGGAGACCACCATCGTCTGGGACAGAGCCACGGGAAAGCCCATCCACAACGCCATCGTCTGGCAGTGCCGCCGCACGGCGGGCATCTGCAACGCGCTGGTGCGCGAGCACCGCGGCGTCAACGAACTGGTGGCGGAAAAGACGGGACTGCTCATCGACGCGTACTTCTCCGGCACGAAGATCAAGTGGCTGCTGGACAACGTTCCCGGCGCACGGGAGCGGGCGGAGCGCGGAGAACTGCTTTTCGGCACGGTGGAGTCGTGGCTCATCTGGCAGCTCACCGGCGGCAGGGTGCACGTCACCGACTACTCCAACGCCTGTCGTACCATGCTGTTCAACATCCACACGCTGACGTGGGATAAAGAATTATGTAAACTGTTGAACGTTCCGATGTCCATGCTGCCCACCCCGGTGGGCAATTCCGAGGTCTACGGTACGGTTGTCGAGGGCATCGAGGGACTGGAAGCGCTGGCGGGCGTGCCGGTTTGCGGCGCGGCGGGCGATCAGCAGGCGGCGCTGTTCGGACAGGGCTGCTTTGAGCGGGGGCAGGCCAAGAACACCTACGGCACAGGCTGCTTTACGCTGATGAACGTCGGCGATCAGCCGGTGCGCTCCCGGGCGGGGCTGGTGACAAGCGTCGCGTGGAACGTGGGCGGCGAGACGACCTACGCATTGGAGGGCAGTGTGTTCAACGCGGGCAGCGCCATCCAATGGCTGCGGGATGAGATGAAGCTCATCGACAGCGCCCCGGAGTGCGATCGGCTGGCGGAGAGCGTACCGGACGCCGGGGGCGTGTATCTGGTGCCGGCGTTCACCGGCCTCGGCGCACCGTACTGGGATATGTACGCCCGCGGCTGCGTGGTGGGCATGACCCGCGGTACGTCCCGGGCACACTTTGCCCGGGCGGTGCTGGAATCCATCGCCTATCAGGTGACTGACCTGATGAGCGCCATGCGGCAGGACGCGGGCTGCGAGATCAGCGTACTGCGGGTGGACGGCGGCGCCAGCGTCAGCGACGTGATGATGCAGTTTCAGGCGGATCTGCTGCGCATCCCGGTGGATCGCCCCGCCATGGTGGAGACCACGGCTTTCGGCGCGGCGGCGCTGGCGGGACTCTCTGTCGGCGTTTGGAAAAACCTGGACGAGGTGCGCGCCGCGCGGCGGCAGGAGCGTGTGTTCACGTCGCAGCGGGAGCAGTACGAATGTGAGGAACTCTATCGCGGCTGGAAGCGCGCGGTCAGCTGCGCGCAAGGCTGGATTGAGAAATAAATTTTTCTTTTTATAATTGAAAGGAGCAACCATCATGCCAAACTTTGAAGAACTCAAGCGCAAGGTACAGAGCGTCGCTTACGCGGCGACGGAGAAGGCCCAGGAGGCGGCGGTGACCGCGAGCGAAAAGACCAGCATCCTGATGGGCAAGGCCAGCGAGAAGGCCGCCGCCCTCAAGGGCTATGCCGAGGACAAGGCCGCGCTGCTCGCCGAGAAGCGCAGCCTGACGAAGAACTATCAGGCGCTGGGCGAGTGGTATTACGCGCAGTATGGCGAGGAGACGCCGGAGGGCGCGGCGGAGGTCGTCGCGGCGATCCGTGCCTCGCTGGAGAAGATCGAAGCGCTGAATGCCAAGCTGGAAAAAGAGAAGCCGGAGGAGGCTGCCGAAGCTGCTGAGGAGACGACAGAGGCCGTGGAGGAGCCTGCCGCCGAGAGCAAGACGGACGAGGAGGCTTGAGCGCATGAAGCCTCAGTTCAGCAACGCCTTCGGCCTCGCCCGCAACGCGGATCAGCAGGGCCATACCGTGGAATTGCAGCTGGATTTCATGCTGCAATACATGGAGGGCGAGTCCCAGATGACGAAAAACGGCCCGGTCTCGGCCTCCGTGCGCAAGAACGAGCAGCTGACCTCCGTGCTGCTGACGCGCAGCGGCGTCACGGCGCTCATCTCTCTGCTGCGCAAGACCCTCGGGCCGGAGTTTGATGAGATCATCGCCTTCTGCGAGGCGCAGGATGAGATGAATCGCTGAAAATTCCTCTTGCATTTCCGAAAAAGATATGTTAGGATAAGCCCTGCGATTAAAAATTGCGGGGTTTATCCCTGCATGACGAGATAACGGAGGTAAATTCCATGTATACGTTTGTGATGCTTCTGCAGGTGCTGTGCGGTCTGTTCCTGATCGCCGTCGTGCTGATCCAGTCCGGCAAGTCCGCGGGCCTGTCCGGCGCCATCGGCGGTGTGGCGGACAGCTTTATGTCCAAGAACAAGGCCAAGTCCCTCGACGCGAAGCTCGCGCGCGCGACCAAGTGGGTCGGCGCCGTGTTCATCGTGCTGACGCTGGTGCTGAACATCCTGTAAATCGTCTGAGAGAGGGCGGGTCGAAAGACCCGCCTCTTTTTTTCTTGCATTTGAAAAAGGGTTGTGCTATTGTTTCTTTGTTTTATAGGTAGGGAGGGAAGCAACTATGCGCATAGAGACCATCACGAGCCGCCACAACGCGCTGCTGACGCATTTGCGCAAGCTGGCCTCCTCCCGTTCGTACCGCGACGAGTGCGGCGAGTACCTGGGCGACGGCGTCAAGCTGCTGCGCGAGGCGGTGCAATGGCACGCGCCGCTCAAAACAGCGGTGTTCTCCGAGAGCGTGGAGATCCCCGACCTGCCGGAGGGCGTCCGCGTCGTGCGCGTTTCTGATGAGTTAATGCGCGCCGTAAGTCCTGCGGAGACGCCGCAGGGCGCGCTGTTCACGGCGGCGCTGGTGCGCCCCGCCCTGCCGGAGACGCTGGACGGCGCGCACTATCTTATCCTCGACGGAGTGCAGGATCCCGGAAACGTGGGCACGATCCTGCGCACGGCGGACGCCTTCGAGTGCGACGGCGTGTTTCTGGTGAACGCCTGCGCCGACCTCTACAATCCAAAGACCGTGCGCGCAACCATGGGTGCGATCTTCCGCTGCCGCGTGTGGAGCTGCGGGGCGGAGGAGCTGGCGGCGCTGCTGCGCAAAAGCGGGTTGCCGCTTTGCGGCGCGGCCCTGCGGGGCGACACCGTGTCGCTGCGCGACGCCGATCTGCGCCGCGCGGCGGTCGCCATCGGCAGCGAGGGCCGGGGTCTCAGCGACGAGCTGCTGGCGCTGTGCGACAAGACGATCAGGATCCCCATGAGCGCGCGCTGCGAGTCGCTCAACGCGGCGACCGCGGCGTCGGTGCTGCTCTGGGAGATGTACCGATAACAATACGATAAGGAGAGCAATATGGCGGGAACCAAATACTGGGTCTGGCTGAGTGAGCACAACGGCCTGTCCACCCGCGTGAAGCTGGAACTGCTGGAGCATTTCGGAACGCCGGAGAATATCTTTTACGCCGACGCGGAGGATTACCTTCAGGTGGAGGGCATGACGCCGCGCCTCACCGCCCAGCTGGCGGACAAAAGCACCGCGGCGGCGGATCGCATCCTCGGTGACTGCGAACGGCTGGGGCTGCGCATCCTGACGATGCAGGACGCAGACTATCCCGTGCGCCTGCGCAATATCTATGAGCCGCCCTGCCTGCTGTACGTCAAGGGGCAGCTGCCGCTGATCGACGAGGAGGTGGCCATCGCCATGGTGGGCACCCGCAAGGCGACGCCCTACGGCAAGGAGACGGCGGAGGAGCTGGCCTACGCCATGGCGAAGCAGGGCGCGTTGATCGTGTCCGGCGGCGCTTACGGCATCGACACGTCGGCGCACCGCGGCGCGCTCCGGGCGGGAGCCAAGACCGTGGCGCTTCTGGGCTGCGGCATGGACGTGATCTACCCCGCAGGCAACGAGTGGCTGTACCGGGACGTGGCCGCCTCCGGCGCGCTTTTGACGGAGTATCCGCCGGGAACGCCGCCGCTGCCGCAGCATTTCCCGGTTCGCAACCGCATCATCAGCGGATTGTGCCTCGCGACGGTGGTCGTGGAGGCGCCGGAGCGCAGCGGCGCGCTCATCACCGCCCACACGGCCCTGGAGCAGGGACGTGAGGTGTTCGCGGTGCCGGGGCCGATCAAGGCACCCATGAGCCGCGGCTGCAACCGCTTGATCGCCGACGGCGAGGCCCATCTGGTGGCGGATACCGCCGACGTGCTGTGGGAGTACGAGGCCCGCTATCCGCATAAACTGCACTGCGGACGCGTAGAGATGCCGCAGAGCATGGGCTATCAGGCGCGGCAGGAGGCGGCCGAGGCGAAAGCCGCGGAGAAAGCGCCGGAGAAGCTCCCTGCGCTGGATGTCCGCGCGGGACAGACCGCCCTGACGGACGATCAGGTGCGCATTTTGAAAAAGCTCCGCGAGGGCGAGATGCAGGTGGACGATCTGATCGAGGCCGTCGACCTGCCGACGCGGCGGGTGCTGTCCGCGCTGACGTTGTTGGAGATCGAGGGTCACGTCGCCCAGAGCAGCGGCAAGCGTTTTTCGCTGAACGTTGAATTGATAGAGGAGTAAGCGATTATGGCAAAGAAGAATCTGGTCATTGTCGAGTCCCCGGCAAAGGCAAAGACCATCGGAAAATATCTCGGCAAGGACTTTACGGTGACGGCCAGCATGGGCCACCTGCGCGACCTGCCCAAGAGCAAGCTGGGCGTCGACATCGAAAACGACTTTGAGCCGGACTACAAGCCCATCAAGGGCAAGGAAACGCTCATCAAGGAACTCAAGGCCTCCGCGAAGGAGAGCGACACCGTCTACCTCGCGACCGACCCGGACCGCGAGGGCGAGGCCATTTCGTGGCACTTAAAGGCGCTGCTGGATCTCGACGACAAGAAAGCCAAGCGCGTCACCTTCAACGAGATCACGAAGAAGGTGGTCAGCGAGAGCATCCAGTCTCCCCGCGCGATCGACCAGGATCTGGTGGACGCGCAGCAGGCGCGGCGTATCCTCGACCGCATCGTGGGCTATCAGCTCTCACCGCTGCTGTGGAAAAAGGTGCGCCGCGGCCTGTCCGCGGGGCGCGTCCAGTCCGTCGCCATGCGTATGGTGGACGACCGGGAAAAGGAGATCGAGGCGTTCCAGCCCGAGGAGTACTGGACGTTGGAGGCGCTGCTGCGCGACCAGCCGAAGAACAAGCCCTTTGTCGCCCACTATTACGGCAAGAACGGCAAGAAGGCCGAGCCGGACTCCCGCGAGGCCATCGACGCCATCATTGAGGACACCAAGAGCGCGGATTTCCGCGTGAAGTCCATCAAGCGCGCCGACAAGCAGCGCTCCCCCTCGCCGCCGTTCACCACCTCGACGCTTCAGCAGGAGGCGTCCCGCAAGCTGAACATGACGCCGCGTCGCACCATGGCGATCGCGCAGCAGCTCTACGAGGGCGTGGACATTGAGGGCGAGGGCACCGTGGGCCTCATCACCTACATGCGTACCGATTCGCTGCGCATTTCCGAGGAGGCGCTCGCCGCCGCCAAGACCTTCATCTTGGGGCGCTACGGCAGCGAATACTATCCCGCGACCACGCGCCGTTTCCGCGCCAAGGCCGGGGCGCAGGACGCCCACGAGGCGATCCGCCCCTCCAGCGTCGAGCTGACGCCGGAACGCGTCAAGGCCAGCCTCACCGGCGAGCAGTATCGCCTGTACCGGCTCATTTGGAGCCGCTTCCTCGCCAGCCAGATGGCGAACGCGATCTATGACAGCGTCAGTGTGGAGATCGAGGCCAACGGCCACGACTTCCGCGCCAGCGCCAGCGATCTGAAGTTCTCCGGCTACACCGCGCTCTATGAGGAGTCCCGGGACGACGAGCGGGAGGAGAAGGCCACCAGGCTGCCGCCGCTGACCGAGGATCAGGTCGTGGCGCTGGACAGCTTTTCGCCGGAGCAGCACTTCACCCAGCCGCCCGTGCGTTACACGGACGCGACGCTCATCCGCGCCATGGAGCAAAACGGCATCGGCCGCCCGTCCACCTACGCTCCCACGGTCTCCACCATCCTCGACCGCGAGTATGTGGTCAAGGAGGGCAAGTATCTGCGCCCCACGCCGCTGGGCACGGTGGTGACGGGGCTGATGGAGGACAAGTTCCCCGACATTGTGGACACCAAGTTCACTGCCCGCATGGAGGAGACGTTGGACGCCGTCGAGGAGGGCAAGACCCCGTGGAAGGATATTCTGCGCAGCTTCTACGGTAAGTTTTCCGCCGAGCTGGAAAAGGCCGAAAAGGACTTGGAGGGCCAGCACCTCAAGGTGCCCGACGAGGTCAGCGAGGAAAAGTGCGACGTCTGCGGACGCAACATGGTGGTGAAGTCCGGGCGCTTCGGTAGATTTTTAGCCTGCCCGGGCTATCCCGAGTGCACATTTACCAAGCCGCTGGTCATCGAGATGCCGGGCCGCTGCCCGCTGTGCGGCGGACGGCTCATGAAGCGCACCGGCGTGAGCAAAAAGACCAACAAGCAGTACACCTACTACGCCTGCGAGTTCCGCGGCAGCAAGGACCCGGAGAAGGCGTGTGAGTTCACGACCTTCGACGTGCCGGTGAAGGACGATTGCCCGGTCTGCGGTCACACGATGTTCAAGAAGTCCGGCAAGGGCTACAAGCGCCCCTACTGTATCAATCCCGAGTGCGCGAACTTCGTGCCGGAGGAGAAGCGCGGCTATACCAGAAAGGCCGCGGCAAGCGCGAGCACTGAGGAGGAGAGCAAGGCGGAGGAGAAGGCGAAGAAGCCTGCCGCCAAAAAGACCGCGGCGAAAAAGACCGCAGCCAAGACCACGACGGCAAAAAAGGCGGCGACCAGGACAGCGGCTGCGAAGTCGGCCTCCGCCAAGAAAACCGCTGAGAAGAAAACAACCGCCAAGAAGAAAACCACCAAGGCAAAGGCCGTCGAGGTCAGCGCCGAGGACTTTGATGATGAGACATGAGGAAAGAAGTAACCGTTATCGGCGCGGGCCTCGCGGGGAGCGAGGCGGCGTGGCAGCTGGCGCGGCGCGGCGTAAGCGTGACGCTGCGGGAAATGAAGCCGCAAAAGCGCACCCCCGCGCATGAGACCGATAATTTTGCGGAGCTGTGCTGCTCCAACTCCCTGCGCTCCGACCAGTTGGAGAACGCGGTGGGACTGTTGAAAGAGGAGATGCGCCGCCTCGGCTCGCTGATCCTCCAATGCGCGGACGAGACCCGCGTGGAGGCCGGCGGCGCGCTGGCCGTGGACCGCCACGGCTTTGCGCGGCTCGTCACCGAGCGCATCCGCAATCACCCGAACATCACTGTCGTGGACGGCGAGGTGACGGAGATCCCCGCCGAGGGAGCGGTCATCGTGGCCTCCGGTCCGCTGACCTCCGACGCGCTGGCGGACGCCATCGTGCGCAAGATCGGCGGCGGGGACGACGCGGCAGATCAAAACAGCGCGGCCGCAGAGCGTCCGCATACTTTACACTTCTTCGACGCCGCGGCGCCGCTGGTCACCTTTGACAGCGTGGATATGGACAGCGCCTGGTTCGCCTCCCGCTACGACAAGGGAACGGCGGATTATGTCAACTGTCCCATGACTGAGGTGGAGTATCTCGCGTTCTGGGAGGCGCTGACGACGGCGGAGGAAGCGCCGGTGCACGGCTTTGAGGACAAGAACGTGTTCGAGGGCTGTATGCCGGTGGAGGTCATGGCCCGCCGCGGGCGGGACACGCTGTGCTACGGCCCGCTCAAGCCTCGCGGACTCAAAGACCCCAGAACGGGCAAGGAACCCTACGCCGTGGTGCAGCTGCGCCGCGACAATAAGGACGGCAGCGTCTACAATCTGGTGGGCTTCCAGACGCACCTGCGTTTCCCGGAGCAGAAGCGGGTATTCTCCATGATCCCCGCGTTGCACGACGCGGAGTTTGTGCGCTACGGCGTGATGCACCGCAATACCTATCTGGATTCCCCACGTTTACTGGATCGCTACTACCGCCTGACCGCTGACCCGCGCATCGCCTTCGCGGGGCAGATGACCGGCGTGGAGGGCTATGTGGAGTCCGCGGCGTCGGGCTTTCTCGCGGGCGTGGAGCTGGCGCGGCGGCTCAGGGGCGAGGCCCCTGTGGATTTCCCGCAGGAGACCGCCATCGGCGCGCTGGGGCTGTACGTCAGCAACGGCAGCGTGACGGACTTCCAGCCCATGAATATCAACTTCGGCATCATCCCGCCGCTGGGCTACCGTGTCAAGGGCAAACGCAACAAGAACGCGGAGCTGTCCAAACGTTCCCTGGCGATCATTGATTCCCTGCATGACGAGGTCATGAGCGACATAGAAGAATGAGGAGGCGTTTTTATGAGAATTGCCATTGACGCGATGGGCGGCGATTTTGCCCCCCAGGCCCCGGTCAAGGGCGCGCTGCTGGCGCGGGAGAGATACCCCGAGGTCGAGATCGTCCTTGTGGGACAGCGGGACGCCATCACCGGCGCGCTGCGTGAGGCGGGCTGGCCCACCCTGCCCGCAGGCATTGAGATCCGCGAGGCCAGCGAGGTGGTGGAGATCGCGGACGATCCCGCCACGGCATTCAAGAAAAAGCCCGATTCGTCCCTGACCGTCGGCCTCAACATGGTGAAAAACGGGGAGGCGGACGGCTTCGTCTCCGCCGGCAGCACTGGCGCGCTGCTCGCAGGCGCGACGCTGGTGGTCAAGCGCATCCGCGGCCTGCGCCGCGCGGCGCTGGCCCCGACCATTCCAACCGCCAACGGACGGGCGGTGCTGCTGGACTGCGGCGCCAACGCGGAGTGTACGGTGGAGTACCTGCTGCAATTTGCCTACCTCGGCAGCTACTATGCCTCCAAGGTGCTGGGCGTCGAGAAGCCCTGCGTGGGCCTGCTGAACATCGGGGCGGAGTCGGAAAAGGGCGACACGCTCCGCCGTGAGACCTACGAAAAGCTCAAGGAGGCGGGTGAGCGCGGCGATCTGAACTTCATCGGCAACGTCGAGGGCAGCGACGCGATGCTGGGAAAGTGCGACGTCATCGTCGCCGACGGGTTTTCCGGCAACATCATGCTCAAGAGCGTCGAGGGCGCGGGCAAGCTGATGAGCGCGATGCTCAAGGGAATGCTCATGAAGAGCGCCGGTACCAAGGTCGCGGCGCTGCTGCTCAAGGACGGGCTGCGCGCGTTTAAAAAGACGCTCGATCCCAACGAGGTCGGCGGCACGGCGCTGCTGGGCATCTCGAAGCCGGTGGTCAAGGCCCACGGCTCGTCCAACGACGTGGCGTTCTGCAACGCGGTGCGTCAGGCCGTGGAGGTTGCCCGCAGCGGTATCGCCGAGGATATTGCCCGGGACATCGACAAGATGCGCCTTGACCGCGTCAAGGTCACCGAGTGACGGCTCTGTGACAATTTTTGCGAAAGCCTCTTGACAGGGCATAGCCTTTGTTGTACCATTCGGATAAGCCAAAACCGCGCAGTTGCGCATGTGCCTTTAGGAGGAGAAAGACCTATGACCCCGGAAGAAATTTTCAGCAAATTACAGGAATTGATCGCTGAGCAGTTCACCATGGATCAGGATGAGATCACCATGTCGACGTCGTTCGTGGACGACATCGGCGCCGACTCCGTCGATCTGGTGGAGCTGGTGATGGCGATGGAGGAGGAGTTCGATCTCGACGAGATCGAGGAAGACGAGCTCTCTCAGCTCAAAACGGTGGGCGACTGCGTGAAGTTCCTGAACGGCAAGCTCAACTGATATGAGACGATGCCCCGCCTGCGCGGGGCGTCGTTTATTCTGTGGAAAGGAAGAAACACGATGCAGGCATTGGAGGAGGCGCTGGGCTATCAATTTAAAAATCCCGCGCTCCTGGAGGAGGCGCTGCGTCACAGCTCCTACGCGAACGAGCACCGGGACGACGGCTCCGTCAGCAACGAGCGGCTGGAGTTTCTGGGCGACAGCGTATTGGGCTTTGTGACCGCGGAATTTCTGTTCCGTGAGCATGGCTCGGCGCCCGAGGGCGAGCTGACGCGCATCCGTGCGCGGCTGGTGTGCGAGGAGAGCCTGTATGAGGTCGCGCAGAAGCTGGGATTGGGTCGCTGGATCCTGCTGGGCCACGGCGAGGAGGCCGGCGGCGGGCGGGAGCGCCCGTCCATCCTGGCGGACGCCACCGAGGCGGTCATGGCCGCCATGTACCTCGACGGCGGCATTGAGCCTGTCAGCGCGCTGATTCACCGTATGCTGCTTGACGGCGCGGCGGAGGAGCGCTTCGTGGAGCAGCGCCGCGACTATAAGACCGCGCTGCAGGAGCTGGTGCAGCGTACGCCGGGACGCGTACTGCGCTACCGCCTCAGCGGCGAGAGCGGCCCGGATCACGCCAAGACCTTCACCATCGACGTCACGCTGGGCGACGAGGTGGCGGGCACCGGCAGCGGACGCAGCAAAAAAGAGGCCGAGCAGAACGCCGCCCGCGCGGCGCTGGCCCGGTTGGAAAAGGAAATGAAAGGCGGCTCGCACTGAGCCGCCTTTTCCGCTGAAAAAGCCATATTTTTTCGCAAAAAAAGCTTGACCTTTCCTGTGCCCTTGTGGTATAGTACCACTTACCTGTGAAAGAGGGCTTTCTTTTTGTGCGCGTTTTTCGCTTTTCACGCGCACGGGGGATCAACCTCTTCAATCTACGCAGGGAGGCAATCAAATAAGGAGGTGCCGTTATGCGCGTGAAGATCACTCTCCGCTGCAACGAGTGCAAGCAGAGAAACTACAACACGATCAAGAACAAGAAGAACACCCCGGACAAGCTCGAACTCAACAAGTATTGTCCCTTCTGCAGGAAGCACACCGTTCATTCCGAAACCAAGTAATCGAAAGGTCGTAAAAACATGGCAGAAGAAAAGAAGGAAAAGAAGGACCGCGGCAAGTGGTTCCGTGAAATGAAAAGCGAACTGAAGAAGGTCGTCTGGCCGCAGCCGAAAAAGACGCTCAAGGACACCGGCACCGTGCTGATGTTCTCGCTCCTCGTCGGCGCGTGCATCTGGATCTTCGACTATGCCGCCGTTTCGGCAGTGGGTCTGCTGATCGGCCTCGCGGGCTGAGAAAGGGTAGATCATGGCTGAGAGCGCAAAATGGTATGTGGCCCATACCTACTCCGGTTATGAGAACGCCGTCAAAACCGCGATCGAGAAGTTCGTCGCGAACCGGCATCTCGAGGATATGATCCTCGACATCCGCATCCCGATGGAGACCGTGACCGAGGTCACCGAGTCGGGCGAGACGAAGCAGGTCGAGCGCAAGGTCTTCCCGGGCTATGTGCTGGTGAAGATGATCATGACGGACGATACCTGGCACTTGATCCGCAACATCCGCGGCGTGACCGGCTTTGTCGGTTCCGCCAACAACGCCATCCCCCTCACCGAGGAGGAGGTACTGGCCCTCGGCATGGAGAAGCACGAGATCGTCGTGCTCTACAATGTCGGCGATCAGGTCAAGATCACCGACGGGCCGCTCGCGACGTTCATCGGAACCGTCGACGAGATCGACGCCGAGAAAAACAAGGTCTGCGTGGTCGTGTCCATGTTCGGACGCGAGACGCCTGTCGAGCTGGAGCTCGATCAGGTGGAGGTCGTAGACAAGTAACAGCGCGTATATCGCTAACCGCGATGAGCCGGATACACCCCGGCAAAGTGGGAGAGACGCGAAAAGCCGCGCCTCGCTCGTTACCACATTTATAAAAGGAGGCCATACGTTATGGCACAGAAAGTAGTCGGTTTCGTTAAGCTGCAGATCCCTGCAGGCAAAGCAACTCCCGCGCCCCCTGTCGGCCCCGCGCTCGGTCAGCACGGCGTCAACATCGCGGCGTTCACGAAGGAATTCAACGAGCGTACCAAGAATGACATGGGCCTTATCATCCCCGTCGTCATCACCGTGTATGCCGACCGTTCCTTCAGCTTCATCACCAAGACGCCCCCCGCGGCTGTGCTCATCAAGAAGGAGTGCAACATCGAGAAGGCGTCCGGCGTACCCAACAAGGAGAAG
>Ga0256407_10011537_pt1 | contig 12204 bp, 7 predicted proteins | sample RumenRJG_04DNA_FD_193489 | JGI IMG/M metagenome (GOLD analysis project Ga0256407, IMG submission 193489) | Bovine rumen microbial communities from Lethbridge, Alberta, Canada - RJG_04 | ecosystem: Host-associated > Mammals > Digestive system > Stomach > Rumen | place: Canada: Alberta | collected... | reverse complement strand
CAGGCGGAAACTCCACAGCACGACGTGCGCCTGATGATGGCGAAGGATTTTCCGGATGTGCCCTGCGAGGTGATCGTGACCAGCATCAGCCGCCGGACCCGCATGGAGTACATCTTCAGTTCCTTCCTGCCGGATTACGTTTTCCATGCGGCCGCCTACAAGCATGTGCCCATGATGGAGGATAATCCCAGCGAAGCCATCCTCAATAATGTCTACGGTACCAAGATCATTGCGGACATGAGCGTCAAGTACAAGGCGAAGAAGTTCGTGATGATTTCCACCGACAAGGCGGTGAATCCCACCAACGTCATGGGCTGCAGCAAGCGTATCTGCGAGATCTACGTCCAGAGTCTGGACCAGCATCTCAAACTTGAAGCCCTCAAGAACCGTAAGCCGGGATCCCGCAAGATAGAATACACCCAGTTCGTGACTACGCGCTTCGGTAATGTGCTCGGCAGCAACGGCAGCGTGATACCGCTGTTCCGCGAACAGATCAAGAACGGAGGCCCCGTGACGGTGACCGACGAGCGCATCGTGCGTTTCTTCATGCTCATCCCCGAGGCCTGCAAGCTCGTTCTCGAGGCGGGTACCAAGGGTAACGGCGGCGAGATTTTCGTGTTCGACATGGGTGCTCCCGTGCGTATCGCGGACCTCGCCAAGAGGATGATAGCCCTCTCCAATGCCAAGAATGTCGAGATCAAGTACACCGGCCTCCGCGAAGGTGAGAAACTCTATGAGGAGGTTCTGAATGAACTCGAGGGCACCAAGCCCACCTTCAATGAGAAAATCCGTATCGCCCAGGTGCGCGAATACGATTTCGAGGAAGTATGCAGGGATATCGACGAGCTTGTGGAGATTTCCAAGCAGTTCGACGACATGGCCACCGTCCGCAAGATGAAGCAGATAGTGCCCGAATACAAGAGCAACAACTCGAAGTACGAAGCTATCGACAAGGAATTGGCTGAAGGGAAATAAAAAGGTGGGGCCGTAAGCCGGTTTCTGTTTTTGAATCTGTCATTTATCTTCGCAACCTACCCCCCGGCATCGGGCGGGCAGCCCTCATTTGCCGGTATATTTGGTTTTGCAGGCCCCGGTGCCGTACCCATGCGGCGTCGCCGGCGCATGTCGTGAGCTCTTGCCTCGCGTTTTCACCCTTGCCATAGAAAAAGGTGTTTGCTTCCTTCGGTCGCATAAAACCTTTTTCCGGCGGTTGTTTTCTGTTACGGCCTCCGAAAGATTGCTCCCTCCTGCGCTTTCCGCAGCGGGGTGCCCTTTCCTGTCCGGACTTTCCTCTCGTTGTCGAGCGACAGATCGCCCCACCTTTATTTGGGGCTGCAAAGTTAATAATTTTCGCGGGGAATTGCTATCTTTGCCTTCACAATGCGCAAGTCGATATACATTCTCTGCCTGATGCTGTGCACGTTTTCGTGCAAGGCTGGCTCCCCGAAGCATTACAACATAGAAGTCGTCAAGGAATACAATCACGATACCGGGGCCTATACCCAGGGACTTTTCTTCAGCGGCGGACAGCTTTACGAATCTACCGGGCAGTTCGGGGAATCCACCATGCGCATAGTGGACTTGCAGACAGGGCGCGTGCAGCGCAGGCTGGACTTCTCGCGCAAGTATTTCGCGGAAGGCTCGGTCATCCTCGGAGACAAGCTCTACATCCTCACCTGGACCAACAAGGTGGCTTTCGTCTACGATGCCGCTACGCTGGAATACAGGCAGAGCTATTCATATCCCCGCGAGGGCTGGGGACTCACCACCGACGGAACGCAGTTGATCGCTTCAGACGGCAGTTCCCGCCTTTATTTCCTCAGTCCCGAATTCAAGCTGCAGAAGACGGTCAACGTGGTGTTGAACGGACGGCCGGTGCGCTATCTGAACGAGCTGGAATGGATAGACGGCAAGATATGGGCCAATGTCTATACCACTGACCTTATCGTGATTATAGACCCGAAGAGCGGGGAGGTGGAAGCCACGGTGAACTGCGGTGGACTTCTTCCGGACAAGCTCCGCAAGCCGGACACCGACGTGCTGAACGGGATTGCGGCGGACTCCGGCGGGCGCATCTATCTCACCGGCAAGAACTGGCCGCGTCTTTATGAGATAAAACTGGTGCCCGTAAAGAAATAATTGCTATCTTTGCCCTCGCAATTGCGGGGGTACTTCCGTATCGGAAGTTGAGATTATACCCATTGAACCTGATGCGGGCAATGCCGCCGAAGGGAAGCATAATCTTCAAATAATACCCCTTGCATCAATATTAGTTATTATGCGAGGTTTATTTTTTATGGCAGCCGCTCTGGGCTGCATCTGCACGGGCGCTTATGCCCAGGACCAGGAAAAGGTCGAACAACTTGACAGTGTGATAGTCGCGGTTTCCCGCGCCGGAAGGAACACTCCTGTAACCTACACATATATAGGGAAGGAGGAACTGAAGAACGCCGCTCCGGGAAAGAGTCTGCCCATGATTCTGTCCCTTCAGCCTTCGGTTGTGACCACGAACGAGGGCGGCACGGGCCTGGGCTACTCGAAGATGACGGTCCGCGGCTCGAAAGGCAGCCAGATCAATGTGACGCTGAACGGTATCACGCTGAATGACAGCGAATCGCAGGAAGTGTTCTGGGTCAACATACCGGGGCTGAACAGCATACTCGGCAGTGTTCAACTGCAGCGCGGGCTCGGCACTTCCGCAAACGGTGCGGGAGCATTCGGCGCGAGCGTGAACATGAGCACGGCCTATGTGTCGCCGGATCCTTTCTCTTCCATCGACCTGAGCGCAGGTTCCTACAACACAAGGGGGCTTTCCTTCGCGGCGGGTTCCGGCCTTCTGGATAACGGCCTCTACGCCAATTTCGCAGTCACTCTCTCTGGAACGGACGGATACATACGCAACGCATGGGCGGACGTGCGTTCCTTCCTCGGAGTCCTGGGATGGATGCGCGGCAACAATTCGCTGAAGTTCACCCTGCTCTCCGGAAAGCAGCACACCGGCATTACCTGGGAGGGCATTCCGGCTTCCAAGGTAACTGAGGACAGGACCTACAATCCCGCCGGGAAGTACAAGGATGCCGACGGAAACACCGCATATTACGACAATGAATCCGACAATTATCTGCAGACCCATTACCAGTTGAACTACACCCATCAGTTCAGCGCGCCGCTTACCTGGAGCACTACCCTGAACTATACGGGGGGAGAAGGGTACTATGAGCAGTACAAGGCCGACAAGGCCTACTCCAAGTACGGCCTCAGCCACATGGGGAAGGGGGATTTCATCACCCGCAAGCAGCTGGACAACGGATATGCCGTGCTGAACTCCACCCTGAAGTACAAGACCGATGCGCTGGACATCTCCGGCGGTGCGTACGTTGCATATTACGACGGGGATCACTTCGGCAACGTCATCTGGGATACGGCGGACAAGGAGACCGACCACGAGTGGTATCGCAACAACGGAAAGAAGACGGAAGGGACAGCCTTTGTGCGCGGGGAGTATCAGGCTGCGCCCTGGCTGACTGCATACGCCGAGCTCCAGTACAGGCACATAGGCCTGAAGATGTCCGGAATCGACGACGAGTTCTCCGACATGGCCTACGACAAGAGCTGGGATTTCCTTAATCCGCGCGCGGGCTTCACTGCCAAGTTCGGCTCCCACAAGGCATACGCATCTTTCGCTGTCGGCCATCGTGAGCCGGGCAGGAGCGATCTCAAGGAACAGATAGAATCCGTGAACACCCTGCTCGCCAAGGGTATAGCGGCAGAAGTGACCCTGCGTCCAGAGAGGATGTTCGATACCGAAATCGGATGGGAGTACCTCTCGGAGAGTCTTTCTGCCGGTATTAACCTGTATTCGATGGAGTACAAGGACATGCTGCTCGAGACTGGCAAGCTTTCGGACAGCGGATATGCCATCAAGGAGAATGTGGACCGGAGCTGGCGCAGGGGAGTGGAGCTCTCCGCCGGATGGAAGCCTGTGCGCTGGATGAATTTGACCGGAAATCTCACGCTGAGTACCAACAAGATAAAAGATTACGTGTATTACGAAGATACCAACGACAATGCAAACGACTGGCACTATGTGGGCAAGACGGAGGTGAAAGCGGGGACCGTGGACATGCTGATGTCTCCATCCGCAGTCGGCATGGCTGGAGTGGAGTTCCTGCCGATGGAAGGCCTACGTGCCGGGGTGACAGGCAAGTATGTCGGCAAGCAGTACTGGGACAATACCCAGACGGAAGAATTGAGCCTTCCCGCTTACTATGTGCTCGACGCGCACGTGGAGAAGTCTTTCGATATCTGGAAAGGCAAGGCGACTCTGGGTGCTTATTGCAACAATCTGCTGAACCGCGACTATTGCGCCGATGCCTGGGTTTACAGGGCCTTGTTCGCGAACGGTGATCCCGAGTATATAGAGGAAGGGTTGTTCCCTCAGGCGCTGCGCAATTTCTCGTTCAAATTACGTTATGAGTTCTAATTTTTAAAATATTTTAAAATGTTGATAACTTTTTAAAAAAGATTTTGTGTTTTTCGCTTGCTAATTAAAAAAAGGAACTTATATTTGCACTGTGATTTGAAACAACAACTTCTAACCAACAATAATTAACCTTCTTATAAAGGTAATACACTACTAACTAACCGTCAACGCCCGCTGTGAAGCGGGCGTTGGTCGTATAACTACGACCAACGCCCGGTTACCACGTTTACCTATGGAAGGTTTGTTCGTCGAGGAGGTGTGGGCGGAGGAGGCGGGTGCGCTCGAGCGCCTGCTCGTCCTGCCAGGCGCGGATGAGCTTGGGATTGCCGCTGAGAAGCACGTCGGGCACTTTCCAACCGTTGAAATCAGCGGGGCGGGTATAGACAGGAGGGGAGAGCAGACCGTCCTGGAAGGAGTCGCTCAGGGCCGAAGTCTCGTCGGTCAGCGCACCGGGAATCAGACGCACTATCGAATCCGCAAGAAGCGCTGCGGGAATCTCTCCTCCGCTCACGACATAATCTCCCACGGAAATCTCCATTGTGACGAGATGCTCGCGGATGCGGTGGTCGATGCCCTTGTAGTGCCCGCACAGGATGATGATATTCCCTTTGAGCGAGAGTTCGTTCGAAACCGCCTGGGTGAGGAGCTCTCCGTCCGGCGACATATAGATGACTTCGTCGTAGTCGCGCCGGGAGCGGAGTTCCTCTATCATCCTGAAAACCGGTTCCACCATCAGCACCATGCCGGCATCGCCGCCGTATGAATAGTCGTCGATGTTCCTTCGCGGCCCGAGGCCGTATTTCCGGAGATTGTGCACTTCGATTTCTACCAGGCCATTCTTTATGGCGCGCCCCACAATCGAGTGAGCCAGAGGACTTTCCAGCAGTTCGGGCACTGCGCTGATGATGTCGATTCTCATAGATGAACAATATTTTCGCAAAGTTACCAAAAATCATTATATTTGTAAGCTACTAAATAAACAACTCTTAACTATGAGCGAAGAAAACATCAATCCCGAAGTTCAGGAAGAACAGGCTGCAATCCAGCCCGAAAATACGCAGGAAGCCCCTCAGGAGGCGTCCTTTGCCGACAAGTCCTTGTCTGAGCTGTCGGACGTATTCAAGAATCTGATGGATTCCGCGGACCGCATGCTGCGCAGCAAGGAGGCCGAATCCATCAAGTCCGCATTCTACAAACTGCTTGGCAAACTGAGGAGCGAGGCCGGCGAGGTTGAAGACAGCTTCGCCGATGTCGAGGAGAACTTCAAGAGTCTCTATGCCGACTACAAGCGCGAACGTGCCGAGTACAACAAAGAGCAGGATGCATTGAAAGAAGAGAATCTCGAAAAGAAAAAAGCGATAATAGAAGAACTGAAGGCACTGATCGACGGAAGCGACGACGTCAGTGCTTCCTTCCCCGCGTTCAGGGATATCCAGGACAGGTGGCGTGCCACCGGCCCTGTGCCTGCCACGGCGTTCAGGGACATCAACAGCACCTATCAGTTCAACGTAGAGCGTTTCTACGACAAGGTGAAGATCAACCGCGAACTCCGCGACCTCGACTTCCAGAAGAATCTGGAGGCGAAGGAGAAGTTCTGCGAGGCCGCCGAGAAACTCTCGGAGAACGAGAACATCGTGAATGCCTTCAACGAACTGCAGAAACTGCATGAGCAGTGGAAGGAGTTCGGCCCCGTGGCCAAGGATTTCCGCGAGAGCATCTGGGCCCGTTTCCAGGCTGCCACGGCTGTCATCAACAAGCGCTACCAGGCTCATTTCGAAGAGCTCAAGGGCAAGCAGAAAGAGAATCTCGCAGCCAAGGAGGCACTTTGCGTGAAGGTGGAGGAAATCGCAGCACGCGAGATCAAGTCTTCCGACGAGTGGAATTCCTCCGCCAAGGAGATCGAGGCGATCCAGGCCGACTGGCGCAAGATAGGCTTTGCCACCAAGAAGGAGAACCAGAAGATTTACGACCGTTTCCGCGCCGCCTGCGATGCATTCTACGCACGCAAGCGCGACTACTATTCCCAGTTCAGGGGAGAGATGGAAGCCAACGTGGAGAAGAAGATGGGGCTCATCAAAGCCGCCGAGGAACTTAAGAGCAGCACCGAGTGGAAGAAGGCGACCGAAAAGTTCATCGAACTCCAGAAGCAGTGGAAAGAAATCGGCGCAGTGCCCCGCAAGAAGAGCGAGCAGCTCTGGAAGCAGTTCCGCGCCGCCTGCGACGAGTTCTTTGCCGAGCGCGACAAGAACGCCGCTCCCGAGAACAACTACTTCGCAAATCTAAAGGCGAAGAAGAAAATCATCGAGGATATCAAGGCATACGTGCCCGTGGAAGATGCGGAGGCCAACGCCGAAGCGGCGAAGAAGTTCGCAGCCGATTTCCAGGCCATCGGTTTCGTTCCTTTCAAGGAAAAGGACAATATCATGGCGGCTTATCGCGAGGCGATGCAGGAGAAGTTCCCCGAATTCGGCGCTGAACGCAGCGGCAGGGGCCGCAGCGAAAGCAAACCGCGCGAACGCAGCGTGAAGGATACTCTCATCCAGCAGTACAAGACCCTTCAGCAGGAAGTCGAAACCTTCGAAAACAACATCGGCTTCTTCTCGGCTTCCAAGAATTCCGAGAGCCTTATCAAGCAGATGGAAAGCAAGATTGCCAAGGCGAAGGAAGAACTCAGGAAACTCGAAGAGAAGATTCGCAAGGAGGAGGAAGGAGAATAAATAATGGACAAGAATTCAGTTACCGGTCTCATACTCATAGCCGTAATATTGTTCGGCTTCACATTCTTTCAGTCAAAACAGGCCCGCAAAGCCGCTGAATGGCAGGCTCAGCAGGATTCCATCGTACTCGCACAGCGAATTGCCGCGGGAGATACCGTAGTTTCCACAGTCCCCGTCAATCCCGGCCAGGATTCCCTTGTCACAGCCGGCCAGGGAGCGGCCGATGCTACCGGCGAAGGGAAGGAATCCATCTATAAGGATCCCTCGCTCGACGCCGCACATTCCGGCGAAGCGTCCTTCGTGACCCTCGAGAACGACAAGATCGTCCTGAAGCTCACGAGCCGTGGCGCCCAGCCTTCAAGCGTGATGGTGAAGGACTACTTCAACTACGACAGCACGGCCCTTTACATTTTCAAGGAAGGCGGCAGCGAGTACTCGGTCAGCGTCTATACGGGTGAGTTCATCCGCACCGGCGACTTCAACTTCAAGATCGCCGCGCAGACCGACTCCTCCGTGACATTCCGCCTCCCGTTCTCGGACGGCGGCTACATCGAGCAGCGTTACGCCCTGCACGAGGGCTCCTATATGGTGGACAACGACCTGTCCTTCATAGGAATGGGAAGCATCCCCCGCAATGTCTCTTCGATAGATATCGACTATTCCATGGTCATTCCCAGAATGGAGAAGGGCTACAAGAACGAAGCCCAGTACTCCAAGCTGGACATCTATCAGGAAGGTGACAAGAAGCCCGTGGAGATCGGCCGCAGCCGCAACGGCAACAAGAGGGTGGATTCGAAGGTGAGCTGGTTCGCTTTCCAGCAGCAGTTCTTCTCCGCGATTTTCCGTGCCAAGGATCAGTATGCCTCCGGAGCTTTCGATGTGAGTTTCTTCCCTCAGGACGACGAGTCCCGCAATCTTATGGCCTGCTCGGCCAAGATGCGCGCCGACATCCGTCCCGGACAGGATTTCACCATCCCCTTCGAGATTTACTTCGGCCCCAGCCACTTCAAGACTCTCAAGGCCTACGATCAGAAATACGAAAAGATCATCCCTCTGGGTGGCTCGCTGGTCGGCTGGTTCACGAAGTACGCCATCATCCCCATGTTCGACTTCTTCAGCCGCTTCATCGGCAATTACGGGCTCATCATCCTGCTGATGACACTGGTGATCAAGGCCGTGGTCCTGCCGTTCACGTACAAGTCCTACGCCTCTTCCGCCAAGATGGCTGCCCTCAAGCCCGAGGTCGAGAAGATCAACGCCCGTTATCCCAAGCAGGAAGATGCGATGAAGAAGCAGCAGGCCACCATGGCTCTGTATAACAAGGCGGGAGCCAGCCCCATGGGAGGATGTCTGCCTATGCTGCTCACCTTCCCTATACTCTGGGCGATGTTCCGTTTCTTCCCGGCATCCATAGAGCTTCGTCAGCAGCCCTTCCTCTGGGCACATGACCTCTCCACATACGATTCGATCATCGATTTCGGAACCCGCGTCCCTCTGATCGGCGATCACCTTTCCCTCTTCGCCCTGCTCATGGCGGTGACAATGTGGGTGTACAGCAAGATGACCATGGCGAATCAGGCTACATCCAACGATCCCAATGCACAGAGCATGCAGTTCATGAGCGTGTGGATGATGCCTATCATGATGTTCTTCATCTGCAACAGCCTTTCCGCAGCACTCAGCTACTACTATCTGCTCAGCCAGCTGATCAGCATGGTGGAGATCTGGGTGATACGCAAGTGGATTGTGAAGCCCGAGGCAGTACTCGCAAGGGTAAAGGCCGCCGAAGGCAAGCCCGAGAAGAAGAGCAAGTGGATGCAGCGTCTGGAAGAAGCGCAGAGGATGCAGGAACAGCAGATGCGCCAGCAGCAGAAAAACCGGAGATAATGATAGCTTATAATCTCGAGAATATATTGAAGGAACTGCCATCAGGGGTCAAACTGGTGGCAGTTTCCAAATTCCATCCCTTTGAGGCCATCCTTGAGGCTTATTCCGAAGGGCAGAGAGCGTTCGGGGAAAGCCGTCCGCAGGAGTTCGCGTCCAAGGCGATGCAACTTCCGTTCGACATAGAGTGGCATTTCATAGGACATCTGCAGACGAACAAACTCAAACTGGTGCTGCCTTATGTCTATCTTGTGGAATCTATCGACACCGAGCATCTGCTGGATGCGGTGAATACATGGGGCGAGAAGAACAACAAGATAACGTCCGTGCTGCTGGAAGTGCATATAGGTGCGGAAGAAACAAAGCAGGGCTTCGCTCCATCCGAGGTTTTGGAACTGCTGAAGCGGACAGGAGAGTTCCCGTTCATACGCTTCCGCGGACTGATGGGCATGGCGTCACATACCGACGACGAGCAGGCGATACGCGGGGATTTTGCATGCATCAAGTCTCTGTTCGACGAATGCAGGCGCCAGCATCCTGAACTTGAAGGTTTCGACCAGCTTTCCATAGGCATGTCCGACGACTGGCGGATTGCCGTAGACTACGGTTGCACCGAAGTGCGCATCGGTACGGCTATTTTCGGTAACAGACAATATTAGATTATATGAAACGGGTATATTACATTCATCTTGCTATCGCAATGCTCGCATTCAGTGCCTGTTGCGGGCCAAAACCGACTCCGGCGATCCCTGCCGACAAGGATCTTGAGGCGAAGGTCGAAAAAACTCTGAAGGGAATGGATCTTGACACCAAGATTGGCCAGCTGGTGCAACTGAACATCAACATTATCACCTCTGGTGACGATGTCGATCCGGCAAAGATGGAGAGTGTTTTCGGAAGATGGAAGATAGGTTCCATACTGAATGTGTTCCAGGGAACGGCCCAGACCAGGGAAAAGACCGCCGATATCATTTCCAAGATCCAGGAAGCGTCGATGAAATATATTGGCATTCCTACCATCTACGGCCTGGACATGATTCATGGTGCCACTTATCTTACGGAGGGCACCTTCTTCCCTCAGGAAGTGAACCTTGCCGCTACCTTCGACACCCGCCATGCCGCCAACATGGGAGCCGTGATGGCATACGAGACAAGGGCTGCGATGTGCCCCTGGATTTTCTCTCCGGTGATGGATCTCGGGCGTGATCCCCGCTGGCCCAGAATCTGGGAGAGCTACGGTGAGGATTCTTACCTGCAGTCGGTGATGTCCGTTGCTGAAACCCGTGCGATCCAGGGCGAAGATCCCAACCACATCGGCCCGGACAAGGTGGCTGCCTGCATCAAGCACTACATGGCTTATGGCGCTCCTTTTACCGGAAAAGACCGCACTCCCGCCATCCTTGCGGAGCACGACATGCGCGAGAAGTATTTCCGCCCCTTCAAGGAATGCGCCGAGGCCGGGGCCCTTTCCGTCATGGTGAACTCGGCCAGCATAAACGGCATCCCCACCCATGCAAACAGGGAACTCCTGACAGGCTGGTTGAAGGAAGGGCTTAACTGGGACGGCATGATCGTGACCGACTGGGCGGATGTGAACAATCTTTACTCCCGCGAGCACATTGCCGCTGACCGAAAGGAAGCCCTCGCGCTTGCAATCAATGCCGGTATCGACATGATAATGGACCCTTACGACACGCTCTGCTGCGCCGACATCAAGGCGGCGGTGGAAGAGAAGATGATTCCCATGTCGAGGATAGACGATGCCGTGCGCCGCGTGCTTCGTCTGAAATATCGTCTCGGCCTCTTCGACAATCCTACCTGGGATGTGTCCGGATACGACAGGTTCGGCTGCGAGGAATTCGTCGCCCAGGCACGTGAGGCGGCCATTGAATCGGAGGTCCTTCTCAAGAACGAAGGAATCCTGCCCCTGAAGAAAGGAACCCGTATACTGATTACAGGCCCTTGCGGAAACTCCATGCGTACACTCAACGGCGGATGGTCATATACCTGGCAGGGGACTGAGGCCCCTGTTTATACGGAGAAGTTCAATACCATCTATGAGGCTCTTGCGAACAAGTTCGGTGCTTCTAATGTCCGCTTCGTGCCCGGGATCGAGTTTGACGAAACCCGCTTCGCATGGCAGGTTGAGAAGAATGTCAATATCTCTGCCGCCGCCGCTGCCGCAAGAAGTGCCGATGTCGTCGTCGCATGTCTTGGAGAGAACAGTTATTGCGAGACTCCCGGCAACATCGACGACCTTAACCTTTCTTCGAATCAGAAAGACCTTCTTCGTGCCGTTGCCGCTACCGGCAAGCCTGTCGTGCTGGTGCTCAACGAGGGGCGCCCCCGCATCATCGGAGATGTCGAACCTTTGGCGAAAGCCGTCGTGGACGTGATGCTGCCGGGGAATTACGGTGGAGATGCGCTTGCCGAACTGCTTGCCGGCGACGCCAATTTCAGCGGCAAGCTGCCTTTCACATATCCCCAGCATATCAATTCGCTGCATACCTATGACTATAAAGTGTCCGAGAATGTGGCGACGATGGCAGGGGAGTATAATTATGATGCCGTGATGGATGTACAGTGGCCTTTCGGTCATGGTCTCAGCTATACTTCCTTCGAGTATTCCGATTTGAAGTGCAGCAGGACCGGATTCAAGTCCGGATACTCGCTTGACTTTGAACTTACCGTGAAGAATGCCGGAAAGGTCGCGGGCAAAGAGTCGGTCCTCCTTTACAGCAGCGACATCATCGCCAGCATGGTGCCGGACGTGAAGCGTCTGCGCGCTTTCTCCAAAGTGGACCTGCAGCCGGGCGAGAGCAAGACTGTCCGCTTCAGCATTCCCGCCGACGAGCTCGCCTTCGTTGGGCAGGATGGAAAACGGCATCTCGAGCAAGGTGATTTCCGCATTGCCGCCGGCAACTGTTCCCTGATTGTTACATGTACTGAAACCAGTGTCAGATGAAAAATAAACTGCTGCTCATATTATTCGTGGCTGCGGCCTTTTCCGCATGCCGCTGTACTCCTTCTTCGCTCAATCTCGCCGCCGGCAATGTGACGACTTTGGACGCCAGCCGCGTCACTTCGAACTCCGCGACACTGAACGGACAGATTTCCGGA
>Ga0256407_10011535_pt1 | contig 12205 bp, 10 predicted proteins | sample RumenRJG_04DNA_FD_193489 | JGI IMG/M metagenome (GOLD analysis project Ga0256407, IMG submission 193489) | Bovine rumen microbial communities from Lethbridge, Alberta, Canada - RJG_04 | ecosystem: Host-associated > Mammals > Digestive system > Stomach > Rumen | place: Canada: Alberta... | reverse complement strand
ATGGTGATCAATCGGGCGCCTTCTTGTTCATCTATTTGTTGGTTGCCGAGACAGGGTCTGATGCTACCCCACAATGGAATGCTTATCTTGATGCATGGACGGATACTCATTTCAAATATGCTGATGGACCTGATACCAGCAATAGTTAGAGATAATACCCGTTCACACTGTAACACCATAGTCCGTGTTTTATGACCGAACCTCCCACAAGTGTTAAAGGTGGCATTTTAACATTTCTCTTGTCTTTTGTTGTGTTCCGCCGAGATTATCAGTATCTTTGCGATGTAAAAATTGTAATATCGGCGCCATTATCGCTACAGTGGTCATTACAGCGATATTAACAGCGATTATATGTTTATTATTCATATAAAACAATAACGACATGGAGGATCTCTATTACCACATTTCAGATATCAAGAATATTGACAGTATTATTGAAAAGGGGCTTCTAGCTGACGAGGATGGGAATATTTTTCTTTTCATCAATGAGTCAATAGATGAACCTGGTATAGCAAGAAATAAACAGGGTAAGCTTTGTATGGGGATGAAAAGAAGGTCTGTATCTGATGACATAGCATTAAACCAATTATTCCTAAAGGAGTATGCCCTATTTGAAATATCGGCCAAAGGGATTGAGGGGAAACTTAAGAATGATAATGTTGAAGAACTGGCAAGCGTATATCATCGGATAGCGAGACAGCAGCAGATTAAGCCTGAATTTATAAAGCTTTGTGGAATATACAAGGTGTCAATGGGTGAACTGATAGATGAATGGAGGGTGCTTACTGAGGAAGAAGCAAAGCTTTATTCACAACTAAACGGCTTAGAATAGCTCATGGTTACTGAATTAGTGCTTTAGATTCGTTCACACTGTAACACTATAGTCCGTTTTTATGACAGAACAACCCACCAAACAAGAGCTAATATCCCTGGTCGAATCTATGTGTGAAGTCCAGGATAGGATGCTCGGCGCTAGAGGAATGCCTAAACATATCCAAATGCCTCACGTGGATAATATGGAAGCATTAAAAGTGCCGGTATTTTTCTTGTGGGAACTGCTTGGATATGGAACGGCGAGAGAATTGTCCGAAAAAGGCGTTAAGAGGGTCTGGATGGCGAGTTTTAGATCTTCACCGGGGGAATACTTGGATGAATGCCTATCGTTGCTTAGAGAGTACAAAATACCGATATCCGAGTATGATGGAGGAACAAGGCTGAGACAAACCCTGATCGATTTCTACTCGGATATGATGGAGATGTATGAGAGAGGGTGAGAGGATTAGTTATTAGATTTCATTGTCAAGTGTTCTTCAAACAATTGCTTTATTCTTGGAGTTAGATATGAGATAGTTTCGGTAAATGAGTTCAAATTATTCAATAGTAATTTGTAATATTTTGGATTCTCATGTTCGAATACATCTAAGTTGCTCCGATCCTTTTTTAGCCATCGACCATATTCATCGAGTATCTTCATATAGCTAATAATTGTATTTCTAGAAACACTCAAAAATAATTTTGTTGTTTTTTCGTATGAAACCCATTTCCTATCTGCAAATCCTAATGAATCAACGACATAGAAAATGAAACAAGCTCCAAGAGCACTAATGGCTGTGTCTAAATCTTTACCACGAAGTTCAATGTCATTTACATCCTTGTACGTGAATTTCTGTAGCCGTTTTTTAAGTCCTGGCCATATTTCATCTCTGAACAATCTGCCCAAAGCCTCTTCGGGACAGTTGGTCATTGTTTTTATCCATGAACTCTTTTTCCGTCCCTTTGTTTTTTTCACCGGACTTGACTCTCGTTTTTCAAGATACTTTTTAGCTTCGGCAACGATGATATGTTCTGGGTCACATCGATCAAGAATCTCTGTTTTAATAGAAATGCCTAATTCTTCAAGTTTCTTAAAAAAAATAGGTAGAACATATTCGGAATACGGTTTTTTACATAATACATTTATGTATAAGATAAACCCGATGGGATCTCCATAATTAGAGAAAAACTGAATATCACCCTTAAAAGAATTCATTAATTCATCTGCCAAAATACGATAAAAATTCAAGAGATCGTCTATTGATACAGGTCCTGAGGCAATTATATTCAGATATTTTTTTTTAAGTTTTTCAGGCAAAACTAACCAATGATCTGAACTATAGTAAAAATTAAAATACTTCTTGACAAACGACTTTGCATCTTCCTCTTCTTCTTTAAAGAGATAATTCAAAGGATACTCCCCAGCATAAAGAGATTCTAGCAGAATATCTATACGGCAGATACATAGTAATTCGTGAGCACCTATCTGAGTCTCAGATAATCTTGTATAGAATCCTTCAAGATCATGATTCTCAATCGTTTCTTTTAATAAACTACTATTATTTGGAATTGAAAGATATACATTTCTAATTACACTATCAAGTTTGACTAAATAATTAAATGCGTCTTCAATGGATGCCTCTTGCCCAACCTTTGAGGTGATTTCCTTAATTTCTTGAACCACCCCAGATGGGTCATAAAGGCATCTACGATATTGAACTACTAAACTTAATGGAAGCAAGCACTCTGTGAGAGCCAACTGAATTTGAAATACTTTAAAAAGGCTTATCGCATCTTTATTCTCATCGAAAACGATGAATGGAAAAAGGTCCCGTATTTCTTCCACCATTTCATCAAATGTTTTTCCACTTTTAATCTTCGTCATCCATACACATATGATATTCTGAATTGATTCTGTTTTCACATAATCAAATCGATCTAAAATGGGTTTAATCCTTTCAGATGCTTCTTTCACTTGTAAATCTCGGAAATCTTTAATTATGTCCATGATGACTTATATTATATATATAATTATACGGTAAATTCCAGCCATTTACTTCACAAATAGCTTCCATTTCACAGAATGAAAGGTGGTCGGTATTCAGCCCTGAAATTAAAGCAATAATGTCCTCATTCTTGAGTTTAAAGAATGAATTTGGTTCAAAACACTTCAGCTCATCTTCATTTTCAATGTGCCAAGTTGCAAATGGAGCTGCGATATAATGTGCCACTCTCTTTTCACCGCGTTGGTTGCTATCGAAGAGAATGTAGTATTTTCCATTAATCGTTATCAATTCTAAGATAAACACTCCTGGACTAATACTAAACGGAATTACTTTTTCTATTAGTTGAAGAAAGATTTTTCGTTTTTCTTCATTATTGTTCTCAATACTTGAAATATATTCAGACGTTATATTGCTCTGACTATAGTATTCGATTGTGCCCTCTAATGTCTTTATTCTATCTTTTAGAATCGTGATTTCTTTGTTATAATCATCACGTATTTTCTTGACTTTTGAGATAGTTTCATTATAGTTTTGCAAGGCAATGTCCATTGCTTCTTCTGGAGCAGACAAATAAGCCTGATATGCTCTTTTTATTATATTATCTGTTTTATTGATTTCTTGCTGGTAAAGAGGAATCTGTGCTTTAGCATCAGCTATTCTTTGTTTTAACTGGAAAATCTTCTCAGTTCTAGTATCTTTTTGCAAGTCGATGAATGAGAGCAGTTCTTTTTTGATTAGTTCCCAAACTATGGCTTCTGTTTTTTCGTTATTCAGATTAATCCTACTGAGACAGTCACCAGCATTATTAATTCGAGTCATACATATCCAGGAGTATGTAATGTTCCCATTAATATGCCTATATCTCTCTCCCTGTTTATCACCACTCCTTACTCTAGGGCTAAAACTGTGACCGCAAAAAGGACACTTAATTAATTTAGATAGGAGATGAACCTTTTGTTTAGGGTACGGCGCCTTATAGGTTTTGTTTAGTTGGCGTTTCTTGACCGCTGCATCATAGGTTTTTTGGTCAATTAATGGTTCAAATGTAATTGTAAATGGCTCCAAGGGTTTATCGCTGTTATCGGGGTCACGCATGTATATAGTATACTCACCAGTATAATACTCTTTACGTGCTAAAATCTGTTGGACTCCGCTAACAGTTTTTCTTATGTTATACTTTGCTGAAATTGCTAATGCGACACTTTTTAATGTGCCTCCCTCAGCAAGATACATAGCAAATATATCTTTAACAATCTTCGCTTGGTCTTCATCAATTACTAATTCACTCTTGTGTTTCTTGTCCTTACCTCCTCGCTTTTTATACCCAAGTGGAACATGTCCAAAAACGAGTTGATTATTCCTCAAGCTAGATCTACGGCCTGAAGCAATCTGGGTTTTCATTGATTTAAGGTATTCTGCTGCACCATCAAAATACAACCCCAGTTCCTTAATGAAAGATTCATCTTCTTTCATCGTATCAGGATTGATTGTCCATTTCATCTTATCTCTAAAATAGATTGGAATGCCCAGATTGCAAAATTGACGGACATAAACACGACCTGATACTGAATCTCGGCTCATTCGAGAAACTTCAGCGACTAGAATAAACTCAAATTTTCTCGCTTCAGCCGCTTCCCTCAATTTAATGATGGATAATCTATCTGATTTTGTTGTATCGTCCCTTCCAGTAATATATTCGCCAAAGATGTTATCTTCAGATACAGATAGATTAAACTTATCAGCAACAACTCGAAGATCTTCAACCTGTCGCTCGTAATCTTGCTTATCTGTACTGCATCGTACTAAAAAAGCAGCCCTTTTTTGGATTCGTTCACTTGCCATAAATCAATAATTTACAATTAATTAAAAATTATCTTGATAAATGGTACAAGTAATTCCTCTTTGACTCATCCAGAAAGAGCACACCATTGTGGGCGAGGGATATTTCGCCGGGCATGGGGTAGGAGCCTCCGCCGACGAGGGCGACAGGCGAGATTGTGTGGTGGGGACTGCGGAAGGGGCGCACGGTCATCAGCGTGGTGCCTCGGGCGAGTTTGCCCGCCACGCTGTGGATTTTGGTGGTCTCGAGTGCCTCGCTCAGGGTGAGCGGCGGCATGATGGATGGCAACCGTTTTGCCATCATTGACTTGCCCGAGCCTGGACTGCCGACCAAGAGGATGTTGTGTCCGCCGGCACAAGCGACCTCAAAGGCCCTCTTTACATTTTCTTGGCCCTTCACGTCAGCAAAATCGTATGGAAAGACGCCCTGTGCCTTGGCAAACTCGGCGCGGGTGTCCACCACCGTGGGCTCCAGGCTTGCGGTGCCGTTCAGGAAGTTCACGACGTCGGTCAGGTTGTCGGCCGGCAGGATGTCGAGGTTGTTGACCACCGCTGCCTCGAGCGCATTGTCACGCGGCAGGATAAAGCCGTCCAAATGCAGTTCGCGGGCGAGGATAGCCATAGGCAACGCGCCCTTGATGGGCCGCAAGGTGCCGTCGAGCGAGAGTTCGCCCATGAGCATATAACGGTCGAGTTTGTCGGTACTGATTTTTTCGTCACCGGCAAGAATGCCCGCCGCCAACGGCAGGTCATAGGCCGATCCTTCCTTCTTGATGTCGGCGGGCGACATATTGATCATCACCTTCTTGCCCGGGAAACTAAAGCCCGTCTGCTGTATGGCGGTGCGCACGCGCTCGGCGCTCTCCCTGACAGCAGTGTCGGGCAGTCCGATAACCATAAACCCAATGCCCCAGTCGACGGTCACTTCGATCTCGACCCTAATGGCGTCGATGCCCTGCACTGCGGCTCCTATCGTTCTCGCTAACATGATGTTGAAGGTATTAGGTGATGATGAGTGTGACGGATTATTTCGTGATGTCCAGTGCCTTTTTCTTGGCTTCGCCGAAGTCAGGACCGGAATAGACGACCAGGCCGGTGCTGTCGGTAACGGCATACCACGGCAGCGATGTGATTCCCAGCAGTTGGATGCCCTGCTCCACGGGACCTCCGGGCGCCCAGTAGTGTTTCCAGTCTTCGCCCGTGATGGTCTGATGCCACCTGAGGGTGTCACTCTCGGTGAGGATGTCGATGACGCGGATGCCGGCATCAGCCGTCTCGTTGATGTCCTTGATGCCGGTCCTCAGTGCTTCGCGGTCCTTCGCTGGCAGGCCCCACATTGCCAGGAACGTGACGGCGTCGGTGAGTTTCACTTCCTCGAACGTGCCGCCGTGCTTCCACAGGGTGAGCGTCATCAGCCTCGGCAGGTTGGCGGTGCTCTTTTTGTTCATGATGGCCTGTGTGAGCGATTCGGGCCGTGCTTTGGCATCGATGCCCTTGAGCATCTTGTCCACTTTGGCGCGGTCGCTGTAGTTGCTGTAGTCGGCAAGCAGCAGCACCGTCGACAGCATGTCGGTCGGATGCTCCTTCACGTATTTCTCGATGGCGGCATCCAGGCGGCTTGGGTTGGGATCGGTGTAGAATGCCTTGTGCTCGTTGCGGAAGAGTTGCCAGTCCTCGTTCAGGCTGTTCCCCTTGATGGCTACGTCCATAGCCTTGCGGGCATCGCCCTTGACCTTGATGTGGTCGCCGTTGGCAGCCACAACCATGGTGATGGGTTTACCGCGATGGCTGAGCACGTTGACCAGGGTGGGCTGGGAGGCCGAGCCCTTGAAGGTGAAGTGCCCCTTCTTGTCGGCATTCACCAACTCGTCGACCAGGCCCGAGTCACCCTCAAACACGATGCGCACCATCGAGCCCTCGAGATTGGCCAGGTTGCCGTCAATCTTGAAACTGTTGCTGGTGCACGACGCGAGCATGGCCAGCAAGAGCAACACGAGCGATAATGACTGTATCTTTTTCATAATTCGTTAAGAGGCTATGAGTTCACTGGTCAGGGGTCCCGCCAGTCATTGTTTTGCTTGATCAGTTCAACAAGGCGGTCGATGGCGTCGTCCTCGGGGATGTTCATCTCGACGCATTGCTTGCCCTTGTACAGGCTGATGCGTCCCGCCGCGGCACCCACATAGCCGTAGTCGGCATCGGCCATCTCGCCGGGGCCGTTGACGATGCATCCCATCACACCGATTTTCAGGTGGGTCAGATGGGCTGTCGCCTGCTGGACGCGCTGCACGGTCGTCTGCAGGTCAAACATGGTCCTGCCGCAACCCGGACAAGAGATGAATTCCGTCTTGCTGATGCGCTGGCGTGCTGCCTGAAGAATGGCGAAGGCATAGCGTACGACCTCGGCCCCGTTGCTGATAGAGGGATCCTCGAGCCAGATGCCGTCGGCCCGCCGGTTCAGCATCACGGCACCCAGGTCAGAACCCGCCTTCACCTGCAGCCACTCGTTGGAACTGTCGGTGTAGGTGTTGCGCATGATGACAGGGCAGTTGATGCCCGCCTTGTCAAGGGCATGTGTCAGGGCTTGCTGCTCGCCGGGGATGTTCTTGCCCACGGGGGTGATGACCAGGACAGTGTCGCTGCGTCCACGCAGGAACTCCAGGCGGTGGACCGGTGTCGTGGCCGGCAGTTGCAGGAAGCGCAGGCGTGTTGCCTGGCAGCGGTCCCACTCGCCGAGGGTGAGCAGCGGATAGGCATTGCCCTCGCCGCTCCAGCAGTTGAGCGGCACCAGGAACTGGTGCATGCCGTCGATGATCCCGTCGGCACTATAGTAGAAGTCGGGCTGCAGCGCGGCCGTCTCGATTTCGTCGGGGCGGTAACTGGCGATGACTACCGGCTGGTGGCTGCCACCGATGCGCCCGTCCACCTCGACCGTCACCCTGCGTTCGGGGCATAACGGGTCATATCCCGGGCTATAGTCCCCCTCGATGGGGTCGTGTCCCTGCCGCGCACTGATGTAGTCCACGAGTTTGCGGGCCACGGGTATTTCCAGTTCAGGCTCCTCGCTGAGCGAGACACGGATGGTGTCGCCCAGCCCCTCGGCCATCAGGGTGCCGATGCCCACGGCGCTCTTGATGCGGCCGTCCTCGCCGAATCCCGCCTCGGTCACCCCCAGGTGCAGCGGGAAGTGCATATCCTCGCGGTCCATGGCATCTACCAGGCGGCGCACCGCCTCGACCATGACCACCACGTTGGAAGCCTTCATCGAGATGACGACGTCCATGAACTGTTCCTCGACGAACACACGCAGGAACTCCATCACGCTCTCGACCATACCGGCCGCCGTGTTGCCATAGCGGCTCATGATGCGGTCACTCAGCGAGCCGTGGTTCACGCCCAGCCTGACGGCGGTGTGGTGCTCGCGGCACAGAGCGATGAAGGGTTGCAGCGCCTCGCGGATGCGACCCAGTTCGGCCGTGTATTCCTCATCGGTATATTCCAGTTCCTTGAAGGTCCTTGCCGGGTCCACAAAGTTGCCCGGATTGATGCGGACGCCCTCACACACCTCGGCGGCTGCCATAGCGGCTTGGCGGTTGAAGTGGATGTCGGCGATGAGCGGCACGGCGCAGTTCTTGCTCCGCAGCACGCTGGCAATCTCGCCGATGCACTGGGCCTGTTTCACGCCCTGGGCCGTGAGCCGCACGTAGTCGGCTCCCGCATACGATATGCGCTGGCATTGTGCCGCACTGGCTTCCACGTCGTCGGTGGCGGTGTTGGTCATCGACTGCACGCGCACGGGCCACTCGCTGCCCAAAGCGATGCCGCCAACATCGACGCTGACAGTTTTGCGGCGACTATAGTTGAAAGTAGGATTCATGATTGTTATCAGTAGTTTGGTTGATTATCCAAAAAATCTCATCGTCAACGACACGCACAGGAAGCCCGTGACCGCACCTGCCAGTACCTGCAGCAGGTTGTGGCGCCTAAGCGCCATCCTTGCCGACCCGAGGGCTCCGGCAATCACAACGGTGATGCACAGCAGCCACATCAGGTTAAAGGCACTCAAGCCCTGGACGTGAATCTGGTAGACAAGAGCCACAACGCCGCCGATGCCTGCCATGTGGGCGCTGATTTTCCACTTGAGATTGATGAGCGCCATTATCAGTACCGTGAGGGCCGAACCCGCCATGAACATGACAAACCATTGCGGTGAATGCCAATAGTGCAGGTAGTAGGCCGACACCCCATAGCACACAGCGGTGAACAGGTAGGGGATAAGACGTTGCTCACGCACCTCGATATGCAGGTCCTTAACCAACTTGAAATGGCGCAGAATGCTGATAAATATCAGCGGAATGATGCATGTGATGCCCATGCACACCAGCAGGTGCGTCACCCTTGTGCCATAGGGCAGCAGGCACAGCACCGACACCCAGAACACGAGGAATACTCCATAGGTGGGCATCAGCAGCGGTGTCAGCGCGGTCGACAAGAAGTTGGCCATGCCGGCGATAAGTCTGTTGGTTGTATACTTGTTGAGTGGCATCTTGGTTGGTGGTAATCTGTGTAGGCTGTGTGTATACTATCTCGCCATCTTGCGACGGATGGTGCTGCTGGGAATTTTGAGTTGGTCACGGTATTTGGCCACCGTGCGCCGTTCGAGCACGTAGCCCATGGCCTTGAGACGCTCGCACAGGGCATCGTCGCTCAGCGGATGGGCCTTGTCTTCACCGTCAACGAGTCTCTTCAGGTCGTCATACACCTCGTGTCTGGATGCCCCGTTGATGCCCTCGCTGAAGAACGACCTCAGGCTCTTGATGCCCCATGGCATCTGCACATACTTGTTGCTCACGGCACGCGACACCACCGACACGTCCTTGCCAATCATGTCGGCAATCTGCTGCTGTCCCAGTGGCTTCAGGTCACGCTCGTCACCGCTCATGAAGTAGTCGCGCTGACACTTGACGATGGCGCTCATCGTCTTGAACAGGGTGTCCTGGCGCTGCTTGAGCACCTCGATGAACATGCTGGCGCGCTGGTAGGCGTCCTGTATCTGTTTCTTCTCTTTCGCCTCTTTCACGGTCAGTTGGCTGCCGGCCTGTTTGTAGCGTTCGTTTTGCATGGCATAACTCTCGCTGATCTGCAGCGTGGGGATGTTGTTGCGCAGGGTCACCGTCAGCCGTTCGTTCTCCTCGTCCAGTTCCACGTCAAAGTCGGGTGTCACCTGCTGAATCGTGTCAGCCCGTGAGGTGAAGGTGTTGCCCGGATAGGGATAGATGCCGCGTCTGATGTGGTTCTTGACCGCATCCTCCACTTTTCCCTTGTCGAGGCCCATTTTGCGGGCGATGGTGTCCAGACGCATATTCACCAGTTCGTCGAAGTATTTCTCGACGATTTCAGTTGCGATGTCCACATCGCGGCTGTGTTGTTTGCGCTTCAGTTGCAGCAGGATACATTCACGCACGTCGCGGGCGCCGATGCCGGCAGGGTCCAGTGTCTGCACCACGGCAATCATCTCTTCGACCTGCTTCGCGTCCACATAGTAGCCGTCGTTGAACGTCACGTCGTCGGCAATCTCGGTGGCGCTGCGGCGCAGGTATCCCGTATCCTCCAGGTTGCCCACGATGGTCTGGGCAATCACCTGCTGCGTCTCGTCGAGTTCAAGTTCTCCCAACTGGTCGAGCAGCGCTTCCTGCATCGTCTTCTCGCTCACCGCCGTGGGACCATGGTATTCGTCATCGAGGCTGCGGTTGTTGGCAAAGTAGCGGTACCACGCCATCGTGTCATCGTCGCCGCTGTCGGCACCGATGGTCTCGTCATTGCCTTGGCGTTCAGAGTGTTTCTCCTTTTCCTGACCATTATCCTCGTTGTAGTTCTCGTCATCGTCCGACTTCTTCTCGAGAGCCTGGATTTCGTTCACTTTATTATCGATGAATTCGGCCATCTCGGCATCGCTTTTTTCCAGCACCTGGCCCAGCAAGCGTTGCTGTTCCAGCGCCTGCCGCTGCTTCAGCGTCTGTTCCTGCACTAATGATTGATTCTTTGCCATTGACGTTTGAGGTTAGGGTTTCTTTGCCCACAAAGATAGTGCAAGCCGAGCGGAGAACAAAACTAAAAACGAAGTTTTTTGTTTTTTATCCCGAGGCGCCGCCTATCTTCGCGACAAGCAAAGTAGTGCAAGCCGAGCGGAGAACAAAACTAAAAACGAAGTTTTTTGTTTTTTATCCCGAGGCGCCGCCTATCTTCGCCGCAGGCAAAATACTGCAAGCCGAGAACATCTGAATTTCAAAATTTGGGGTGTAGAAAATATTTCTACGTTAGGGACACGGTTCTTGTTTCTCGTCCTTGAAACTTGTCAGGGTATCGACGATGGCGTCCACGTCATCGGTGAGCGAGAGCAACAGGTTCTTGTAGCGGCCTGTTTTCATCAGGTGGTCGAGTAGGGGATAGACGGGGATTTCTTCGGTCCAGAAGTGTTCGCCCAGGAAGATCATCGGACTGGCGAAGCCGTAGGAAAGGTAGTGGTCCTGTACGGCTTCCTGGAAAATCTCCTGCAGGGTGCCCGCACTGCCCGGGGCATAGACGATGCCACCGAAGGCCAGCGTCAGGATATTGTCTTCACGCAGGCTGTTTTCAAAGAACTTGGCGATGTGTGTCGCGAACGGCGTCGAGGGCTCGTGCCCGTATACCCACGTGGGAATGCCCAGGCTGATGAACTGGTCCTGGGGGTATTTGTCTATCACCTTGAAGGCCGAACTCAGCCATCCCTTGTCCCTGAACGATGGGGCCACCTCGAGCATCTGCAGCGCATCGTCCAGTTCGGCGGCGCTGTACCCTGCCATCCATGCTCCCAGATGTGCCGCCTCCATGGCACCGGGACCTCCGCCAGTCAGCATGACGAAACCCTGGCGGGTGAGGCGATGGCCCAGGTGGGCGATGTCGTGGTAGAGCGCGTCGGTGCGCAGCATGGCGTGTCCGCCCATGACGCCCACGTAGCAACGCGGGTCATGCTGCTTCAGGAAGCGCGCCAGTGCCGTGTGGATGCGGTGGTCGTGCAGCGTGCGTGCCAGCAGTTCGTTCACGTTGCTGGTGTGCTGTCCCGATGTCTTGTACTGCTGGTAGACAATGCTGTCAAAGCACTCGCTGAAGGTTTCCTCGCTGTCGGGGTCAAAGCCCTCGTACAACTCGGCTGCCGTGTACAGCGTCTTGCGCGACACGTCAAACGGCACCTGGTCCAGGTAACGCATGGTCTCCTTTAACTCGTTGAATCCTTGAGAAGTTATCATAGTCTGTCGTCATGTTGTTGTCTTTGCAGCCATCAGTCAGCCGCCTATCCTGGTTGTGAGGCAAAGATAGTGTTTTTATTTGATGATGAGCGCTTCGTTGACCGATAAATGCTATGTACTTATTGATAATTAGCCTAAAAAAAGTTAAAAAATCCTCCCACTTTTGTTAGATATATTTTTTTGTGTAATTTTGTAATCGTTATGCGGCAGTAATAATATACATATTAATACGAGTTAGTAATCCTGTAGTTCTCACATGCT
>Ga0256407_10011534_pt1 | contig 12206 bp, 7 predicted proteins | sample RumenRJG_04DNA_FD_193489 | JGI IMG/M metagenome (GOLD analysis project Ga0256407, IMG submission 193489) | Bovine rumen microbial communities from Lethbridge, Alberta, Canada - RJG_04 | ecosystem: Host-associated > Mammals > Digestive system > Stomach > Rumen | place: Canada: Alberta | collected... | reverse complement strand
AAAAAAAAAAAACACTTTATCAATAATCTCCTTTCTCATTTAATTCTTTCCTATGTTTCCTAACAAAACTTCTTAAAATTCCGACTTTATCATTTTGATGTTCATTAAAATCAAATCCTAAAATTTTACCAACTCTTAATTGAATTAAATAATCATCTAAACTCTTTTTACTAATACCAACTTTCTCAGCAGCTTCTTCTAAAGTTAATTTAATTCTTTTTCCTTTATCATCAATAAATCCAGAATACATTTTTCTCCACATATAAACTTTTCTAATTATATATCCAATTTTTCTTTCTTTTGCTCTTTTTATTTTATTATTTTCTCCAATTTCAAATTTTTGAATTGCCTCTTCTCCAATATCATTTTCTCCTTCTATAAATTCCATTTTTAATAAATTTTCTCTTTCTAAAATTTGACGTAATTTTATTTTTATAAAAATATTATCATTTATTATTTTATTTGAATTGTATTTAAATAATATTTCTTTTTCTTTATTTAAAGGGTATTTTCCTATTAAAATATAATTTTTTTCTATTTCGTTATAATATAATATTTGAAAGTTTTCTAATGGAATTTCTTTTTCTAATTGTGTTATTATGTCATTTAGTAAAATTGTATTTTTTGTTTTTTTATGTGTGTTTATTATTGATGTATGTGTTATTTTTGAAAAGGAATATATTACCATAACGGTACATTGAATTTGAGAATTTATATTATTTAATATTTCGTTTTTTAATTCTGAGTTTTTTATTTGTTTATTTATATTTTCTAATTCATTTTTTTGTTTTGGTTGAATTATTTTTTTTATTTTGTTTTCTTCTTTTAAATTATTATTATTTTCAATTTGTATGTCATTGTTTATTGACATTTTTTTAAAAGTAAAAAAAATTAATTATGAAAATTAATTAGTTTTTCAAAATTAAATTAAAATTACATTTTTTATTTTTTCTTAATATTATTTTTACTATTTACATCTTTAGAATTAATATTACCAAATAACCTTTTATTTTTTATACTATTTCTTTTCAATAATTCTTTTTCTTTTTGAATTTTTTCAATATTTTTCATAATTTCAAAATCTTTAATATTCATTAAATAAGCTTCAATAAAAGTTCTTCCAATTTGAAAATCAATTTTTTTTTCTTTAATAAAAAAAGGATTTTTTAAAAGAATAAGAGTACCAAATTTACTTTTTAAATTTCTAATTAATAATTTCCCATTATTTTTATCATATTTTAATAAAGCATGAATTCTCGAAACACTAATATCATTAATTCTAACATCACATTCGTGTCCTCTTCCGATTTTAATTTCATCATCATTTAAATTTATAACATGAATTGATTTAATATTACAATTATCTTTTAATTGATTTAATGATTCTAATATTATAAAATTATTATTTGGTTTTTGTATATCAATTAAATTAAAAATTTGTTTTTTTCCTTCAATTTTAAATTTATCTATTTTTTAAATATTGAAAAAAAAATATTATAAAAAAATAATATAAACTTACATGGATATGGAGTTTTACATATTTCACAATTAAATGATTTAATATTATAACTTTTAACTGTTTTTTTTTCATTTTCTTTTATTATTAATTTTGTTTCCATCCATTTTTTAATACATAAATAATGAGCAAATTTAATTCCACCTTGACAATTACATAAATGAATTAAAGGATTATTTTCATTATTATCATTAGAATAACAAATTTTACATAAATTTTCTTCATTATTTTCATTTATTTCATTTTTAATAATTGAAATAAAATTAAAAACAGGTTCTGTATAATTATTAATATTTTCTATATTATATGAGTAATTATTATATTGTGAATTAATATTTATTATATTTAAATTTTCTGATATTGAAATTTGGTTTAATGAATATTTTACTCTTCCTAATTTTATTATATCATTTTTACATAAATAATAATCTTCATTTATATTATTTACTTTTTGTAAATTTTGATTATTTATTTCTTCAGATTTTAAAACATACCAAATTTTATTTGATAAATTTGAAATATTTTCTTCTGTTGTTTGCATAAAAGTTTTAACTGGATTTTCAATTTTGTATGTATCATTATTTGGTTGATATTTAATATTTAAAATTAATTCTTCATCATTTTGTATTTTTTTATCAATTGGACTTGTTTTAATATCATTTTTTAATCTTGTTATTTTTATTGAGTCTCCTATTATTAAATTTAAATTTTTTGTTTGTATTGATTCATAATCATATAATCCATGACTATCTCTTATCCAAGTTCGAGTTGAAAGACATAAAATATGTTGTTTTTGAAAGTTGTTATTTTTAAACATATTTTTTTTAATTTTTTTTAGTTTTAAAATTAAAATTAATTTTTTTTTATATTTTATTTATTCTAATTTTTATTTTTCTTTCTTATATATTATTTTAATTTTATTTTTTAATTTATCATCATTATTTTCATATCTTGAAATATGAGAATCTAATCTTGCAAATGGAATATGTTTATCAATATAATTATATTTAATATCATAATTTTTAACTACAATTAAATTTTTTCTTCTTCTAAAAGAATCTAAAATCATTTTTCTATTTTCTTCTCTTTTATTATATCTTAAAGTTTGTTTTTCTTTATTTTTTTTTTTAATCTCAGAAATAATTTTATTAAGTTTTTCTTTTTTATTAAAAATATCTTCATTATTTGAAGTAATATCATTAACATCATAAAAATTAGAAAAAGTACTTAATTTACCTTTAATTAAAAATTGAGTAGAATTTGATTGTTTAATTTTTCCTCTATTTAATTTTAAAACTTGATTAATACTATTTATATAAGGAGATAATTTTGGAAAAAAAGTAGAAGAAATTTCTTTTGCCCTATATTTAATTATTTTTATTTATACATATTCATAAATGCTTTTGTATTTTGATTTCTTGATTTTGATTTAGTTTTTTTATTATTAAAATTTAATTGTTTTTTTAAATTATATATTTGTATATTATCACTATTTATTCTTTTTAATATTGATTCTTTTTCTTTTTCTTGAAGTTGAAATTGTTTATTTAAAGCTTTTGAATATTTTGATAAACAAAAAGAATTATTATATATCATTTTTATATTTTTAAAAAAAAAATTTAAAAAATTAAAATATTTTACTTTTTCAATTTAATTAATTAATACTTTTTTGAATAAAAATACAATACAATAAAATAAAAAAAAAATCCATTTAAATAATGGAACAAAATAAATTAGAAGAAGATTGTGATCAATTATATCAAGCTTTAAAAAAATTTATGGCAGATGATGAAACAATAATAAGAATAACTATGAAAAATAATAAACAAAAACGTCAGAAATTAAAATTACTTTATAAAGAAAAATATTTTAATAATTTAGAAGATGATTTTTCAAAAAAATTAAGTGGATATTTTAAAAAAACAATTTTAGCTTTATATGATAATCAAAGTGATTTTGATGCAAAACAAATAAATAAAGCTTTAAAATTAATAACAAATTACAATACTTTAATAGAAATAATATGTACAAGAGATAATTCATTTTTAAAACAAATAAAAAATTCATATAAAAAATTATTTAATGAAGATTTAGAAAAACCAATTTCAAATTTAAAAAATACAAATTTACAAAAATTATTTCTTTTACTATTAAAATGTGAAAGACATGAAAATGAAAATAAAATTGATGAAAACAATATGAAAAATATAGCTCAAGATTTTTTTAATTTTGGTAATGGAAGATGGATAAATAATGATGATTACATAAATAAAATTTTTACTGAGCTTTCACCAAATGAATTTATAAGTTTTAGTAATTTTTTTTATGAAATATCAAAAAATTCATTAAGAAAATATTTAGAAAAAGAATTTAATAAAGATTATCAAAATGCTTTAATAACAATATATGAAAGTATTGCTTGTCCTTCTGAATTTTTTGCTAAACAAATTAATAAATCTATTAAGGGAATTGGGACAAAAGATAAAATGTTAATTAGAGTTCTTGTTTATAGAGAAGAAATTGATATTCCACAAATTAGAATTATTTATAAGAATTTAATTGGGAAAGAATTAATTGATGATATTAAAGGAGATACTCATGGAAGTTATAGAAAAATTTTAATGGAGATTGCTTCAAAAAAATATTAGTTATTTTATTTATTTTATATGGTTTTTTTTAAGTATTATTTTATTTTTTATAAAAAAATGTGTTTTGTTTTTTGATAATAGTTTTTTTTTGTTGAATATATATTTTTCAAAATATTTTAAAATGATGTTATAGAGATTTATTTTTTTTATAATTTTTATTTTAGATTTTTTTTATTTTATTAAATTCATTTTTTATAAAAATTGTTTTTTTAATTTATTTATTATGTTTTTTTAATTTTTTTATTTTTTTTCAAATTAAGTAAAAAAAATTTTGAAATTTAACATATTTAAAAAAAATGAATATATCAATTTTAATATTATTATTTACAATAATAAAAAATTTCAATTTAACAGAATGTCCATTCAAAGATAAAGAATCCTTATTTAATTTTTATAGTAAAGGAATATTAAATATAACAAAACCATTTGATGAAGAAACATTTTATTATTGTATAAATGGAAATTCAAATAAAGGATATTTTGAAAATTATGGAAAAGAATTTTTTGAAGAAACAGGAATTTATATCGGAGCTGGAATAAATTTAGGAACTTTAAATAAATCTTTTATTGATATAAAATTGATGAATAAATTAAAAGATTTAATTGGTTTAAAAGGCGATGAAGCAAAAAAAAAATTTGATGAATTAGGTAAAAATATTACTTTAAATGATGAAGAATTAAAAATATTTAATAAATATGTTTATATGAATTTTTATCAAGAATTTAAAAATAATTATTTATTATATTTTCCAGATAAAATAAAAGAAATTTCATTTTTTTCTTTTTTTGTTAAATTTTATAATACTTCTATTTTAAATAAAGTAGATTCTTTTATAAAAGCAAAAAATTTTGAATTAGTAAGTTATTATATTTTATCTTTAAATGGTGGAAATTATACTCAAAAAAAATTATGGTATTTAACTTTAAATACTCCTGGTGAATTTATTAATAATTTTTATTATCATATTGGAATTATTTTTGATTCTAAAATACAAGAACAAGACGAAATAGAATCATTTAAAAGTTATATTAATAATTTGATTAGTAATAATAAAAATAATAAATTTACAATTTCAGATTCTAAAAATTTTATTTTACAAGATTTAGAATCTAATGAAGCAAGTAAAATTTTTGAAAAATATATTTATTCATATAAAAATAATGAATCACTTATTAATCAAACTAAAAATATGATTAATTATCTTGAAAATCAAATTTCATATCAAAATATATTTTTTCAGAAAATTTTATTATTAATTTTAAATGATAATACAGATTTAACTTATGATATATTTAATAATACTAATATAAATGTTATTCTTTATGGAAAAATTTCACATAATTTTACTTATTATAATATGACAAAAATCATTTCTAATAAATATAATATAATTCCTTTTAATTTATTAAATGAAACTGGATTATATAAAACTATTATTTATTCTAGTATTAATAGACAAATTCCACAATTTGTATTTAATAATAAGGAGAATGAAATATTAGAAATTAAAAATATTAAAAGTATAAGAAATATTAATTATCAATATTTTAAAATTATCCTTACAGAAAAAAAAGAAAATAATAAATCAATTCATATAAGTTTAACTCATAATAATATAAATGAAATAATAGAAAATAATTCAAATGTTAATATTACAATTTTTGTAAGTTTAGATAATCCTTATCCAGATATTTATAATAATACACAAAAAAATTTAGGTTTAAATATAAATGATTCATTTATAAATTTAAATTTATCACAAAATTATTTTTATATTTTAATATTTGGTTCAAATTTAGATTATTCTTTAAAAATAAGTAATTGTATATCAAATTGTTCAATAGAAACAAATGGAATTTATAATAATAATAAATTGATGCTTTTCTTAAAAAAAAAAATTTGGACTTTTTCTGATTGTTATAAAACTTATTGTCCTATTCCTTTAGATGATTTTTATAAATTATATAGTATTGGTATTTCAAATAATGAAAAAACAAATTTTTTTTTTGAAATTTATAATTGTTTATTTTTTAATAATTATTGTGTTTATTTTAAAGATTTAGATAATTATAATATTATTGATGAAAAAACTGGACCAATAATTGGTAATGATATTATATTAAAAAATGAAAGTGATTTTTCTCTTTTAAATAATTATAAAATTCCTTTATATTTAATTGATAGAATTTATCCTTTATCAAATAGATTTTTTAATAGTTCAACAATAAAAAATATTACAGAAAATTATAATTTAAATTTTACAATTGAAGAATTAAATATAATTAATTCAAATTATATTGAATCAAAAAATAATGATTATTTATCTATTTTTAAACATTGTCATAAAGAAATTGATTTATCAATTAATGTATCTCTTTTTTTAAGAAGTTTATATCATGGAAAAATGGAAAATGAAACAAAATTTATTTGTGAAGGAAATTATAAAGCATTACATGAAATAATTATGAATGGTAATGATGATGATAATTTGAAATTATTTCAAAAAATGTTAATTGAAAATTTTTTATATGATATAAAATCAAAAGTTTTAATAAGTTTTGTAGTAGGAAAATCTATGATATTTAATCCAGAATTTAAATCTTTTTTATCTTATTTTGTAAATTATCATACAAGTATTTCTTATTATGACGAAAAATCTAATGACACTTTTTTATTAAAAGATTTTTCAAATGAGAATTATGAATCAATAATTGATAAATTTATTAATTATTGGAAAAATGAAAGTATGTTAAAAATTGATATGAATTCTATTTTAATACAACAAAAAAATCTTTTTAAATATTATGATTATGGTTTTCAAAAAGTGATAATTATAATTAGTCAAAAAAAAAATAATAATAAAACAGATTTTTCTTATGATTTAATTGAACCAATTGAAAATAATATTAAAGGAATTGAAGATTTAGGAATTAATATTGTTTTATATACTAATATTTATAATAAATCAAAAGTTCATAATAAAAATTATTGGTTAAAAGATTATCAAATTATTAATGTTATAAATGATGATTTTTTTATAAGTGATATTAATCTTTTAAAAAATTATATTAATATAATGCCAATTCCAATGACTAGTTTAAGTAATATGATTTTAGATTTAAAAGAAAATGAATTTGTAACTTTTGAATTTAAATTAAAAGAATTTTTTGAAGAAAATAATAATAAAATAAATCAAAATTATTCAATTAAATTTACTTTTGATTCACAAAACGTTAAAATATATTTAAATAAAATTTTGCCTTTTCCAAATGAAGGAATAAATGAAGATATAGAAAAAATAGAAAATTCATATGATAATTTATTAGAAATTTATTTACCATCAAAAAATTTACCACAAAATTTTTATATGACAGTTAAAGGATTAAATAATTTAACATATTTAAAAGTAGATGTTGATATTTGTACAGAACAATTTAATTGTAGAAAACAAAAATATGAAAAATATATTAAATTAACTTTTATTATTGGAGGAATTTTATTATTTTTATTTGGAATTTATGTTTGTTTAAGTGATTCAAAAATAAAAAAAGAATCAAATATTTATGAAAAAAAAAATTAATCTATACATTTATATAATTATAATATAAATTTAGCTCTATTTATTATTTTCAATAAAAACAAAAATTGATATTATTATATATACATTAATTAACAATTTAAGAAAATTTAAATGAATCTCTTATTTTTTCAGTTAAAGATTTTTCTTCTCTTCTTGTTGCAAACATTGATAATCTTCTTCCATTTAATGTCTTTCTAGGAATATTTATATTTTTTTTTGTATATAAAACAGTATTTTTATGACTAATACAATTATCATTATTATTATTTAAAGAAATATTATTTAAAAAAGGTAAATTATTTCTAACTTGATTATATTTTTCATTCATTTTTTCTTTTTTTTTCTTAAAATAAAAATAACTTTTCCAAAAACTTTTATTTTTAATAATTTTTGGATTTTTATTTATTTTAGTACTAAAAATTTTATTTACTCTTTTTAAAACATTAACTGCCATTCTTGTTGAAATTTTAGAATCAAATTCATTAAGACATCTCCTTTGATTAAATAAAGATAAAATTTCAGGTCCATTAAAATATTGTCCCCATTTATTTAAAACATAAGAATTAACAGATTTTTCTCTTAAATCTTGAAAATCAACTTTATAAGATAAAGAAATTGCATATCTACTTAAAGCAAGACATGCATCAACATAATGTATATAAAAAGGTCTTTTAAATTTATCATTTTTTAATTCTTTATCATCAACAATTAAATAATTTGAAAAAGTAAATGATTGTTTTAAACTATTAAATTGAGATTTATCTTCTCTTGCTATTAATTGGAATTTATTTATTATTCTTAAAACTTCTAAATCATCAGTTGAAAATTTTCCATCTGGACTAACATAAAAATTTTTAAATTGAAATGCATATGGTAAATTTGAGTAACTTTCATTTAAAAGTGCATCATTAAAATTAAAATCTGTAGTAATATCTTCACTAACTTCTTTTTTTTTAATAAATTTAGAAAAAATTTTTTGTTGATGTCTATTTTTTTCAAATTTTAAAGGATTAAAAGTAATTTTTCTATCATAATTAATACCAAAAGGAGGTGTTAATTGTTTATATATTAAAACGAAATCTTGAGGTAAAATTAATAATTTACATATTGGATCATATTTCATCCATAATTTAATAAAATTATTCATATATTCATCCGTTAAAATACTTTCACTTTCATTCATTGAATCACCAAATCCTTCAACAACCATAACAATACATAAATTTAATAAAATAACAGGAATAAATAAGACAAAAGTAATAAAATATAAATAACTAAAATCACTACCACAAGTATAATGAAAACTTACTTCATTTATTTCTGGATTATCATCATTAATTTCATGATTTGTAATTAAGTCAATATTAGTATAATTTATTTTATAATTATCATAACAAATTATATTATAATGATAACAATAATAATCTTTTTTATAAATATCACTTGATGAATTTCTACAATCATGATATGATAATTCATTCATTATACTATTCCAATCTTCTCCTGACATTACTCTAAATAAAACTAGAGTACTTGAAAAGAAACTTTGAAAATTATTTGTTCTTGTTATTGATTCTCTATATGGAACTGTACCAAAAACATTCATTCCAATATTACCATAAATTACTATGAATATTCCTATTAAAAATCCTACATTACCTACACTTGGCATCATTAACATTACTGTATCGAATAAATTTCTTAATATTCCTACATTTGATATTATTTTAAATAAACGAATTATTTTAAATAATCTTAATACTAAATGATATGTATCAATATTATTTCTTTTATCAATTATTGGAGTGTAACTTACAATTTTTATTAGACCGAAAATGTCACATAAAAGTACTATTATAAAATCAAAAATATTCCATGAGTTTTTAAAATATATTAATCCAGCAACGTATACTTTTAAAAAAACTTCAATATTAAAACATATTATAAAAAAATAATTTAATGCTTCTAAACAAACATTATAACTTCCAGATGAACCATTATATTGTAACATTAATTCTATTGTTGATAATAAATTTAAAATATCAATTGTAATTTTAAAATAATGAGATTCAATTATATCTTGTATAATTTTTTTCCATTTTTCTTTTTTATCTAAAATAATATATTCTTGAACAGGTTTATATTTCATCATAATTTTTTGTATTTTTAACCATTCAATTTCTTGAAGAGTCAAATCAGGATATTGATTTTTTTTATATTTAATATATTTAAATTTTTGTATTAAAACAGAAGAAACTAAATTTAAAATAAATAAATTTCCAATAACAATAGCAGAAATATAAAAAACATAAGTGATTTTTTTTTTTGTAATTTCATATGAAAAAATCATCATTTCTGCCCAATTTTCTCCAAGCATTAATTCAAAATTTGATTTTAAAGCAAACCAAAAATTTTGAAAATTTTCATGATTATAAATCCATTCATTATCTAATTCATTACATTGATCTTTATTTAAATGTAATCCTCCTGAGCAATAAGTATTTGTAGAAGAACCAAAAATATTCATTCCAAAAATTGAATATAGAAATAAATATATTATACATACAAATATAATATTTCCTATATCTGGAATTGATATAATTAAACATTTAATTAATAATTTTAAATTTTCACTTTTTATTAATAAACGAATTGGTCTTATTGATCTAACTGCTCTTAAAACTCTTAAATAACCTAAATTTTTTGCTATTCCAATCATATCAATTATTCCTATTATTATACAGAAAAAATCTATTATATTTCCTGGATCTCTTAAATAAGCTTTTTGTTTTTGAATATTATGAATTGCTTTTTGTATTACTATTATTTTATCTTTTTCACTTATTTGATCAAAATTTTTTTTATTTTGATTATCATTTATTTCTGCTAAAATTTGATTAAAAAATTCATCTCCTTTTATTGATAATTTTTCATTTACTTTTTCTCTAAATAAAAATCCATCACTTATAATTTTCATTAATCCTTCTATAATAAAACAAATATTTATAAAATAATTAGAAATATTTATTGTTGTATATTGAACTGAATTTGGTCTTACCCAAGCATTATCAAATGCAATTACAATTATACTTAATATTATTATTATAAACATTATATAATTAAATTCTGTTGAATTTGATATTTGTTTTATAAATTTTGTAAATTTCCAATCTTTATGAAAAATAAATAAAGAAGAATGTTTTAAATGTTCTTTTATTCTAATTTTAAAAGGAGGTTTTAATTGTAAATTTAATGAATTTAATTCTTTTTTTTTTTTTGGTTTTTCATGAATTTTCATACCTAATAAATCTAAATTATTTTTAAAATTATATAATGAATTTTGTCTTTTAATTGGTTCATCATTTTCTTTCATTAAAGGTCTTGATGTATTTAATCCAATTAAATATTCTTTTCCATTTTTTATTCCATAACTTTCAAAAATTGTTCTTTTTCTTTTCATTATTTCTGTACCTAAACATTTATTTCTTTTTCTTCTTGGTGGAGTTTGAAAATTATCATTTGAAGTTTTATATGCATTATCTAAATTATTTTGAATTTTTTTTTTTGTATCATCATCATTTACAAATGTTGTTTTAAATTTAATTAAAGTTTTATCTTCTTCATATTTTTGATTATAATCAATTATAAAATTATAACATTGTAAATTATCAATTTTTTCACTTTCTATTGTTGTTAAATTTAAAGTTGCTTGAAAAATTTTTGTAAATTTTAATTCTTTTACATTTTTTAATTTTTTATGTTCATGAATTAATAAATAATCTTCATTTAAATTTGCTTTATATGTTATAAAATTAATATTTGATTTACCAATTAAAATTAATTTTCCTTTTTTTGAAAATTTTATTTTATTACATAATGAAATATATTCTTTAAATATATTCTCAGCATCTTTTCTAATAATTCCTCTTCTATTTTCTAATTCATCTGCTTTAGCAATTCTAAAATTAGCAAAATAAAGATATAAATAATTTTTTCTAACATAAACATTTCTTTCTAAATCCCAATAATTTTTTTCAAAATTATCAATTAAATAAGCTAAAAAAATATTCATTAAAGCGATTTGTCCAAAAGAAACTAAAGTAAAAAAATAAATTAAAACTGCGATTTTATTATTTCTACTACTTCTATAACATTGATAAAAAATATCATTCCAATGATCTCCAATAATAATTAAAAAAGTTGAAAGTAAACTTTGAGTAAATGAATCAAAATTATAATCATTACTTGTTTTTTTTGCATTATATTCTCCATTTTTATTAAATTTTAAAGAATTATTAAATAAAGAATAACCTAATAAAGTATACATATATAAAATTACTATAAAAAAAAATAAAAAATCTAACATTCGATATGCTGTTCTTTTTATACTTTCCATAATAATTTGAATTTGAATCCAAGATTTAAAAATTTTTATTAATTTTAATATATTAAATATTCTAA